>Ga0210017_1000632_pt1 | contig 30087 bp, 23 predicted proteins | sample CryGeyCG2014_020_FD_183966 | JGI IMG/M metagenome (GOLD analysis project Ga0210017, IMG submission 183966) | Groundwater microbial communities from aquifer - Crystal Geyser CG08_land_8/20/14_0.20 (SPAdes) (version 2) | ecosystem: Environmental > Aquatic > Deep subsurface > Groundwater | place... | reverse complement strand
TTAAACAGAGTGGTTTTGGCAAGGAGCTGGGAAAGGAAGGTTTCTTAGAATATAGCCGGCTTAAGAATATAATCATAGATAAAACAGAAGGCTCTAAACCCATTGTAAATTATTGGTACGGATTTTAAGTGAGGCCACAACTTATGGAACGAAGTGAACATAAGTTGTCTGGCCGAACTTATCCCCCCTTCTTGCTTTCGCAAGAAAGCAGGGGGGATTAATTCGCACTTATAACTTACTCACACTTTTAGTGTTCGTAAGTTATGTGCTCATTAAAAATGAATGTCGCTGAATTTTTAGAAACAAGAGCAAAGGCATTCTCCGATAAGCCCGCCCTCATTTTTAAAGAGCAAACCATAACCTTCAACCAATTAAGGAATTCTTCTTTTTGCCTCGCAGATAGCCTAAGAAATTTAGGTTTGAAAAAGTGCGATAAAGTTGCCATTTATCTTCCTAACTGGCCGCAGTATTTGTACAGTTATTTAGCTATATGGTGTTGTGGTGCAACTGCAGTGCCCCTTGATTTTATGTTAACCGAAGATGAGCTCATATCCTGCATATCCCATTCCGAAGCAAAAATATTAATCGCCAAGCCCAAAACAAATATTTCATTAACGGGCATCAAAGAGAAATGTCCGGGCCTTAAGAATATCATTATCTGCCACGAAGAGGTAGAGGGATTTTTATCTTTTGAGCAACTATTAGAAGAGGGTAAAAGTAAATTCCCTGAGGTTGAAATCCAGGATAAGGATTACGGGATTATTTTTTATACTTCAGGCACAACCGGTAAGCCCAAAGGGGTTTTAATAAATTATTTGCAATTAGATGCACCCCCTAAAGCGATGACTCACTTTGTCGACTTTAATGACAAAGATATCGTTTTATGCGCGCTTCCCTTTTCACATATAGGAGGATTAATCTATCTTCAGAACTGTATTACATTCGGCCTTACAGTTGTCCTGATGGACCGTTTTATACCCGTAGAATTTTTAAAGAATATCCAACAATACCGGATAACTTGTTTCTGGATTGTGCCTTCGATGTATTATGCGCTTTTGCAATTAAAAGAATTTGAAAGTTATGATTTGTCAAGCGTGCGCTGGATGGTTATCTTTGGCGCACCCAGTTCACCTGATGCCTTGCGTAGATTCTATCAGTATTGCCCGCGGGCGCATCTCCTTCATGGTTGGGGCTTGACGGAGACCAATGCCCCTACTACCGTCATTCCTATGGGTTCAAAGAAACTTGAGAGCGTAGGAAAGGCTGCTCCGTGGATAGAAGTCAAGATATTCGATGACGACGATAAAGAATTGCCTTCAGGCGCGATAGGTGAAATAGCGGTAAGAGGCTGGGTAGTTACCGATGGTTATTACAAAGACCCGGAAGCTACAGCTTTGGCAATGCGTAACAGCTGGTTTCATACCGGAGATTTAGGAAAATTTGATTCTGAAGGTTACCTTTATATCGTAGGCAGAAAAAAAGAAATGATTAAGGTTGCAGGAGAAATCGTTTTTGAGCCGGAGATAGAAGCCGCCATACACAAACATCCTGATATTGCTGAAGTAGCAGCGATTGGCGTGCCGGATAAATTACGGGGTGAAGTGCCCAAGGCATTTGTGGTGCTAAAAGAGGGGAGTAAACTTAACGAAGCAGATTTGCGTTACTTCTGCCGGCAACACCTGGCGCACTTTAAAATCCCTCATTATTTTGAATTTATAACGGCTCTGCCTAAAAACAGGGTAGGCAAGATTGACAAGGAAAGATTAAGGAGCAAATCTTGAAGGATATCAAAGACCTGGACTTAAAAGAATTGGAAGAGATTTTAACGGGTTGGGGCGAGAGGCCTTTTCATGCGCGTCAGGTTTTTTCCTGGGTATATGAAAAAGGAGTTACGGATTTTGATACGATGAGTGATTTGCCTTCGGATTTAAGAGCGCGCCTGAAGAGAAACTTTTATATATTAAGCTTAAAGTTAATTAAAAGGATTAAATCGTATGATGGCACAGAGAAATTCCTTTTTGCATTAAAAGATAATAATTTTACCCCGCCCTTTCTTACCTTAAAGAAGCCTTCTGGAGTAGAAAGGGCGGGGTTTATTGAAGCGGTTATTATTCCTACTGGAAAAAGGATTACGGGTTGTATCTCTACGCAAGTCGGGTGTAAGTTTGCTTGCCGTTTTTGCGCCAGCGGCAGGTTAGGTTTTAAAAGAAACCTGACGAATCCAGAGATGATTGAAGAAGTATTGTATTTAAAGAATAACTCTCTAGATGCGAAGCTTACTCACATTGTATTTATGGGCATCGGCGAACCCTTGGATAATTATGATAATGTTATCAAGGCAATCCGCATTATAAATTCTCCTCAGAGTTTTAATATCGGCGCGCGCCGGATAACCATTTCTACTTGCGGTATTATACCCGGCATAGAAAGGCTCTCCGGAGAAGATTTGCAGATAGAATTATCCGTTTCACTGCATGCTGCGGATGATAAAACTCGGTTGAGGCTTATGCCTATAAATAAAGTTTATCCTTTAAAAGATTTAATCACTGCCTGTCGCGAATATATCAGAAAGACGAACCGCCAGATAACCTTTGAATATGTTTTAATTAAAGATATAAATTCTAGTTTGCAAAATGCGCTAAAATTAAGTAAAATATTAAAGGGCCTGAATTGTAAGGTTAATCTTATCCCTTGTAATGCTATAAACCCCGCCCCTGCGCGCAGGAGCGGGGTAAAAGAACTCAAGGTACAACCACCCGAGAAGTCAGAGATTTTATTATTTAGGGATTATCTCTTGAAATCCGGTATAAATGTTACTCTAAGAAGGCCGCGGGGGCAGGATATCGAAGCAGCTTGCGGGCAATTAAGATTAAGATATGAAAAGAAATAGTCACACGTCACACGTCACACGTCACACGAGGAAAGTCTTTTTGTTTGCTGCTTGCTGTTTGCTATTTGTTACTTTAGCTGGGTGTGCTAAAAAAGAGATAAAGAATATAGATTCCAAAGGTAAAAATATCGTTTGTTTTGGCGATAGTATTACCTTTGGATATGGGGCAGAACCGGGAGGAGATTATCCTTCGGCATTAACCAAGATGACCAGCATTCCGGTAATCAATGCCGGTATAGATGGAGATACTTCTACAGAGGCAATAAAACGTATTAAATCCGATGTATTAGATAGGGATCCGTTTTTGGTAATCGTTGAATTTGGAGGAAATGATTTCTTAAGAAAAATCCCTCAAGAGATAACTTTAAATAATATGAGGGAAATAATAGACAAAATCCAAGCACAAGGAGCGATGGTAGCTGTAGCAGATATAAGCACAGGAATGATTCTTAAAGAATACCACTCGGCATTTTTTAATCTTGCCAGAGAAAAAGGAGCAATATTTATTCCTCCTATATTGAGCGGCATAATTACCAACCCGCGCCTAAAGAGCGATTTTATACATCCCAATGCCGACGGATATAATGTCATTGCCCAACGTATTTACCGCGTGATAACGCCCTACCTTAACCAGAATAGCCTCTTAAGACAATCCCAAAAATAATTAACATACTTAAATTTAAAGTTCCCCTAAATGTTACGGTACTGTCTTTATAAAGTTCCCCAATTCTTTTATTAATTTGTTACTAACTCATAACACTACTATGTTAATTTTTGACCTTATTTTACTATTATTAAAAAGATAAGTCATTGTTTAGCAATAAGTTAAGAAAACTTTATCCTTTGACTGTCTGAGGAAAAATGCATTTTTAACAAAGTCGTGCTCATAATTTAGTAATATTATACCCCCCATTGTACTAAAATTTAACTGTTTTTAAGAATGTCCATGGATCTGAAAACCGATTATTCTCCTTTCTTTTACTGGCGGCTCTAACAACTGTTTAATAGCTTGAAATACCATAGCAAACTGCTTATCGTATTTTCTTTCCATTTCCTCAATTTTACGCCTGAGGCCTACATTTGTTAATAACATTCGTTTCAGTTGAATAAAAGCCCGCATAATTTGAATATTTACCTTAATAGCCCGATCACTATTTAGTACACCTGAAAGCATAGCCACGCCTTGTTCGGTAAATGCTAAAGGTAAATGAGGTGAGAATTTTAAGAACTTAAGGTGGTCGCAATTTGCGACCACCTCTTCTTTTTCTTTAAGAGTTAGCTGAAATATAAAATCCTCGGGGAATCTCTTTTTGTTTCTTTTTACTTGCTCATTTAACCTTTTTGTTCGTACGCCATAAAGTAAAGCTAAATCGCTATCCAACATTACCTTCTTGCCCCTTAAGAAGAATATCTTACTAGTTATTACTTCAACCGAAATTAGATCTGGCATATTTCATTTCTCCCTTCTACTATAATAGACGTAAAGGAAGACAAAATCCAACAGATATTTATGGTATCACATTTTGTGATAGGAGGGTCTAATCTTTGTGTTTTGAGGTGAGATTATGGCGTCTAAAAGCGAGGCATAAGATAAGAAGGATTTCGGGGAAATAATCTCAACTGGTGCCCTTCGTCTAAGGGATACCCAAAAGGCTATAGGAACAATGACCCTATAGCATCCATCGAAATAAAAATAATATCCCTGGTAATACCACTCCTATATTAAAATTTAATCTTTTTTGGTATCATAAACGCGAAATCCTATTATTCTTTTCTCCTTTGCCGGTGGTGGCTGAAAGAGCTGTTTGATTGCCTCAAATATTTCCTTTATTGTCTGATCATGTTCGGCGTATTTCTTCTCAAGTGCTTCAATTTTTGCTGCCAAGTCTTTATGAGTTAAAAGAATTTCTCTTAATTTAGTAAAAGCCCGCATAATTAGAATATTGACTTGTATGGCTCTTTCGCTATTTAATACGCTTGAGAGCATAGCCACGCCGTGTTCAGTAAAAACATAGGGTAGATATTTTATGTTTTGGCCTTGCTTCAAGGTCGCAAATTGCGACCTTGAATTTAAGGTTACAAAGTGTGACCTTAAAGAATTAATTTCTTCTTTTGTAATTTGAAACATAAAATCGTCGGGAAATCTTTTTGTGTTTCTCTTTACCTGCTCATTCAATCTCTTAACTTTCACCCCATAAAGCTTAGCCAGATCCCGATCCAACATTACTTTCTTGCCCCTTAATTCTAGTATCCTTGTAGCAATAACTTCTACGGCGATTGCGTTAGACATTTGATTGCCTCCTTCTACTGCAATAGACGTAACAGAAGGCAAAATCTAACAGGAATTTTCTATTAGGTATCACAACATGTGATATCACGTTAACTTGAAGTGCCATTTTGGCACTTCAAGAGTTCGTCCAAAAAATAAAAGTGAACTCTCAACACGAAGTTCACCTTTTAATAAATTTGCCCCAAAATTTTCTCTTGCCCTATAGGGCAAGAGTCTTCGGGGAAATACTACTAAATGGTGCCGAGGGAGGGAGTTGAACCCTCACGAGCTTGCGCTCATCGGTTTTTGAGACCGACGTGTAAGCCATTCCACCACCTCGGCAATATTTAGTTGACCCCGTTAGAAATTATGATATTATGAGGACAGATATTTCTCACGGGGTTGACGCAAGCTATTTTATATTCTAAAATATCAAAGGTCAACAGAATAATTATGGGGCTGTAGCTCAGAGGGAGAGCATTTGCATGGCATGCAAAGGGCCGAGGGTTCAAGTCCCTCCAGCTCCACCAAAATTAAATTCCTTCCCAATAGTCCTTCCAATTCACCTTGACGCTAAATTACAAATAGAGTATAATTTAGGGCAACATGCTTTTAGGAGCCCACGTTTCTACTGAGGGAAAGATTTACGAGGCGATTGAACGGGCGCATCAACTGGGCTGTAACACTATGCAGATATTCTCGCGCAATCCCCAAAGATGGCGCGATAATTTTTTAGAGCCCAAAGATATAGCTGAGTTTAATCGAAGGCAAGATAAATTTAAAATAAAACCCCTGTTTATCCACATACCTTATTTAATCAATCTTGCCTCGCCGAAACCCAGGCTTTACGAAGCATCTATCGAGACTTATATTGAAGATATTTTGGAGGCCGGACTCTTAAAAGCAGATTATATTGTTACGCATATGGGTAGCCACAAAGAGACATCTGAAGAGGCAGGGATAAAAAGGTTAATTGATGCCTTAAATATAATTATAGAAAAGACAAAGAATTCCACTGTAGGCATAATGTTAGAAAATACGTCTGGTTCAGGCTCGTGGCTGGGTTATAAATTTAATCACCAGAAAGAAATTATCGAGGGCCTAAAACATAAAGAACGCCTAAGCCTTTGTTTTGATACTGCCCATGCTTATTTAGCCGGATACGATATTGCCACAAAAGACGGCCTTGGAGGCACTCTAGATGAGATAGATAAATTAGTGGGTATAAATTTCATTAAACTTATTCATCTGAATGACGCCAAGGGCGAGTTAGGCTCTCGGCATGACCGGCACGAACACATTGGAAAAGGAAGCATTGGATTAGAAGGTATAAAAAGGATTATTAATCACCCAAAATTAAGAAATCTACCGTTTATATTAGAGACGCCTAAGAAAACCGAACAGGATGATATAATGAATTTAAATACTGTAAGGAAGTTAAGACAGTAATAAAGACCATGGATTACACTTTTAAAGAAATTGAAGAAAAATGGCAGAAATATTGGTCGGAGCATAAGGTTTTTAATGTTAAAGCCGACACGGGCCGTAAGAAATATTATGTCCTGGAGATGTTTCCTTATCCTTCAGGAAAAATTCATATGGGCCATGTGCGCAATTACACTATCGGAGATAGCTACAGCCGCTATAAATGGATGCAGGGTTACAATGTCTTGCATCCTATGGGTTTTGATGCCTTTGGCCAGCCTGCTGAGAACGCGGCAATAAAAAATAAAACCAAGCCTGATATCTGGACGCATAAATGTATTGCCTGGATGAAGAAGGAATTGGAGAGGATAGGCTTCTCTTATGATTGGGATAGAGAGATTTCTACTTGCGAAAGCAATTATTATAAATGGAACCAATGGATATTCTTAAAGATGTTTGAACGCAGCCTTGCCTATAAAAAGGAAGCGTTTGTCAACTGGTGTCCGTTGTGCGAGACTACCCTGGCTAATGAAGAGGTGGTGGACGGAGGCTGCTGGCGCTGTTATACAAAAGTAGAGCAGAAAGATTTAGAGCAATGGTTTTTAAAGATTACCGAATACAAAGAGCGCCTCTTGGAAGATTTACAGCATTTAAAGGATTGGCCGCAACGCGTCATTGCTATGCAGAGTAATTGGATTGGCAGGAGCCAGGGCGTTGAAATATATTTTCGCCTGAAAGATAACGATAAGATAATACCTGTTTTTACTACCAGGGTAGATACTATCTTTGGAGCAACCTATATAGTTTTAGCTCCTGAGCACCCCTTGGTAAAGGAGATTGTTAAAGGCAAAGCCGAAGAAAAAGAAGTGCACAAGTTTATTCATCAGGTATCCAAAGAGAGCAAGGCTATTCGCTCAAGCGAAGACGTAAAAAAAGAGGGAGTTTTTACCGGATGTTATTGCATAAATCCCGTAAATAATGAAACTATTCCTATCTGGATTGCGGATTATGTTTTAATGGAATACGCAACAGCTGCAATCATGGCAGTGCCTACTCATGACCAGCGCGATTTTCTTTTTGCGAAAGTTCATAAGTTACCAATGAGGATAGTTATTCAGCCGTCAGCTATCAGCTATCAGCTATCAGCTGAGAGCATGACTGAGGCTTATGAGGGCGATGGGATACAAGTTAATTCTGGGCAATTCAATGGTTTGTCTAATCAGGAAGCCAAGATAAAGATTGCCGAGTGGATGGAGAAAGTTGGTATTGGCAAAATCCAGACTCATTGGCGCCTTAGGGATTGGCTCATTTCGCGCCAGCGCTACTGGGGTACACCCATTCCCATTATCTATTGTCAAAAATGCGGAATCGTGCCTGTGCCTTATGAAGATTTGCCGGTAGAATTACCTAAAGATGCTCCTTTTACGGGTAAAGGAGGCAGCCCACTGAGCAAGGTAAAAGAATTTGTAAATGTGCCTTGTCCAAAATGTAAATCTCCTGCCCAACGAGAGACTGATACCATGGCGACATTCTTTGATTCCTCCTGGTATTTTTTAAGATTTTGCTCGCCTAAATTTGATAAAGGACCTTTTGAGAAAGAAGAGACCAAATACTGGATGCCGGTTGACCAATATATAGGCGGTATTGAGCATGCAATCTTGCATTTATTATATTCGCGCTTCTTTACTAAATTTTTTAAAGATCTTGGGATGATAGATTTTGCTGAGCCGTTCCAGAAACTCCTTACTCAAGGTATGGTCTTAAAAGACGGGGAGGTGATGTCTAAGTCGCGCGGTAATATCGTTGACCCGGATTCTATTATTAAAAAATACGGGGCAGATACATTAAGGTTATACATATTATTTGCTGCGCCACCTGAAGTAGAAACGGAATGGTCAGAACGCGGTATCGAAGGCGCATTTAGGTTTTTAAATCGGGTTTGGCGTTTGCTTGGGCACCTGAAACAGAAATCCGAAGCACAAACTCTCAGCCCTGAATTGCAAAAAAAGATGCACCGCACGATTAAAGAAGTTACGCAAGATTTAGAAAGTTTTAAGTTTAATACGGCGATCTCCAGCATTATGGAATTGGTGAATGAGATTTACCAAAGTCTCGATACAGATATAGCCGAAGCAATAAAGACAGTAATACTGTTAGTTTCACCTTTTGCGCCTCATCTTGCAGAAGAGATGTGGCAGAGGCTGGGCAATAAAGAAAGCGTATTAAAGGCGCCGTGGCCTAAATATGAAGAGAAATTTCTGAAGGAAGAAGTTATTACTATAGTTATTCAAGTAAATGGAAAATTGCGCTCTAAAGTCGAGGTGCCAGCTGACATAAATGAGAAGAGATTAAAGGAACTCCTGCTCGCCGATGAAAAATTAAAGCCCTGGATTAAAGATAAGCCCATCAAAAACTTCATTATCGTCCCCCAAAAACTCGTCAATATCGTAATATAAAAATCCCTGTTAGATTTTACCCTCTCCTACGTCTATTATAGTAGAAGTATAAAAAGTGCCTGACCCTTTTTGACTAAGGAGGAGAGGTATGCCGCGAGCACCACGAATTTGGTTTCCCGGAGCCGTCTACCATATAATTCAACGAGGAAATAACCAACAGAATATTTTTAGAGAAAATAGTGACCGGATATGGTTTTTAAACACAATGAAAAAAATTAAAAAAGAGATGTTGTTTAGGGTATTTCTCTATGTATTGATGGATAATCATTATCATGTGACTATAGAGACTTCTGGAAACCATATCTCAGAAATTATGCATTCCCTAAATAGCACCTATGCTATTCGATTCAATAAGAAATATCAACGGGAGGGGCATCTTTTTCAAGGAAGATTTAAGGGCATTCTAGTGGATAAGGACAGTTATCTATTGGAGTTAAGTCGCTACATCCATCTTAATCCGGTAAGAGCAGGAGTATTAAGTAATCCGGAGGATTATAAATGGAGTAGCTACGGTTATTATATGGGTAAAGAAAAAGATTCTTTAGTTGATACAGAATTAATACTTTCCCAATTTAAAAGCGCGTTTAAAGATGAAAATAAGAGTTACGGAGATTTCGTAAATGAGAAGTTAAAGCAAATTAAAGAGGAAGAAGATTGGCTACAAATACATTTAAAACGACAGAGATTTTTGGGAGACAGGAATTTTATTAAAATGGTATTGGTATTGGGAAAATCCGAAAAAGCGCCTGACCCCTTTTTGAAATAGGAGGGATTTTTTATGTTTAATCTAACTCCACAGGAACGCCGGGTTATTTTGTTTTTAATCAGCACGGCTTTATTGGGCTTGGGTATAAATTTTGCCTTGAAAGTTAATTCCCGCATCACAAAGTTTATTCAAGTAGATAATCATATTACCAGAATAAATATAAATAAGGCTAATCTTCAAGACTTGTTAAGTACGCCGGGTATCTCGCCTAAATTAGCAAAAAATATAGCGGCATACCGCAATACCAAAGGCGTATTTAGAGATATCGAAGAATTAAAAGATATAAAAGGCATTGGTGATTATAGATATGAGAAATTAAAAGATTTATTCTTTGTTGAGTAGAGATAACCCGTATCTATTTTTAATGGTGTAGGAAAGTATAAAACACTTTCCTAATCCTAAAAAGGATAGCCCTTCGTATACCTATTAAGGAAGGGGCTAACCACTGAAAATCGCACCTTAAGGTTATCCTAAAAAGGATAGGCCTTCCTAAACCTATAAGGAAGGGCCTAATCGCCGAAAGCGATTTTCTTGAAGGGGATAGATGAGATATTCTTTAGTAGGCCTATGCATTGCTTTCTGTTTAGGTATATTGGTTGGGGTATACCTTAAAATCCCCTTTCTCATTTTTTGCTTACTCACTTTTCTATTTTTAATATTCAGTATTATTTTCCTAAGACAAAATACAAAATTTAATATTCTTATTTTATGTGTTACCTTTTTCTTAGGTGCCGCGGTATTAAAAAATTCCCAAATCCTACCCAATTTCCATATCGCCAAATTAATTCCCTATAAAAGTGATTCAGTTTCTCTAATAGGAGTTATTGACAACGATCCTACTTATCAAAACAGAAGAGCGTCTTTTATTCTTAAGGTAGAAAAGCTAAAAATAAACGAGGAGTGGGTAAAGACCCGCGGTAAGGTTTTAGTCAGGGTTTTTTCCGCCGAAGGCGGATCCGCTTCGGGCGGGAAAAAGAATGATTTTGCCTATGGAGAGAGGCTATTCTTATCAGGCAATTTGTATCGGCCGCTTTCTTTCTCTAAAGGCGAATTCAATTATAGGGATTACTTAAGACACCAAGGTATTTATCTTATCCTTAGCGTACAAAAAGGCAACATAGTTAAGCAGTTAGATAAAAATGTCGGCAATCCCTTAAAGTCGTTTGCTTTCCAGATGAGACACAAAATGAAAGTTGTAATTATCAAAAATTTATCCCCTTTCTCAGCAGGCATACTGAGTGCCATTATCTTAGGGGAGAGGCAAAATTTACCTGTTTATGTAAGAGATGTCCTTGTGAAGTCAGGCACTGTTCACATAATTGCGATCTCAGGCCTACATTTGGGGATAGTTGCTTTTATCATCTTATTAACCTTAAAAATAATAAAGATTCCCAGGAAACCACGGTATATTCTGACAATATTACTGTTGATTTTTTACTGCCTTTTAACCGGCGCAAATACACCGGTATTACGTTCTACCGTTATGGCATCTATTTTACTTTTTGCTTATTTTCTTAAGCGGGAGATTAATATTTACAATTCTCTATCACTTGCTGCTCTAATGATACTGGCGGTTAATCCTTGGCAGCTTTTTGAAGTTAGTTTTCAGCTTTCATTTTTAAGTGTAGTTTCCATTGTCTGGCTCTCGCCCAAGATTAAATCTCTGTTTCCTCAAAAAGTAAATAAGATACCTTGGATAGGTTTTTTAATTTCAGTCTTTTCTGTGTCATTCGCTGCCTGGCTTGGACTCTTGCCGCTAATTGCTTACTACTTCAAAATCTTTTCACCCATTACCATCTTGGCAAATATGATTATTGTTCCTTATATGACTATTATTGTGGCTTCGGGTTTTAGTCTCGCAATGATTGGTATATTAATTCCTTCCTTAACTTCAACATTCGCAGCAAGCAATGAGTTGTTTATTTTAATATTATTCAAGATTAATTCCTCGCTAATCGCTATTCCCGGGGCATATTTTAAATTGCCCAGTATATCTTTTGTGTATGTTTTACTTTATTATGCTCTACTCATATCAGTATTCAATTCCTCTAAAATACCTATAATAACTCGGATTATTGGCAGAAATGATAAGCAGGCCTATGCATTACTTTAGATTTAAGGAAACGGAAATAGACGGTTGGTTAAAAAGATAGAGAAAAGAGAAGAGTTCATTTAAGATCCTGATATAGCTGTATACAGAGAGTTTTTCTGCTATGCCGTATTTCTGGGCGAGTGGGAGGGGATACTTCTCAAATTTGCCAATAGCTATCTCTTAGGAGTTCCTACACAATTCTTAAAACCATTGATAAGATGTGGTATTGAGCCTATAATATAAGCATGGGGAAAAGAGATTGTCTCCTGAATCTTAAGAGGCAACATTTCATTTAACAAAGAAAGAGGCCAAATGATTAAAGTCAAGAGTGAAGGTATAATACTTGAGAGTTCACGCAATGCATTTGATGATCAAGGAGTCTTAAATCCCGCCTGCGTCGAGATAGACGGCGTAACCCACATGTTTTACAGGGGCGTAAGGCAGGGGGACATGGTTTCTTCGATAGGCTACTGTCAGCTAGTCGCTAATAAGGTCGTAAAGAGGCTTGACCAACCCGTCCTTTTTCCGGAATATGATTACGAGAAAAAAGGCGTAGAGGACCCCCGGATCGTTTTTTTGGACGGGATATATTATCTTTTTTATACTGCTTATGACGGTAAAAACGCCATTTTTGCTTACGCTACAAGCGCTGACCTTGTCAATTTCACAAAGCACGGTGTAATATCTCCGCGCATTACTTATGCCGAAGCAGGCCGGCTCTTTGGTTGCTCAAAGACAGGTGTAAGGGAGAAGTATTTTCTCTTTGAATCATATATTAGAGACAGGCAAGGCGCTGACATCCTGTTATGGGAGAAGGATGCCTTTATCTTCCCCAAGAAATTTAACAGGCCAGATAGCCGTGGTTTGGCTTCCGATAGGCCACAAGGCCATGGTTTGGCCTCCGATGGCCAAAGCCATAGCCAAAGTCACAATAAATTCGCGCTGATTCACCGTATCCTTCCGGGGATTCAGGTTATCTATTTCGATGATTTTAAAGACCTTACCGATGATTATTGGAGAGAGTATCTTAGGGATCTGGGCAGTTACATTCTGTTCGAATCCAAATACAGGTTTGAAAGCAGGAATATCGGCGGTGGATGCCCTCCCATTGAGACTAAGGAAGGATGGCTTTTGATCTATCATGGCGTAGAGGACTCGCGCCAGGGGAGAATTTATCATGCGGCAGCCGCATTGCTGGACCTTGAAGATCCGACTAAAGTTATAGGACGCCTGAAGCGGCCCCTGTTTTCTCCGACTGAGAAGTGGGAAAAACTCGGAGATGTCAACAACGTTGTTTTTCCCACAGGAACCGTACTGAAAGACAGCAGGCTATATATCTATTATGGCGCGGCAGACAAATGTATAGCGGCTAAATCTGTAGATATAAATGAGCTTTTGGCAGAACTCAAAAAATAATAATCGGAAGCTGTTTCTTAAGAATGAATGAAACCTTTAAAATTATTTATTTATCCACTTTTCCTCCCAGAGAGTGCGGCATAGCTACTTTTACCGCGGACCTTACGGCTGCGATGGATGAGTTGCTTGAACCCGCCATCGAATCCAGGGTAGTTGCTGTCAATATAGACGATATATCGCGTTACCACTACCCGAGAAAAGTCGTATTTCAGATAGACCAGTATTCCCGGCAGGAATATGTCGAGACAGCCAAAAAGATCAACAGAATGGACGATGTCAAGCTTGTCAATATCCAGCATGAATTCGGCATCTTCGGAGGAAAATACGGCGCGCATATCCTTTCTTTTTTAGATGTACTCAAGAAGCCGTCGATTGTGGCTTTTCACAGCGTCTTGCCTTCGCCGGACAAAGAAATTAAGGCAATAGTCCGTTCGATAACCGAAAAAGCGAGCGGTGTAGTAGCAATGACTAATCTCTCGCGGGAAATACTTATCCGCGAATATGGAATAGACGAAGAAAAAATCTCGGTGATTCCTCACGGCATCCATTCTATACCCTATAGCTCCAGCGCAAAGCCCAAGTCCGCGTTAGGTTTTTCCAAAAAAATAAACCTTCTGACATTCGGACTGCTAAATAGGGATAAGGGGCTGGAATATGTCATAGAGGCGCTGCCCGAGGTCGCTAAGGCCTATCCGGATCTTATATATATAATTCTGGGGGTTACTCATCCGAATGTCCTGAAGGAAGAAGGGGAAAGCTACCGTAATTTTCTGATTCAAACGGTGCACGACCTTAAGCTTTCTTCCCACGTGAACTTTTATAATGAGTATGTTTCTGTGGATAAGCTTCTTAATTTTTTAAGGGCCGCGGATATCTATATCTCAACTTCTTTAAATCCGAATCAGGCTGTTTCGGGGACGCTTTCTTATGCATTGGGTTCGGGAAGGCCGGTAATTTCCACTCCTTTTGCGCAAGCCAGGGAGCTCATTACCTCGGAGGCAGGGATATTAGTTAATTTTAGAGACGCCGGTTCTTATGCCGAAGCCATCATGAGGCTTTTGAAAGATTCTTTCTTAAGAGAGCAGCTTGGAAAGAATGCGTATTTTAGGACCCGCAATATGACATGGGAAAATGTTGCCCTTGAGTATTCAAAATTGTTCTCGAAATATTCCCGCGATATCGCCGAGTTAAGCGAGCAGAAAAAAATTCCCCGCATTAACCTTAGTCATATTTTTCGCCTGACAGATAATTTCGGGATTATCCAATTCGCCAGGCTGTCTTTGCCGGATATCTCCTCGGGTTATACGCTTGATGATAATGCGCGCGCCCTGATAGTTGCCTGTTTATGTTATGGCGAACTCGGCAGGGCGTTTAAGACGGCTTATCCGGATACACAGAAGGGTAATCTACTCAGGCGCATAGAGATATATTTGCGTTTCATCGAGTTTGTCCTGGACGAAGAGAGTTTTTTTCATAATTACGTAAAGTCCGACCGGACGATAGATTTCGCACTTAGCAAAAAGGAAAATTTTGATGACGCTAACGGTCGGGCCCTTTGGGCATTGGCGATTGCTGCCGCATCCGATTTCCTGCCGGAAAGTATAAGGAATAAAGCGCTCTCTCTCTTAAAGAAAAGGATAGAAAAATATAAGATGCTTGAATCCCCGAGGGCAGCCGCTTTTTACATAAAAGGGCTTTCCATTCTTTTAAAAAAGATAACGGAGATTGGCGGTAAGGATTTAAGGCAGATGTTAATCACTCACTGCGACAGGTTGGTATCGCTTTATCGGGCCGTATCTTCCGAGGAATGGCAGTGGTTTGAAAATTACCTGACTTATTGCAACGCCGTTTTGCCGGAGGCTCTTATTTTGGGCTATTCGCAGACCGGCAATAACGAATATCTGGATATAGGTATAAAGACGCTGGATTTTCTCATCAGTCAGACTTTTGTCAACGGAATATACGCACCGATAGGCCAGGACGGCTGGCATCATAAAACCGGAACACGCCGCTATTTTGACCAGCAGCCGGAGGATGTCTCGGCGATGACTTGCGCTCTGGCTACGGCGTACTCAATAACTGGAAAGAATTCTTATAAAAAATTTATGCATGAAGCTTTTAATTGGTTTTTAGGTGATAACAGCCTGAAGCAGGTTGTTTGCGACAGGGTCACGGGGGGATGTTATGACGGCGTAGGAGAGAGAAATATTAATCTCAATCAGGGGGCTGAGTCTATTACGTCGTACCTTTTAGCAAGGCTTGTTATAATATAGGCGGGATTAAGGAGAGTATTGTGACCAGAGATAATTATTCATATAAAAAGTATCAGAAAGAATTGGTCAGGAAAAAGAAGGCAGAGGGGAAAAAACAAAGAAAACTGGAGAAAAAAGCGATGGAGGCTCGCTTTGAGTCTGGGCAGGTCCCCGATGACCATGTCGCCTTATAATAAAGAAATACTTGTACAAAACAGTTTGCTCGTAGTGCAAGAAAGAGTGCGAAGCAATGTGAAAATTTAAAAGGCTGCGATTGATATGGTCAGTCATAGCCTTTATTATTTCTACAAGCTGTAAACAGGGAGAGCGTCCCTTGTCGAATATTACTGCCCGTCCTGAGCGGAGACACCCTCTCAAATTTAAGAATGCGATTGCCTAGCCTCAAGCATAGATACCGCTTTACATAATTCCTTTTACCATGGTAAAAAAAGTCAATAAAAAGCAGAAATATTACTTTGATTTATGGTAATAATGAGATATAATAAAAAATATAGAAAGTTTACATTAAGCTAACAAAAATCAAGGGTCCAGAAACGTTGTATTTCTGGAGGATTTTTTGATGGTCGGGCCGTCATTCTATAGCTAATGCAGGATGGCGGTTTTTTATTCAAAGGAGCCTATAAAAATGAACCAATATTTAACCTTTTCAATACAAAAATTGAATGAGATATTAGTCCCTTTGGCGATTTTCATAGTTACTTTAATATTTGGTTTCATCCTTAGGAAGCTTATTTTTGTTCGATTGACACGTTGGTCTAAGAATACTAAGACGGAAATAGACGACATTATTATCACCTCTACCAGAGGACCTTTTATAATTTGGTTTTTAATGATAGGGCTTTATTTTGCGCTTGGGTCTTCAAGGCTTCCCGATGATTTAACCGGCGTTATTAACAAAATTTTGTTAGTCCTTAGCATTTTTTCTGTTACCTTTGTTTTGGCAAACATATCAGCAAGATTAATAAGGATTTATTCAGGCAAAGTCGAAGCCGCCTTGCCCGTTACTTCGCTTACACAAAATATCAGCCGCATTATAATATTTGCTATAGGAATTTTGATAATCTTAAATAGCTTAGGTATCTCTATAACGCCTATTCTGGCTACTTTAGGCGTAGGGGGCCTGGCCGTTGCCTTGGCTTTGCAGGATACACTTTCTAATCTTTTCTCAGGGTTTCATATTATTGTTGCCAAGCAGATTAGAGTAGGGGATTACATAAAGTTAGATACAGGCGAAGAAGGCTACGTTATTGACATCACTTGGCGAACAACTAAGATCAAGATGTTGCCCAATAACGTAGTGTTAGTCCCTAATGAAAAGCTTACCAAGGCCATTATTACCAATTATTATCTTCCCGATAAAGAAATGGCGGTTCTGCTTAATTTGGGCGTCCATTACAACAGTGATTTAAAAAAAGTAGAAAAAATAACTATTGAGGTAGCAAGGGAAGTAATGAAGCAAGTCCCTGGCGGCGTTCCTGAATTTGAACCCTTCATCAGATACCATACCTTTGCGGATTTTAGTATCAATTTTACGGTAATCTTGAGGACGAAAGAATTTGTTGACCAGTATCTTATAAAACACGAATTTATCAAGCGCCTTCATGAGCGCTATGCTAAAGAGGGAATTGTCATACCGTATCCTATAAGAGCAATAAATTATGAACAAGAGAAAACAGAATAAGCATGTTTGCGTTCTCTAATTTCTTAATAGCTATTGCTAAAGTTTTAGATGTAGTTTTTTCAATTCTCTATTGGCTTATACTCATCCGTGCATTAATTAGCTGGGTAAACCCAGATCCCTATAATCCGGTAGTTCAATTTTTATATAAGGCGACTGAGCCGATACTTTATCCGATAAGGAAGATTTTACCTTTGGGATTGAGGTTCGGCATAGATATCTCACCGATTATTGCTTTTTTTGCAATAATGTTTTTAAAATCATTTTTAGTCAGGACATTAGTGGATCTGGCAATAAGGTTAAGAGGATAAATCAACTTTCACAATATGGGGAAGGGGGGGTGAGAGAAAATGGCATGGAGAGATGTGGGAATTGGTTCCACTCTTTTAAAATTAGAGTCGGAAGAAAGGAGGTAGGAGAAAATGGAATGGAAAGATAATGTTCCTACACCCGGTGATATCATCGATGTAGGAAAGAAAAAACTTGGCGATTTTGGGAGGTTTCTGCCTTGGATAATCTTAGGTTTCTTTGTTCTCATAGGCCTAAGGGGAGTAATCTATTCTATAGGGCCTGATGAGGTAGGCGTGATTCAGAGGTTTGGCAAATACATTGGCCTAAGTTCACCTGGTTTACATGCAAAGATACCTTTTGGTATAGAGAAGGTTACTCCTATCAAGGTAGAGAAGATATTTAAAGAGGAATTTGGGGTTAGAACCGTACGGCCCGGTGTAAGGACAGAGTATTCTTCTGCGCAGTATCTTGAAGAATCCTTAATGCTTACCGGAGACCTGAATATCTTAGATGTACGCTGGATTGTGCAGTTTAAGATAAAGGATTCTGTAAAATTACTTTTTGCTATCAGAGACCCTCAAGATGCCATACGGGATGTCTCTGAGGTAGTGATGCGCCGGTTAGTTGGAGATTACACCGTAGATGAGGTACTTACTACCAAAAGAGAAGAGGTGGATCATTTGGCGCAACAGGAGATGCAGAAGATATTAGATTTTTATCAGACAGGCGTTCAGATTGTTACGGTAAAACTGTTAGATGTAAATCCTCCTGAGAAGGTAAAGCCAGCCTTTAATGAGGTAAATGAGGCAAAGCAGGAAAAAGAAAAGATGATTAACCAGGCCTGGGAGGCCTATAATAAGGTTATACCCAAAGCCAAAGGCGAGGCAGAAAAGACTATCCGCGAGGCCGAAGGTTATGCCTTGGATAAGATAAACCGGGCAAAGGGTGAGGCAGAGAGATTCTTGGCTACTTTGGCTGAATATAAGAAGGCGCCCCAGATAACCCAAAAGAGGTTATATTTAGAGACATTGATGGATGCCCTGCCTCGGGCGAAAGAGAAGTATATTATTGACCCTAAGCAATCTTCGATTTTACCTTTATTGAATCTAGGTGAGAAGGGAGGGGTAAAACAATGAAAGAGGGAATGTTAGGAACTATTTTAGGAATTTTTGTGGTTTTGGTTATCTAGGTGAGAAGGGAGGGGTAAAACAATGAAAGAGGGAATGTTAGGAACTATTTTAGGAATTTTTGTGGTTTTGGTTATCTTGGTGATAGCCGCATTTGGTAGCGGTGCATTGTTTATAATTGATGAAACAAAACAGGTGGTGATAACCCAGTTTGGCAAACCTGTAGGGCAACCCATAAGCTCTGCGGGGTTACATTTTAAGACTCCCTTTATTCAGCAGGCACATTACTTTGAGAAAAGGATTTTAAACTGGGATGGCGACCCAAACCAGATCCCTACCAAGGACAAGAAATATATCTGGGTAGATACCACTGCCCGCTGGAAGATAATAGACGCCCTTAAATTTCTGCAATCCGTTGGCAACGAAATAGGCGCGCAGAGCCGATTGGACGACATTATTAATTCAGCAACAAGGGATGCTGTTACCAATCACCTTTTAGTTGACGCGGTGAGGGATTCCAATCGTATTTTGGAAAGCAAGGAGTTAGGGGAAGACGCTATTTTTGCCGATGAGGCGCTTGAGCGCATTGAAGTCGGCAGGCAGCAGCTTACCCGAGCTATCTTAGAAAAAGCTAAAGTGCTGGCACCTCAATACGGAATTGAAATTATAGATGTGCGCATAAAACGCGTCAATTATGTAGAGGATGTGCGCAATAAAGTCTATGACAGGATGATTGCCGAAAGAAAACGCGCAGCGGAAAAATACCGTTCGGAAGGGCAAGGTAAGTCAGCTGAGATTTCCGGACAAGTAGGGAAAGAATTAAAACAAATTACCTCAGAGGCCTACCGTCAAGCACAGGGTATTGTAGGTAAAGCAGATGCTGAGGCAATCAACATATATGCCCGGGCTTATAGCCAGGATGCAGATTTCTATTCGTTCCTTAAAACATTAGAGACTTATCAAAAGACGATTGATGAGAAATCTACGATAATCTTGACTACGGACAGCGATTATTATAAATATCTTAAAGGATTAAAAGTGGGAGAATAATTATTTATTTTCCAGAAAAAAGCGAGAACATCGATAGATTTTGCAATGAGGTTGAGATGACGTTACGAGTTGGTGCGCAGTATATTAACAAGAAAAACTGTAAGTTTACTATTTGGGCGCCGTTAGCTAATAAAGTGGTTCTTAAGATAAGTTATCCAAAGAAATATTCTTTTGCTATGCAACGCAATCAAAAAGGTTATTGGGAGGCAGTGGAAGAGGGAGCATGTCCGGGTACTAGATATTTGTACAAGTTAAATGGAAAATTAGAAAGGCCGGATCCCGCCTCTTTTTTTCAGCCAGAAGGCGTTCATAATCCTTCCGAGGTAGTCGATCATTCTGTTTTTAAATGGGAAGATAAAAATTGGAAGGGGATTCTTCTCGAAAAGATGATTATCTATGAACTTCATGTTGGTACTTTTACGCCCGAAGGCACTTTCCAAGCAGCAATACCACGGTTTAACGAATTATGCCAGTTAGGTATAAATGCAATAGAGCTTATGCCAGTGGCACAATTTCCCGGCGCCAGAAACTGGGGTTATGATGGCGTTTATCCTTATGCAGTGCAGAATTCTTATGGCGGCGTAGAAGGACTAAAAGAGCTGGTCAATGCCGCACATAACCATAATATCGCGGTTATCCTTGATGTGGTATATAACCACTTAGGGCCGGAAGGGAATTATTTAAGAGATTTTGGTCCATACTTTACTAACAAATATAAAACTCCTTGGGGTGAAGCAATTAATTTTGATGGCGCTTATAGCGATGAGGTAAGAAACTTTTTTATTGAGAATGCGCTGTATTGGTTTAGGGAGTTTCATATGGATGCGCTTAGGCTCGATGCCATCCACGGTATTTACGATATGAGCGCAAAGCCTATTTTGCAGGAACTGGTAGAGAGGGTTGAAGAATTCTCAAAACAAAAAGGAAGAAAATTTTATCTAATTGCCGAGAGTGACTTAAATGATGCAAAAATTGTGCGTTCACGACAATTGGGCGGCTATGGTATAGATGCACAATGGTGCGATGATTTCCATCATTGTTTGCATACGCTTCTTACAAAAGAACGTAGCGGCTATTATAAGGATTTTGGAAAAATAGAGCAGCTTGTTAAATCCTTTAAGCATGGGTTTATATATTCTTGGGATTATTCTGAGTTTAGAAAAAGACGGCACGGCAGTCCTCAAGAATCAATCCCTGCGAACAAGTTTATCGTCTTTTCTCAAAATCATGACCAAATAGGTAATCGGGCATTTGGTGAGCAGCTTTCAAAGTTAGTCAACTTTGAAGCCCTAAAATTAGTAGCAGCGGTCGTTCTGACCTCTCCTTATATACCTCTTCTTTTTATGGGTGAAGAATATGCTGAAACCGCGCCTTTCCTTTATTTCATAAGCCACTTTGATACCGGATTAATACGTGCAGTAAGAGAGGGTAGAAAAAAAGAGTTTTCTTTTTTTAAATGGGACATAGACCCGCCTGATCCCCAGTCTGAGGATACTTTTATTACCTGTAAGCTAAACTGGGAAAAGAGATTCGCAGGTAAAGGGAAAATCTTACTTAGTTTTTATAGGGAATTGATAAAATTAAGAAAGAAAACTCCAGCATTATCAAATCTCAACAAAGATAATATGGATGTGAGGGCTATCAAAGGAAAAAACATTGTCACGGTCCAGAGGTGGAATAAGGGAGGCAGAGTCTTTTCAATTATGGGATTTAATAAGAAAGAAGCCTCATTTTCGCTTAGTATCCCTGCCGGTAGATGGCAAAAGGTTATAGACTCAACAGATATTATTTGGCAAGGACCCGGCTCGTGTTTACCGGAAAGATTTTCTTCGCAGAGGAACCTGACCATAAAACCATTTAGTTATGTGCTGTACAAAAAAGAGGAAGCATAGTGAAACCTTTTATCTGTATTCATGGGCATTTTTATCAACCTCCGCGGGAAAATCCCTGGCTTGAAGAAATAGAACTGCAGGATTCAGCATATCCGTATCATGACTGGAACACCAGAATTACCACAGAGTGCTACGCTCCAAACGCCGCCTCACGCATACTCGATCCTGACAGGCGAATTATCGATATAATTAATAATTATTCCAAAATCAGTTTTAATTTTGGTCCAACCTTACTTGCGTGGCTTGAAAAGAATGATTTAGAGACATATAAGGCTGTTCTGGAAGCGGATAAAGTTAGCCAGAAGCTCTTTTCAGATCATGGTTGTAGTCTTGCGCAGTGCTATAATCATATGATTATGCCGCTTGCCAATAGACGAGATAAACGCACTCAGGTAATTTGGGGTATAAAAGATTTTGAGTATCGTTTTGAAAGAAAGCCCGAAGGGATGTGGCTTCCTGAAACGGCGGTAGACTTGGAAACTTTGGATATTCTGGCTGAATTGGGAATAAAATTTACAATACTTGCGCCAGCTCAGGCAAAGCAAATAAGAAAAATCGGAGCAGATGAGTGGATTAATGTATCTGGCGCAAAGGTAGATCCTAAAAGGCCCTATTTATGTAAACTTTCTTCAGGAAGGACAATCGCGCTCTTTTTTTATGACGGACCGATTGCGCAGGAAATCGCCTTTGCCAAACTTTTAGAAAATGGAGAGGCTTTTGCAAAAAGATTGATATCTGTTTTTGCTGAAAATGGCGATGATTCTTCACTTGTCCATATTGCCACCGATGGTGAATCATACGGTCATCATCACCGCTTTGGAGATATGGCATTATCCTACTGCCTTTATTCCATTGAATCAAATAAGGAAATTAAACTCACCGTATACGGTGAGTATCTTGAAAAGAATCCTGTGGCTTACGAAGTAGAAATCTTTGAGAATAGCTCTTGGAGTTGTTTTCATGGCATAGAAAGGTGGAGGGGTGATTGCGGATGTAATTCAGGCACGCATAAGGACTGGCACCAAAAATGGCGAGCGCCATTAAGAGGCGCCTTGGATTGGTTAAGGGATAATCTTTCTGAAGTTTACGAGAAACAGGCCTTGCGTTTAATCAATAACCCTTGGGCTGCCCGCGATGAATATATCAAAGTTATCTTAGATAGAAGGCCGCAGATTCTGGAACAATTTTTTACAAGTCAAGGCGCGGATAAATTATCTAAGGACAACAAGGTTAAATTGTTAAAACTACTTGAGATGCAGCGCCATGCTATGCTTATGTACACAAGCTGCGGTTGGTTCTTTGATGAAATTTCCGGGTTAGAGACGGTCCAGATTCTTCAATATGCCGCAAGGGCGATACAACTTGCCAAAGAAACAAGCGAGGTGTCCCTGGAAGAAGCTTTTATTAATCTTCTTGAGCGCGTCCCCAGTAATATACCCGATTTTAATAATGGCGCAAAAGTTTATGAATTGTTGGTTAAGCCAGTCAGGGTTGATTTGCTGCGAGTGGGGATTCATTACGCGATTTCTTCTCTCTTTGAAGAATTTAAGGAAGAGAGCCAAATATATTGCTACACTGTAAAAAGGCGCATTAATGATATCTTAGAACTGGGTAAACAGAGGTTATCCTTAGGCAGGGTAGGTATCCATTCAAATATCACTGGGGAGGAAAACGAAATAAGTTTTGCTGTCCTGCATTTTGGCGACCACAATTTGATTGGCGCAGCCAGAGAGTTTATAGGCGCGGAGGGATTTGCCCAGATGCATAAAGAAATAGGAGAGAGTTTTATGCAGGGGGAAATGCAGGAAGTGGTGCGTCTTTTTGATAAACATTTTGGCCAGGCAAGTTGTTCTTTATGGCATTTGTTTAAAGATGAGCAAAGAAAAGTAATCCGAAAGATTTTTGATTCCGCTTTAAAAGAAATAGACATATCTTTTAGGCAGATCTATGAACACTACGCCTCAATTATGCAAGCCACAGAAAAATTAGGTATGCCGCTTCCAAAGCCATTTCTCTCTGCGGCAGAGTTTGTGTTAAATGTGGATATTAGGGATTTATTAGAAAGTGAACAGTTGGATTTAAATAAGCTTAGGAAATTAGCCAATGCTATCAATCGTTTCTCCATAAGTTTAGATAAATCAACTCTTGCTTATATAAGCAGCAAGAAAATAAATACGCTTATGGAGCAATTTTTAAAGAATCCAGAGGATTTCTTGCTTCTTGAGCAGATTGTGGGGATCCTAAGGGAAACGGAAATACTATCCCTTGATCTTAATCTGTGGAAAGCCCAGAATGTTTATTTCTCTCTCAGTAAGCAAATATATCCATCTATGTGCCAGAGAGCCGAAAAAGGCGATGAAGAGAAGAAGAAATGGATTGAAAATTTTCATAATATAAGTGATTATTTAAAGGTAAAGATTATTTAACCCAATGCAAATACCAACCGCTACCTACAGAATCCAGTTTAATCCGAATTTCGGCTTTGAGGAGGCAAAGAAGATAATTCCCTATTTGGTAGAAATAGGAGTCTCTCATCTTTACGCTTCTCCTATTTTTAAGGCCAGAAAAGGAAGTCTCCATGGGTATGATGTAGTTGATCCGCAACTCCTCAATCCTGAATTAGGAGAAACAAAGCAATTTGAAGAATTGATTGAGCTCTTAAGACAGCAAGGGCTATATTGGCTTCAAGATATTGTCCCCAATCATATGGCATTTGATGGGGAAAACGTTTTACTTATGGATGTGTTAGAAAATGGCACAGATTCAAAATACAGTAATTTCTTTGATATAGATTGGAGTCATACCGATGAAAGTTTAAAAGGCAGAGTCCTTGCTCCTTTTTTAGGAAGATTCTATGCCGAATGTTTAGAAAATCAGGAGATTCTGCTTAAATTTGACGAAACAGGCTTAAGCATCAATTATTACTCTCTGAGGTTTCCCCTTAGAATAGCCTCATATATCCAGATACTCGAGTATAACTTGTCTACGCTTGAACAGAAGTTAGGTTTTGACAATTCAGATTTTACAAAATATCTTGGCGCATTACATTTTATAAAAACACTCCCTGCCTTAGGAAAATCGACTTCGGATTACGACCAAATAGGCCATGCAAGGAAAATGCTCTGGAGCATTTATGCATCTAACAAAGACATAAAAGAATTTATAGATGCTAATATTAGCTTCTTTAATGGCAGGAAAAACGAGCCGGAGAGTTTCAATGCCTTGGATAAGCTTGTTCAAGAACAGTTTTTCAGGCTATCATTCTGGAAGGTTGCTGCTGAAGAAATCAATTATCGAAGATTCTTTACCATTAACGAACTTATTTCTTTAAGAATGGATAATGAAACTGTTTTTAATTTTACTCATGATTTGGTTTTTCGTTTAATACAGGAAGGTAAATTTGCCGGCTTAAGGATTGACCATATTGACGGGCTTTACGACCCCGTGTTTTATTTAAAAAGATTAAACGATAAAGCGGCCGATACATACATAGTTGTTGAAAAAATCCTTGATGCAAATGAAACATTGCCTTCTCAATGGCCTATCCAAGGGACAACAGGATATGATTTTATGAATTATGTGAACGGAATATTTTGCAAGAAGGAAAGTGAAAAGGAATTCAGCAAAATTTATTATAAATTTACTAACTTGCACATTTCTTATGAAGAGCTGGTATGTGATAAGAAAAGATTAATTATTGGAAAGCACCTTGCCGGAAACATTGACAATCTTGCCCAACTAATGAAGCGGCTCTCAGGTAAAGACAGATACGGCCGAGATATTACCCTCTACGGATTAAAGAGGGCTTTGGTTGAAGTAATGGCGAACTTCCCTGTTTATCGGACATATGTAAATAAAGAAAGCTTTAATGAAAGCGATAGACGATATATCGAAACTGCTATAGAGAAAGCAAGAGTGAAGACGCCCGGACTTCTGTACGAACTTAATTTTATTAAAAAGTTTTTACTGCTTCAATACAGCGATTCGCTGTCTTGTGAGGAAAAAGAGCAGTGGATACATTTTGTAATGAGTTTTCAGCAATATACAGCGCCTCTTATGGCTAAAGGATTTGAGGATACAATTTTGTATATTTACAATAAACTTATATCGCTAAATGAAGTAGGAAGTAATCCTAATAGATTTGGCTTTTCAAGAGAAGAGTTTTACGATTTTAATGAAAGAAGGCTAAATACCCCGCATACTTTAAACGTTACCTCTACCCACGATACAAAAAGAGGCGAAGATGTCCGGGCAAGGATTAATGTTCTCTCAGAGATTCCCTGGGAATGGGAGTCTAATTTAAAGAAATGGCAGAAAGTCAATAAAAAGAGAAAAAAGAATATTAATGGGAATTATATGCCTGATGAGAACGACGAATATTTTATTTACCAGACTCTTTTAGGGGCTTTTCCTTTTGATGAACAAGACATACTTTGTTTTATGGAAAGGATGAAAACCTATATTGTAAAAGCGGTAAGAGAGGCAAAACGGCATACTGCCTGGATTAAACCCGATATTGAATATGAAGAGGCCTGCGTTTCTTTTACCGAAAACATTTTAAAACCAAGCGAAGAAAATCTGTTTTTGAAAGAATTTATTCCTTTTCAGAAAAAAATTTCTTATTACGGAATATTCAATTCTTTATCGCAAGTAGTTCTTAAAATTACCTGTCCGGGAGTCCCTGATTTTTACCAGGGAACAGAGTTTTGGGATTTAAATCTTGTTGATCCGGATAATCGCCGCCCAATTGATTTTCAAAAAAGGAGGGAAATCTTAGAAGATATTAAAACAAAAGAACAACAAGATATTCTCAAACTTATTGATGAGCTGCTTTTAAATAAAGAAGGCGCACGGGTTAAGCTATTTCTAATTTATCGCCTCTTAAAGGCGCGTAAAGAGAAATACGCGCTTTTTCAGAATGGAGGTTATGCGCCTTTAGAAACAAACGGTGTTTATAAAGATAACATCATCGCCTTTATGAGAGTTTTCCAGAACAGTCGCGTTATAGTAATTGTGCCTCGCTTTTTTTGCTCTCTTATAAAAGAGGGGGAGCTGCCTTTAGGTGAATCGGTCTGGCAGGATACTTTTGTCAGTATCCCTAAAGATAATACGGTTGAATACTGCGATGCCATCACAAATCTTAAGCTAAATTGCAGTGAGAAATTATCAGTAGGCGAGGCCTTGAAATATTTCCCGGGTTCAATATTAATTTCACAATGATTAGAATTGACTCCTTTCCGGGCTCTGCCCCTTGAAGCCATATTCTAACTTAAATTGCCCCTTTTGTTATGGTATAGGAGAGTATAAACGTAACCACTGAAAATCACAAAAGGTTATCGCCGAAGGCGATTTTCTTGATAGGGGTCATAGAAGACCTTTCTAAGTTTTTAAGTCATTTTGAGCGATTACTTCTTTTCCCGTATTATGGTGCTTTGTCAAATAAATATTATTATGATTGCACAGATTAAAAAGCGTAGATTACACAGATAAATTCCGTCGCTAATCTGTGTAATCTTTTTTTAAAAATCTGTGTAATCAATGCAAGCATTATTTCGTAGACAATGCATTATGGGGTTACATAAAAATATTATAATTGCTGCCCTCTTCTTATTTTTATTATTGCCGGAGCAAAATAGCTTATACGCAGATGAAATTTATTTAAAGAATGGGGATAGAATAAGCGGAAAAGTAATCGAGAAGAATGAAGAGGATACCACCGTAAAAACCCAGGCAATGGGCTTAATCTCTATAGAAAGCAAATTTATAGAGCGGATTATATCTGATAAGAAGACCGAACTTGCAAAGCCCAAAGGAAAAGAGCTTAAACTTTGGCAAGCGGAGGTTTCGTTAGGTTATAACAAATCCAGTGGCAATACCCAGACCAGCCAGCTTACTTTAGGCCTATATGGGAATAGAAAAACCGACCATGATGAATTTACGCTTAAAGGTGATAGCTTTTACTCTTCCTCAAATAAAAAGATGGATACGCAGAAGTATTCCGGGGTGTTACGCTACGCCTTTAGTTTCCGGGAGAGAAGGTGGTATAACTTCTATAAAATACAAGACGAACACGACAGATTTGCAAATATTAATTATAGACTTATACCCTCAACCGGGATTGGATATTGGAAGTTTGATAGGCCTGACTTGAAATTGTTGTTTGAGATAGGCGCAGGTTTCCAGCATACCGATTTTAGAGATAATACCGGGGATACTAACGAAGCAGTTCTTATCCCCAGGATGTTTTTTGAGAAAAGACTATTTGTAAAATCCAGATTCTCTCAAGACGTATTCTTTTATCCGTCTTTAAGCGATAAGGATGAGTTCCGGATGCATTCTGAGACCGCAGTTACGAATCCAATTAATAGCCAGCTGTCGCTTCGTTTGAGCTTAATTGACGATTACAACTCAAGACCACCTAAAGATACCAAGAAAAACGATGTCAGGCTGATATCATCCATACTGTATAATTTCTAAGAGTGCATTATGAGGAGGTGCGAAATGAGTAGTTTTATAGATCGGATTATCCGTGCAGCTAAGTTAGATGTTAATCTCTATGAAGAGGTTGAGGTTGATAAGAAAGCCTTAGGTCAAGCCACGGGGGTGGTTATTGTTTCTGGCATAGCTGCTGGGTTGGGAAGTGTGGCAAGGGTAGGATTTAGTGGGTTTTTGGTGGGAACAGTTGCTGCCCTTATCGGATGGTATATCTGGGCGTATCTTACTTATTTTATCGGCACAAAATTCCTTCCTGAGAGCCAGACCCAAGCAGACCTCGGTGAGTTGTTGCGCACTATTGGGTTTTCTAGTTCGCCTGGTTTGATTCGGGTATTTGGTATTATCCCTGGACTAGCACGGCCTGTTTTCCTCATCGCTTCAATTTGGATGCTGGCTGCTATGGTGATTGCAGTCAAATGTGCCCTCGATTATAAAAGCACATTGCGTGCGGTAGGGGTTTGCGTTATCGGCTGGTTTATTCAAATATTAATACTCGGGTTGTTGTTCTCTATTTTAAAATGAAAATATTTCAATATATAATTTTGTTCTTATTATTAGAGGCATTGTTTTTTTCTTCTCCTTCCCTGGCAGAGGAGAAGACAAAGATTTCTTTTCTCTGGTGGCCGGATCCAGGTGGTGGCTTTGAAGAGGTAATTTCTGACTTTGAAAAAGAGAATCCGGATATAGATGTAGAGATGATAAAAGGACCTACTTCTACTGATACAAGAGAAACCATGTATGTAACTAGTTTCCTAGCTGGTGAGGCAACCTATGATATGGTGTTAATGGACATTATATGGTTGCCAAAGTTTGCCAAACAGGGCTGGATTATTCCTTTAGATGATTGGTTTGGTGAAGAAGAAAGAAAAGAATTCCTTCCTGGAGATATTCAAGGGAGTATTTTTGAAGGGAGAATCTATAGGATTCCTCTTCAAACCGATGCAGGGATTTTGTATTATCGAAAGGACCTCTTGGAGCAAAAAGGCTACAGTTCACCTCGGACTTGGGATGAATTTGTTAAAATTTCTAAGGAACTGCAATCACCGCCAAGTGTTTGGGGTTTCGTCTTTCAAGGGAAACAATACGAAGGTCTGGTTTGTAATTTCTTAGAAATTCTTTGGTCCTTTGAGGGGGATGTGTTTGATGAGAAGGGTGATTTAGTTTTAAATTCTCCTGTAAGCGCCCAAGCCTTAAAATTTATGTATGATTTAATCCATACCCACAAGATTACACCATCTGGAGTTACCACATATGAAGAGGAAGAGTCCCGTTATGTTTTTCAAGAAGGGCATGCAGTTTTCTGCCGGAACTGGCCATACCTTTGGTCTCTGGCACAAAAAGAAGGTTCGACTATAAAAGGAAAAATCGGAGTAGCCCCCTTACCCTATAAATCAGAAGAAAAACCAAGAGCTTGTTTAGGTGGCTGGGGATTTGGCATTTCTAAATTTACTAAAAATAAAGATGCTTGTATAAATTTTTTAAAGTTTATTACAAGTTATGAAGCACAAAAGAAGCTTCACTTAAAGAGCGGTATTGTGCCGACAAGAAAAGCTCTCTTTGAAGATAAAGATATATTAGACCAAAGTCCATTTTATGCAGAACTATATCAAGTGCTTCTTCTGGCAAGGCCTCGGCCAGTGCATCCTGATTATGCCCAAATATCAGATATTTTGAGGCGTTATATCCATAAGGTTTTATTGGGGCAAATCTCACCCAAAGTCGCGTTAGAAAGAGCAGAGTCGGAAATTAAAAAGATAAAGTGAAATCTCTTAACTAATACGAGAAGAATTGCGGTAAACCCTCAAGAATAGTTATATGTTAGGAAAGAGAATTTATATTGCAATTACCGTAATAGTTATCCTGAAAAAACGGTAAAATACCCCATTTTTCTAATGTTCTCGACGAGACATATAGATGGTTTTTCAACAAATCTGCGTAACTTAAGGAGTCTTGAAGTGATTGATTTT
>Ga0210017_1000631_pt1 | contig 30091 bp, 27 predicted proteins | sample CryGeyCG2014_020_FD_183966 | JGI IMG/M metagenome (GOLD analysis project Ga0210017, IMG submission 183966) | Groundwater microbial communities from aquifer - Crystal Geyser CG08_land_8/20/14_0.20 (SPAdes) (version 2) | ecosystem: Environmental > Aquatic > Deep subsurface > Groundwater | place... | reverse complement strand
CTTGGGAATAGTTAAATTTTCCCTCTGTTCTCTTAAATAATCCAGGAGCTGGCTGACCGGCACAAACCAACCATTTCTTTTTGATAATTCCTCCAGAAGTTTTTTTGTCTCGGAATTCACTTTTCCACCTTCCGCAAAGCCAAAGGCAAAATGGGTATAGACAATGCAAACACCCCCTTCCCGCTCAAGTTTTCCTTGCCGAGAAAGTAACCTGTTAAAATCTTTAACATTCATTCCTTCAGAGGAAGAAAACCAAAGCGGAACAAAAGGTTTTTTCGGATCAAAATATGGCAAAGAGGGATTTATCTTCAAAAGATTTATTTCCTTGAAAGTGAAGTTTCTGACATAGCTGATATATTTTTGGCAAATATCGCCCCAAAAATAGGGAGAATCTTTGAGATGACCCAAAGATTTAACTTTCTTTTTCGATAGTCCCATTAGAAGTTTAAGAAGCGGTGAATTTAATCTTTCTTTACCCCAATAAATGCTTTCATAATTTTTAAAATAATGGTGAGCAAAGGACCTGGGGTAAAATCCTAACAATTCGTAAAAACGTTCTATTCCTGAAATAACCCGCTCTCTTTTGCTCCCATCCGCCGCAACCCCGTGAAGAGCGATTTCAAAACCATTATCTTTCAACCATTTAATAAAATTTAAATAATCTTGATCTTCCAGGGTTTGAGTTCGATAACGGGGATAATTAGGATCTTTTGAAGGAAAAACCCAAACGCTTTTTGTAGTTTTAAAACCAAGCTCATTTAAAAGTTCGTAAACCGGCCGCACCCCTTCTGCTGTAGCTCTGTCAGTATCATCGAAAATAGTAAAAGCAAATTTTTTACCTTCGGGAAAAGAAATCTTAAACATATTATTTTAATCTTTTTTCCCCACAACAATCATTTCAGGCGTGATAGATAACCAGCGCCGGAAAGAAGCATAATAAACGACTTGAAATGCTTTATTAGCTAATTTTCTTAATTGATTAGCTAGTCTGGGATTTTTTTTGTGAATATTTTGAAAAGCGGGCAGAGTTAGAAATGACATTAGTGACGGAAAAAACTGAACATCTTTCAATCCTGCTTTCTCCATAAAAAGCCGGCCGGTTTCTGGAGACAAACATTGCAAATCCCAATCTAGGCTTTTTGATAGTCTTTTCCGAGAACTCGAATGTTCAAGGTTTAAATCGCGGATAATAGTTACCCCATGTCCTTTGCATAACCTTGCGCAATTTTTTAAGGTATCTAAAGGATTTATTAAGTGACGGAAAGTGTCGACCATCAAAATAATATCGTAGCTTTCATCGGGAATATCCAGCTCTTCAAGCGGACCCTTGTAGACTTTGCAACCGCTGTAATTTCTTGCTTCCTGGCAAAGTCTTTCAGACAACTCCACTCCTTCAGCTTCCCAGCCAGATTGTCTGGCCAATTTAAGTATTATTCCCCGACCACAACCTATATCAAGAACCCTTCCTGTTTTTTTTTGCACAAAAGAAGACGAATAGTCCCAGAAGTCTTTGAAAAAATCAGTCCTAGCTAAATCGTATTCCAAAACTCCAGAATTGAATGTAAAATTCTCCCATTTTTTTTTGAAGCCAAGTTCGGGCAAATTGTAGTTAAAAACCAAAGAGCATTCAGGACATAAAACTGTAGTTTTCCCAAGAGAAAGATAATCCTTTTCCAGAGATTTTTGGCAAAGCGGACATTTTCTTTTAAATCCGCGGTGGTTCATAATTTTTTAGTTTTTCTTTATTAAAATTAAAAGAAACCATCGTTAAAGCGGCAAAAAACCAATAAGCTTCATTGGGTTTTACTACCATAAAAGCTTCTCCTACTATAGAAATTAAAAGCATGCTCATTGTCGCAACGAAAAGACCAGCGCAAAGACTCATTGTAAGTGTATTTTTTTCAGACAGGAGCCCTTTAAGGGATTTTTTTAAAATACTGTAAATCAAAAAGAAAAACATTAAACTGCCCACAATGCCGGTCTCCCCCAAATTTTTTAGAAACTGATTGTGGCTTTGTTGCCCTCCGAGAAGAAATGACTTTCCAAGGCCAAAAAATAAAGTTAGAGGGTGTTTCGATATCTCTGATATCTGAAGTTCCCAAATGCTTCCTCTGGCGTGCTCTTTTGTTGTAAATTCAAAAAGAATAAGCTTCATATTAACTAATCTATCTAGTCTTGGCACCTTAGTAGAAAGAAAAAGGAAAGTAATAGCAATAAGAACTGAAGCTAGAAAAAGTATTAAGAAGAGTTTTCGAATTCCTTTTTTAAGAAAATAAAGAAAAAGGGTCAAAAATAAAGCAAGGATAAGGCCATAGAATGAAGCTCTCGAGCCAGAGCTTAAAAGCCCCAGAACCGGGCTAGCAATCATTATACCCAAAATTACCTTTTTAAATTTTGAGCATTTTTGGCTTAGATTATAAAAAAGGAAAACGTTAAAAAGAAAAACAAAAATCATCAGAAAAAAACCACCGGCCGGAAGAGGTCCATTTGGTTCAATAAAGGGAGTAGGGCCATAGTGATACGTCAACGTTAAGCCCGTAACTAGTTCATAAATAATCCAACCGATATTAATCAATACTATAAATATCCATGTCTTAATAATAAATTTAATCTGGCTAAAATTTTCTAAGTGGTAATAAACATAAAAATACAAAAAGAAAATTTCAACTTCTTTAAAAAAGAAAAAAAACCCTTGACTATAGGAAATGTTTCCCAAAATCCAATTAATTAAAACGCTAAAAAAACCAACACCTACCCAGGCTAAAATCGGAAAAAACAGAGGAGGTTTTTCAATGCTCCTTTTCCCAGAAATCAAAAAACCAAACAACCAAACCAACCCAAAGATAACTAGCAAAATATCTTCTACTCTGATTTCAAGATCCTTTCCGCTTTCGATTTTTCCAGCCGAAAAACTTGGCGAGAAGCCAATAGCTAGCACTAAAAGAAATACTGGTAGAATTTCAAGAAAACTTTTTTTCATTATTGTATTATTTTTTTTATTAAATTAACCCATTCTTTTTCAAATTTATCTGCAGTAAAATCTTTCACGTAACTAAACCCAGTTTCTCCCATTTCTTCCATTATTTCTGGATGATTTAAAAGATAGCTAACTTTTGCTTCCAAAAGATTGAAATCTTCGCAAATAATTTGCTTTCCCCCCTCCAGCAACTCTTTCATTCCGCCTAAACCCGAGCCAATCACCGGTTTTTTAAGCAACATTGCTTCGTGGACAGTTCGACACCATCCTTCTTTGAACTTAGACATTGCCACAACTATTGAAGAAGCTTTTAGGAGTCGCAAGTAATCTCGATATTCGATGCTTAAATTTATTGTCGGGATTTTAACCTTTTTTTCTCCAGAAGTAACCAAATATATATTCAAGCCTTTTAGCGCCTCGTAGCTTTCTACCACCCCTTTTGCCCTTTGGCAATTTCCAATATAAATAATCGGTTTTTCTTCAAGATTATATCTTTTTTTAAATTCTACAACTTCTTTTTCGCCAACGTTGAATTCGAATAAGTTAAAACTATTGTAAATTTTATAGACATTCGAATACCCTTTCTTTAAAAAATGATTTTTCCAGTATTCTGAAACCACAACTATTGCCTCCGTTTTTCTTAAATTTTGATAAAAAATCTTTTGGATTATGAAAAAAAACGGCTTAAAAATCAACGGAGAATCGGAAAAATCAATATGATGAATTAGAACAATATTCTCTCCCTTGGTTTTGGCTAAGGGTAAGGTAATAGCGGAAATAAAGTCCCTAATCCATAAGTCTTTGGTACCTTTTAGTTTCAGCAAATAAAAAAATAATTCTATCGCTTTTAAAAATTTTTTACTAAAGTATTTGGGTGATAAATTAATTAACTCCAAATCAAAATGTTTAGACAATGCCTCTCTCACTTGTTGCTCATAAACCTTGCCCCCATATTTTTTCGAAGAGGTCTGAATATAGCCGATTTTTTTCATAAACCATATTTTAATTATTTTTTAGTTGGCTTTAGCAAAACATTAATAACTGCTCCCGGAGATATGGCATCCAAGATTGATTCCTTGTTTTTATATTCTTTAAGACTCCTGTCAGAAAAAATAGAATAGCCAGATGAACCTAATAAATCAATTAAATCTTCTAAATTGTCTCCGTATCTTTCGGGACCAACCTTAGTAAATTCCATAACCATAATGGGCCTAAACTTCTTAAGAGAATTTAGGCCTCCCTTAATAATTTTATATTCATATCCGTCAGTGTCTATTTTCATAAAATCAATTTTTTCTACCTTATTTTTTTTTACATATTCATCTAGCGTTATTTCTTTATCTTCCCGGTTAGCATCCGAAAAGGCAATTTTTTCTACAATAATGTTGTTAAAATTATTTAACCTTAGATTACGCTCTAGCTTTAACAGTATCTTATCGTCTGGTTCAATTGCGATTACTTTTCCTTTTTCACTAACAATTTTTGCGAAACGAAGAGTATGTGAACCACTGTGGGCGCCAATATCAAAAACAGTCATTCCCGGCCCAACATATTTCTTGATAACCCTCACCACAGTTGGTTCATAACAGCCACCATAATATATTTCGTTATCTTGGGGATTATTTAAATTGAGCTCATATTTGATTCCGTTATCCGCCGCTGCTATAACGATTCTATTTTCAAGCATTTTGGGCTTTATGTATTTCAGATATAAATTCTGCAGAATATTCTTAAATGGTCTAAAAGATAACTGTCGATAAATATTAATTAATTTTGCTATTATCTTTTTTGCAAGATATTCTATTCTCTTCCGCAAGCGCCACAGCCTTAGCCATGGGTGAAGTGAAGAGAAAAGAACTCGCCGAAGGCGAAGCCTGAGGATGCCACGGTTTTGTTCGTGGTAGTTCATTTTTTTTCTTTGACCATAATTCTTATTTATTTAAACCAATAAAGACTCATATTCTTTAATAATTTTTTTAACAGCGAAATCATTTGCTCTTAATTTAGATTTTTTTATTAGACTTTGTAATAATCCTTTGTCATTAACGGTTTCTATTATCGTTTGGGCTAGAATTTTCTCATTTTCTGTTAAAGGCTCGCTTGCTTCATAAAAATTTCTTTCGCAAACCGGAATTAAAATTCCGTATTCTGCGTATTCAATACCGTTGATCTCGCGATCGATATTCATATTCGAAGCCAAAATCTCTCGTGGTCCCCCCTTACAACCTGAAGATAAAATCGGAAGTCCGCAAGCCATTGCTTCTAAAATTGCCATCCCAAAACCTTCCCATAAAGAAGAGGAAACAAAAAGCTTTGACTTTGCTAAAAATTTAAATGGATTATTTTGCCAACCTAAAAGATAAACATCTTCTTCTAAATTTAAATCTCTGATTAGTCTCTCAAAATAATGCCTTAATTCTCCCTCTCCCATAATCACTAGCTTTAGCCCATCAGAGATTCTTTCCCGGTTTTTTACCTCCCGAAAAGCTCTTATCAAGTGCCACTGTCCTTTATCTCCGCTTAACCTCCCTGTGGTAATTATTACCGGATGTTTAAAAATAGCTTGGTGTTCTATATTTAATTGCTCTTGGGTCATTTTTTGGATTTTCTTTATATCAATTGGATTATAAATTAATTTAATTTTCTCTTTTTTAATTCCGAAATTTTTTATTAAATCATTCTCAATTCCTTTAGAAACAACGATAATTTTTATTGATTTATTAAATAAAAATCTTACGAAAATTTTGAATAATCGTCCCCAAAAACCCTGGCAACTTTCGGATAAAAAATTCTCAGTTCTAACTATTGGTTTTTTTCCGGTTAGAATATTAATAATATGTGACATTTTTCCAAAACTCATCACATAATCAGGTTTTTCTTTATCAACAATTTTCCTAAATCGTAAAAAAACTCTTAAAAAATTATAAAGTTTTAAAAAAAAATTCTTAGAAAATGGGGTATCCAAAGAAATTAACTTTCCTTGATAAGGATAAGAAATTTTATTCTGCAACAAAACAATGACTCTCTGAATGTGAGAGGCTAAATTTAACGATAATTCCGAAGCTACTCTTTCACCACCGCCCATATCAAGGGATGGAACTAAAAAAAGAATTTTTTTATTTTCCATATTTCGCTTTTTCTCTTAGGAATTTCTAATTGGCCTTATGCGGATTTCAATGGAAGAAAAAAGGCTTCCTTTAAGGTTTGGTAACCTAAAATTATTTTAGCCCTAAAAGAACACGCGTTTCGCTTTGGGTTGTAAAGACATCCGTATTTAAATTATAAGACAAAGGATAAATATCTCCTCCTACGTTTATCTTCGGACAACCAAGGCTATACAAATTATAATTATATGATTTTAAAAAGTTGAGGCAGTTATAAAACAGTTCTTCAGAGTGCGCCTCAATCAAAACAATTTTAGGCGGCCTGCTACTGAATAAATCTTTGGCGCCCAAAAGAATTTTATATTCTTCGCATTCTACATCCATTTTAATTATGTCTGGCCAAGGGAAATTATTTTTAACGAGATTATCAAGGGTAGTGGTTTTAACTTTGCCTGAGTCTTGATGGTCTGATAAAAAATAAGGATAGAGCTCAAAATTTTTTATGCCATTAAGCTTAATATTCGGCAAAGAAGATTGATCATAGGGATCAAACCCAAGGATTTTCTCGCATTTAGCTGAAAGTAAAATTGAATACCAACCAGTGGCGCATCCTATGTCAAATAAAACGGAGCTTTGAGGGGTAAGGCGCAATAAATTTTCTGAAACGCGGATTTCATGGGCCATGCCACCATGATATTTAAAATCATAAAAGTTGGAATACAGATAAAAATGCATTACTCTATTTAAAACAGTAAAATTACACCTTATCCGGAAAGTCTTAAAAAATACCTTCAATGGCATTACTAATTTAGTCGGAAATTTGTTAAGCAAGGCAAGAATAATATAAAGGTACCAAGGTTCAATTTTGGCACCCTTACTATATAAAAGCTCCGCTGACCTAATTTTATAATATTTCGACTCCTCCATTTTTTTTCTCAAAAAATATTTTTTTAATATTTTCATATATTAAATTATAATTATTGATATCTTTTCCGGTTGATGCAGTTAATATATCACCGGGAATAGTATTCCTAAAATAAGAAAGAATGAAACGATTATTTACGCTTTCGAGGTCTCTAATGACGAAGGGATTTTTTAAATCTGCTTCTATTGCTTGTTTTAGCTCTTCGAACCCATTTAGTTTTTTACACAAAGGGTGATAAGAATAAAATATATTTCCTAATACATAAACTGGTTTTCCTGCCAAAGCAGCTTCCATGCCCATGGTGCCAGTTAAAGTAATGACCGCTTGAGATTCTCTAATCAGTTTTTCGGCATTCTCTGAAGGAGAAACTAAAACAAGGTTAGGTATTTTTTTCAGCTCCCTGTAAAAACTCCAGCTCCTGCTGCCCTCCATTGCAGGGTGTTCTTTAACATACAATTTATAGGGGAAGGGCAAAGCAAAAGCGATATTCTTTACTGTGCTTAGTTGATAGGAAAAATAAGTCGCCCAAACAGAAATTCCCGCTTCGGGTTCATAATGAAGAGGGAAAAGAAAAAATTTTTCATCATTTTTAGGTAAATCATATATATTTCTTTGTAAAAAAGATTTAATTCTTCGCTTTAAGCCTTTCCAAAAATGCCACCACAAATGCCATTTTAAAACAACTTCGCTTTCATAATCGAAATCGCGAAATTTTCTTCTTAAACGAAGATATTTTAAAAAAGGGGCAATTAATTCTTTTTCCCTTTGGATAAAGTCTTTGACGCGGAAAACTAAACCAGAGTGGGTTCTGTCATATTGCCAAAAAGAAGGAAATTGCTGATGAGATATAAATTTTTTTACGAAATCCTGAGCAAATCTCTTCTCTTCCTCTGTAATATTAGCATCGGTTATCTCGTTAAAAGCCTTTTCATACTTGGAACAGGTATACTTTAAATCGTAAGAATCAATTCTTTGACCGCCAAATTTAGAATCGATAATCCCGAGATAAACTATATTATATCTCTTGCAAAAATTATAAAAAATTTCTGTAAACAGATTAGCCGGCACTTCGTTAATCACTACATCTGGTTTTTCCGCTCCAACGACATAATCGGCAAATTGATAAAGTTGAGATACCAATTCTACAGCGTAATTATAGTTGAGACGCGAATACTTAAGTTCTCTATCAAAGGTAGGAAAAAACTCCCGCCAAGAAATGTCGTTAAATGTCTTTAGGTTTTTTTTGTAATTTTCGATGCACCAGTCAACTTTGGAAAAAAATCTCACGTTCGGCGAGAAATACTTTCCTTTACTATATTCGGATATTTTGCTATTAGCCACAATAATACACTCATCTCCGTTTTCAATGATTTGATAGGAAAGTTTACCCAAAAACTCTATTAAAGAATCTATTTGATTTAACAAAAAACACCATTTCATATTTTTTTAAAAGCAATAATATAATAATTATGACCCAGTATTAGTGAATTAAAAAATAGTTTGCTATAATATTAACGTTATATACTTTTATGGAAGAACACGCTTCTTACAGAAAATTTACAAAAAATATTGGAATTATCAGCCTAGCCAATCTTTTTTTATTTGTTGAAGGAATGGTTATTCTTCCTGTCATAACAAAGGTTCTTGGGGCAGAAAATTATGGGATTTGGACGCAGCTATCAATGACCATTAACCTCGGAAGCCAAGCTATAATTCTGGGTCTTCCTTATGCTTTAATCAGGTTCCTGCCGGCTGAAGAGGACAAAAGAAAGATTCAAGAAGGGATTTATTCGGTCTTAGTCTTGGTATTTATTATTGCTTTGACAGCCGCTATTTTTTTATTTTTATTTTCTGGCTCTGTTGCAAAATTCTTTCAATGCCCGCCTATCTTAATAAAAATCCTTGGTTTTATAATTTTATTTGAATGTTTAAATTTTATACTTTTAAGAATATTCCATGTTTTTCAAGAAATAGCTAAATATTCTTTTCTAGCAATACTCAAGATATCTGTAGAGCTGGCGTTAATTATTGCGGCAGTTCTTTTGGGCTACGGATTATATGGAGCAGTCTTATCTCTTTTAGTAGCTCGGATATTGTTTTTTATAACATTACTTTGGTCTGTTGTCAAAAAAATCGGGATAAAAGTTCCTGATTTCTCACAGATTAAGAAATATCTAAGCTTTGGTTTGCCAACTTTTTTTAGCAGTATTTCATACTGGATAGTAACCTCTGGGGATAAATATCTTATAGGTTATTTTATGGGCGTGCTTTTCGTTGGATATTACTCACCGGGTTATGCCATTGGCAATATAATAAATTTTTTAATTTATCCCCTAGTTTTTATGCTGCCAGTAGTTTTATCTAAATCTTTTGACAAGAATGAACCCGGGGAAGTAAAAACATATCTAAAGTATTCACTAAAATACTTCCTAATGATAGCTATTCCATCAGTCTTTGGTCTTTCAATTCTCTCAAAACAGCTCCTGACTGTTTTCTCAACCAAAGAAATTTCTTCTAACGGATATTTCGTTACTCCTTTTGTGGCAACAAGTATCTTATTATATGGAGTTTGCGCAATCTTTGATCAAATACTTTATCTTCATAAAAAAACGAAATTATCTGGAACGATTTGGATGATAGCTGCCCTTTTAAACATCGTTCTAAATCTTTTACTTATTCCCGCCTTAGGAATTTTAGGCGCGGCTATGACCACCCTTTTGGCTTATGTTTTTGCCTTTTTTTTAACTTGGCATTATTCTTCCAAAAATCTTCAGTTTGATATCGACTGGCAATCTATCTTAAAGAGTATTCTCGCTTCTGTCTTAATGGTAATTTTTATTGTTTGGTTTAACCCTACGAGTCTGCTAAATATAATTCTTGCAATTATCTCAGGCGTTTTTATTTATGGCTTGCTTGTATGGGTAATGCAAGGGATTGATAAAAAGGAATTTGAATTTTTAAAGAGTCTCTTAAAAGAACTCAACCTCTAAAGCATTCAGCCAATTAAACTCTTATTCTAGGCTTTTTTGAGGTCTTTTTTTGTATTACCTCCTTCAGGCTGTCGCAAATATAGCCGACCTGTCTTTCAGTCAAGTTATTGTAAAAAGGCAAAGCGATTGTTAAATCTGAAATTCTTTCGGTAACCGGGAAATCTCCGCTTTTATAACCAAACATCTCAACATAAAATGGCTCCAGATGTATAGGTGGAAAATAGTTACGGCAGTCAATTCCTCTTTGCTTCATCTGGTTTATAATTTCATCTCTATCTTGACGAGAGAATTTTTTACTATCAAGCCTTATCACATAAACAAACCAACTTACTTTAACTTCGGGCAAAATATAGGGAACTCTTATTTCCTTAATTTTGCTCAATTTCTCATTATAAAAATCAGCCACTTTTTGACGCTTCTCAAGAATCCTGTTTATTCTATCCATTTGAGTTACTCCTAAAGCAGCGCTTAATTCGCTCATTCGATAGTTGTATCCGAGTCTAGTATGCGACAACCAACTATCTCCTTCGTCTCTGCCTTGATTTCGCATACTTTGGCATAATTTGGCTATCTTTTCATCGTTGGTAACAATAGCACCGCCTTCAGCAGTAGTGATAACTTTATTTGGGTAAAAAGCAAAAACCCCCGTATTGCCTAAAGAGCCTACTTTCTTTCCTTTATACTCTGAACCAAGAGCTTCACAGGCGTCTTCAATTACAGCTAAATTATTTTTCTTTGCAACTTGTATAATTTTATCCATATCGCAAGGATGTCCAAAAATATGCACCGGAAGGATAGCTTTTGTTTTTTTGGTAATCTTTTCTTCGATTTTATTTGCGTCAAAACAAAGAGTATCTTCGTCAATGTCAACAAAAACAGGTTTTGCTCTTTCAAATAAAATACAATTGGCTGAAGCAATAAAGCTGAAAGGGCTGGTAATCACCTCGTCCCCATCTTTAATACCCAAACTTCTGACACAAAGATGAAGCCCGCTTGTTCCGCTGTTTACTGCCACGGCATATTTGGTTCCAATATAATCAGCAATTTTTTGCTCAAATTCTTTAACCTTGGGCCCGATGCTTAAAAATGGCGTTGAAAGAACTTTGCTTATCACTTCAACTTCTTTATTAGTAATATCCGGACTGGATAAAGGAATACTCTTTAACTCTGACAATAAAGCAAGGTCAACCAAAACTCCTCTACTGTTGACTATTGGAATTTCTTGGATCTTGTTTTTCAGCATCATTTCCAGAAGATCCTGGGCCGGCGTATCTTCTAGGGCTTTGATTGAATTTAAGGTAATTATTTCTTTAATTGGGGTTTCGAATTTCTTACCCGACAACAAGGCCCGGCGGATATCTCCGTCAGTCGCTATTCCTAATAATTTTTTATCCTTATCAACTATCAAAACAATTCTTAAGCCGCTTTGGTCTATCCGCTTCATCGCTTCTTTGATATTATTTTTCTGATTAAGAATAATCAGTTTAATTTTTTTATTCATAGAAATTCTTTATTGTGTTACTGGTTAATTTCCTAATTATTCTAACCGGAGCTCCAAAGGCTAAAGTATTTTTGGGTATATTTTTGTTTACAAAACTATGAGCACCAACAATGGAATTTTCTCCAACGGTAATCCCTGGCATTATGGTGCAGTGAGAACCTATCTTGCAGTTTTTTTTCAGAACTACTTCCCCTTTTTTGTCATCAATTGTTGACATAGAATAAACTGAACAATGAGAGCCTAGCTGGACATAATCTTCAATGGTTACTCCATTCTCAGCATTAATATAAGTAAAAGCGCCAATGTCTGTATATCTGCCCAATTTAAAATTTTCTTTGTGCTGAACGAGCCAGTTATATTTAGTTAATTTTCCTTCTTCTATTTCTGGGTATTGCCAATTTTTAAATCTTTCTTTCATGTTTCCTTTTGTTAACGTTTTTTATTGACATAGTCAGCTTATCGTATACTTTATTGCCATAACGAACTGATTTTTTTTCTACTTTATCTATCTTAAGACCTGCTTTTTTATAGGCTTTTATGGCTGATTTGTGTTCTGAAATTACGCCTAGGTTAACCTCGCCTAATTTTAGCTTACGAAAGGCAAAATCAGTAAGTAATTTAATCGCTTCGGTTGCCAAACCTTTACCCCAATAATTTTTATCGCCAATCATTATTCCGACAGTGGTTTTAGATTCTTTAAAATCAATCGGCTCTAACTTAATATTCCCTATGTGTTTTTGATTTTCTCTAAAGAAAATCCCAAACAGTAAAGCATTAGAACTTTTATTTTTTTCTCGGATATATTTTTTTAATCCAGCGATTGTTGCTCGTTTTGTTGCAAGATAAAGGTTAACCCGAGAGTCATTTAACCAACCACAGTATTCTTTAGTAGCGTCGCTTTGTCTCAAAATTCTTAGAAAAATTCTATTCCCATCAATTTTAATTCGTTTATTCTCTATATTTTTCATTTTTAGTTATCCTGTACCTTCTTAATTAAGAGCTAAACCTTTCTAATTTCCTGTTATGATAATTTGCCTCTTTTCATAATTTTATCAGACCGATCTTACGTTTAAACCGGCATTTTTCATATAGGCTCGGGCTTTTAGTAAGTTTTGATCGGTAAAATGGAATATACTGGCGGCTGAAACAGCAGAGGCTCGTCCTTCTTTTACAACCTTAACGAAATCTCCTAAATTTCCCGCTCCGCCGCAAGCGATTACGGGAATAGTCAAAGCGTCGGATATTTTTTTAATAATTTCAATGTCATAACCCGCCATCGTCCCATCCCTGTCAATTGAATACAAGAAAATTTCTCCAACCCCTCTCTTTTCCATCTCTTTGGCAAGCTCCAACGCCTCCCAGTTGGTTTCTTTGTCTTTGCCGTTGATAAAAACCTTATATTTTCCGTTAATGAGGCGAAAGTTAATAATGCCGACTATTGTTGATGAACCGAAAATGCGGCTGGCTTCATTAATAAAATTAAGATTTTCAACAAGAGCTGTTCCTATGGCTACTTTATCAGCTCCAATTTTCAATATAGTTTTAATGTCCTCTGTGTTTCTAATGCCTCCCCCCACTGCCAGCGGCATAAAACATTCTTCAGCCACTTTTTCAATAACATTTAAAAAAATTTTTCTTCCCTCGCTTGAAGCTTCGATATCCAAAAATAACAGTTCGTCCGCGCGCTGGGAATCGTATACTTTGGCAGATTTAATCGGATCTCCGGTATCTCTCGCATTATCCTTATCAAATTGAATTGTTTTAATACAACGGCCGTTTCTCAAAAGAAGCGAAGGAATTAATCTGATTTTCAACATATCATTTTTGGCTGCCAAGCTATGAATTCTTTTAATAAACTAAGGCCGTTGTTTTGGCTTTTTTCCGGATGAAACTGGGTGGCAAATATGTTTTCTTTATTGATGGCAGCAGTAAACTCAATACCGTAAATACAAGTGGCAACAACATCTTCGGGGTTATTATTTTCCATATAATAACTATGAACAAAATAAAAGGATGGATCGCGAAGAGATGTTTTGTTAAACAATGGTGTCTCTTTTTTAATTAGGATGTCGTCCCAACCAACATGCGGCACTTTTAATCCCATATTAGAGGGAAATTTCTTCACTTCTGCATCCAACCAACCTAGTCCTTCGTGTTCTCCAAACTCATAACTTTTTTTCGCTACTAACTGCATCCCAAGACAGATTCCCAGAAAAGGTTTCTTTTTTATTAAAACTTCTTCCCTCAGAGTTTCGAGTAGGCTTAATTCTCCCAAATTTTTCATCCCTTCACCGAACGCACCGACGCCCGGCAGAACAATTTTATCCGCCTTTTTTAAATCCTCAACTTTATTGGACACGACGGGACTGCCGCCGCACAACTCAACCGCTTTTTCAACCGAACGCAGGTTTCCCATACCATAATTAATAATTACAATCATATTATTGTGGCTCAATCGCTCTAAGGAGCGGGGATTAAAAAAATTATTTAACTAATCAACTTCCATCAAGTACCAGTCTTTCATATCGTGAAGTGGTTTGCCATTTTTGGTCTTGCTAAAATCGTGCTTATAAGGATGGACAGCGTGAGAAGCTGCGATTTTATTAAATTCTTCTTCGGTTATTCCTAGTATTTTCAAAAATAGGTCTAAACTAGCTGGCCGCAAGCCATCATATTTATTAACTAGTTTTTCGCCTTCCTCTCTAGTCAGACGGTTGTTTCTAATGTCTATACTCGCCAAATGAGCAGCTCTTCCATAACCGCGTTTAATATATTTAAGATAATCTCTTATCCCTTGGAAAGCGCACTCCACCTTGTCATAATAATATTCTTCTGGAACACCTTCTTTTAGATCTCCCTTCCAGCCAAGCTCTTTTGAGATAAGAGCTGCTTGTTTCTTTGTGTCCCAAAGAATATAGTTGCCCAAGCAAATAGAACGATAATTGATAGCTTTCAATTCCGAAATTTTTGGGTAAGTGAAGGGAAGCAAATCTCTCTCTGAAATAGTGGAATCTTTCAGCATACCCAGCATATCCTCGGCAGTAATGCCCAAATTACAACATTTATTAAATCTTTCTTCGTCAACTTCTTCTTTTTCTTCATAAGAGTAATAGCTGGTATATTCCGCCGTTGACTCGCCCCAAATAACCAAGGGAATTTTAAATTTAACTGCTATACGCATTGGATAAGCATAAATGCCGGTGTGGCAATGCCAACAGAAATCGCCTTTTCTTTTCAATGATTCCAGCATTAATTTTTTGACGACTTTCCAATTAGGACGAAATTTTAGATAATCCACGCCTAGTTTTTTAAGAGTTCTTTCGGTATTCCTTAGATTAGTGGGGCGTAAAAACCCGTGGTCAAAAGAAACGATTAAAGGTTTTAGTTTAAAATCCCGTATTAAAGTATAGGCTTGAAAAGTGCTATCTTTCCCTCCGCTAAAAGGAATAATGCAGTCATAATCGTATTTGCCTCTGTATTGATTCAATAATTCTTCAAATTCCTCTTTTCTTTTCTGCCAATCTATCTTGGTGTTTTTATATTCTATTTGCCGGCAAATACTACAAACACCTTCTTTGTCAAAGATCAGCATTTCGTGCGTCTCTGGAATTAAACATTTGGCACATTTTTTCATAATTTTTTTATTTTGCGGCAGAATACCCTGCGGTCTCGCTAGCAGCGATAAGCCGCAAAAGAACTTGCCCGAAGGGATACCCCACCCCTTGGGACGGGGTAGTTCATTAATAAGTTATTTGTTTTTTTAACAATCTGTCGTTAATTTTTACCCTATTAAGGATTCTGCAAATCTTCATTCCTGTTCTCCCGTCACCATAAATATTTTTATGTTTTTTCGCCTTTTTAATAAATTTTTTGTGGCCAATTGCTTTTTTAATTGCTTTTTTGTTGTAACCAACATTTATAGCGCTTTCAACTCTTTCTCTCTCTTTTTCTCTCTCGCCTATATTCACCACTGGTAAACCAAAAGAAGGCGCCTCGATTATACCGGAACTCGAGTTACCAATCATTACGCTAGCTATCCTCATTAAACTTAAATAGTCAAGACGCGGCAAATTTTTGTGAACCTGAATAAATGAATTATTTTTATATCTGTTGATAACTTCTATCATTTTTCTCCCTCCAGCGTCTGCATTAGGATAAATAACAACGGTTTGCAGGGCAATTTCTTTTATCGCTTCCATTGTTTCTCTCATTTGTTTTCCCGCATATTCTACTTCTGTTGTCACCGGGTGCTGTAAGACTAAAAGAATAGGCCTTTCTAAATTTAATTTATATTTTGCTGCCACTTCTTCTGGAGACAATAATTTTTGGTTTAAAATACTGTCTAGGCCGGGAGCTCCAACCACAAAGACTCGCCAAGGATCCTCGCCCATTTTTATTAGCCTTTCGGCGCTTTTTTTTGTCGCGGCAAAATGAAGATGGGATAACTTAGTAATGGCGTGTCGAACCATTTCATCAACAGTGGCAGAAACATCGCCGCCGTGAATATGTAAAACAGGAATCGCCAAATAACTCCCAGCAATCGCCCCGGCCAAGGCTTCTGCCCTGTCGCCCAGTATTAATATAAAATCTGGTTTAATTTCTTTAATTTTCTTTAAAAGCAAAAGCAGAAATTCTCCAATAAACTCTAACATCGACCCTTTGTCGTCTCTTTTGTAGGTTGCTTTCAGTTCGTGAATTTTAAAATTATCTTTTTTTATCTCGGCTATTGTTTGGCCGAATTCTGGCATTAAATGCATCCCGGTTACAACGATTTCTAGTTCTAACCCCGGAGTTTTATTGATTGTCAAAAGCGTTTCTCTCATCAAACCATAATCTGCTCTTGTGCCAGAAATGTATAGAATTTTTTTTAACCCTTTCGACATTTTTTTGTAACTCCTGTTAAAAAAAATTGCGTGTCTAAAGGTATTCATTCCAACTTTTCAAAGCTAATTAGTTCGTCTTTTTTAATTCCTTTTTTCGCTTTTTTATTCAAAACTTTGCTCAAGTATTTTGGCGCAATCCCAATCCCCGGCCTTTTAACAATTAGCATCTCTTTAGTGATTTTCGTATTTTCGGAAATGTCAACTCTGGCAATAATGCTTTTTCTGACCAATTTTTTTATCTTTTCTTCGCTTTTTGTTGGTCCTTTTACACCGCTACCCAAAGCTCTTTCAGTATCTCTAATCGTCTTGACCATTTCTTCTAGTTCTTCTGGCTCCAAAGAAGCTCGATGATCAGGCCCTGGCAATCTTTTATCTAGAGTAAAATGCTTTTCAATAACCTTAGCGCCCAAAACCACGGCCAGAGCTGGAATCAAAATTCCTTGAGTATGATCAGAATATCCAACTGGTAGCTTGAACTCCTTTTTTAAAGTAGATATTGCTTTTAAGTTGACTTCTGAAAAATGACAAGGATAATTGCTCGTACAATGGAGCAAAACGATTTTATTGTTGCCGCATTTTCTAATCGCTTTTATAGCTTCTCGAACTTCATTCGTTGTTGCCATTCCGGTAGAAAGAATTATGGGTTTTCTTTTTCTGGCAACTTTTTCCAAAAATGGAATATTGGTCAAGTCTCCTGATGCAATCTTTAAAGCAGGCACCAGCTTTTCCAAAAAATCTAATGCATCTTCGGTATGAGGGGTGGATAAAAAAATTATGTTTTTCTTATCACAGTATTTTTTAAGTTCTGAAAAATCTTCTTTTTTCAATTCCAGTTTTTTCAGCATTTCTAGCTGACTTTCTTTTTCTCTGATATTTTTTTTCTGATAATCGGCCATCTCAGCATTCTCGGTAACTAAATTTTCTGACTTAAACGTTTGGAATTTTACAGCATCTGCTCCGGCTTTTTTTGCCGCCTCCACGATTTTTTTGGCTAGCCGAAGATTACCATTGTGATTCACTCCAGCTTCCGCAATAATAAAGCACGGCTTTTTTTCACCAATAATTTTATCACCTATCTTTACCATTTTTTTAAAGGGTGGCCTTGCGAATTATCTGCTAGGTTAATCTTCTAAACCCTTGATGGGCAATCGGACCTTTTAATAATTTTGAAACTTTTTTTTCTTTAATGGCTCTTTTGATTACGCCAAAAACAATATCGGCGTTTTTTAAATATTCATTTACGTCTTTTTCTTTATGACTATATGAAAGATAAACGCTTTTTGTGACCAAATACCCCCTTTCAAGCATCTCTTGATTGAATAAAGTGTGAATTGCTTGGCTTTCTTGGCCATAGTTAAACTTAAAAGTAATTAAAGAAGGAATGTTCATCACTTCAATATCCAATCCGTGTTTTTTTGCTAATTTTTGCCACTCTCTTCCAATAAATTTTCCCATTTTAATTAGATGCTTGGGAACATTGTGTCTTTTCAATTTTTTAATCGTTGCTATCGCGCTAGCTGGCCCGGTTCTTTCTGTCCAGCAGGTGCTGGAGATAAAAGTTTTCTGCGCAGCTTCCATTACTTCTGCCTTTCCGATTACCGCTGCCATCGGGTAGCCATTACTCATTGCTTTAGCAAAAACCGCTATGTCAGGATAAACTTTATAAAGCAGATGAATACCGCCGACATTCATTCTAAAACCCGAAGTTATTTCATCAAAAATCAGCACTGCTCCAATGTCATTGGCAATTTTTCTTACTCCTTCTAAAAATCCTTTCTGGGGTTCATGTTCTCTCCGCGGCTCCATCACAATTGTTCCGATCTCATTTTCCTTAACAATTTTTTCAAGCTCCTCGGGTTTATTGTAATTAAAAGGCATTGCTGTTCCTTTTAGGCACCGCGGCACACCCAATGGCTCAAGCCCTGGAAGCAACTGACCATCTAAATTCTTTTCGTCGGCTAAATTCGCTGCTAAATACCAGTCTGACCAACCGTGATAGCCACAAAAAGCTATCTTATCTTTTCCAGTATAAGCCCTGGCAATTCTTACTGCTATAGCCATTGCCTCGCCACCGCTTCTCGCATATCTTGCTTTTTTAGCCCAAGGATGAATCCGATATAATAACTCTGCCAATTCTATTTCTTCGGGCGAATTCAAAGTACACATTGAACCTTCATCTATTACCTTTTTAACGGCTCTGTTCACATCATTATCAGCATAACCTAATATACAGGCTCCAATTCCCATAAAAGACATATCAATAAATTTGTTGCCGTCTAAATCCCAAACTTCAATTCCTTTAGCTTTTTTAAAATAAGAGGGCCACTGATCCGGTAAAAACATTTCGGAGCGCTTTGATAGTAACTGGGTGCCGCCCGGAATAATCTTTTTTGCCTTATTCCATAGCTGAAGCCCTTTTTTAATTCTTTTTGGTTTCTTCACCGTTTTTCTATATTAGTTAATAGTTTTAAAATTTTAATATAATCTTTTAAAGAATGAGGAAATCTAACGTTTCCCTTAATCGCCTCTATAAAAGTTTTCATTTCTTCAATATACATCTCTTCTGTTATATTTCTGTTATACCCTTTTAATGATTGCCCTCGCGAGTATCGATAAAAATGCCATTTTTGCTTTTCGGCTTCGTATAATCTCATCTCTCTTTCGTCCCATCGCCAAACAATTTGACCCTTTTCCATATTTATTATCAAACTTCGGGTAGCGTAACGAGACACCACATCAATAATTAAGCTCCCGAAACTTCTACCAAAGTCAAGGGCAATAACATAAGTGTCATTAATAGCCGCTCCAACGTCTGTAGTTTTTCCGTAAAACGCTCTGACACGTTTGGGAAAACCTAGAATTCCAACCAACCAGGTTAATTCAAAAGAAACCATTTCTCTAGCTCCACCTGTTTTCTTTTGGCCGGCATAAAAATTTTTTACGTTTTCCCAAGGGTGCCAGTCAGGGAGATACTGACCCATATGATAACTGAAATTTGTAGCCTTACCGTACAGACCACTTTTTACAATTTTCTTAATGCCTTTTATAACAGGATGAAATCTAAAAGTGCAGGAAGGAGCAATTAAAACTTTCTCTTTTTTTGCTAAATTATTTATTTCTTCCAGCCCCTTTAATATGACGCCGATTTCTACAAAGGCTGGTTTTCTATTTTCAATTGCCAATTTTAGATATTGATTGTGAGTACTTGGAGGAGTAGAAATGATAACGGCATCTATTTTCTCAAAATCCGCCTCTTTAAGATTCTTAATTGTATTTATCTTGTATATTCCTTCGGCTTCTTTTCTCCTTTCTTCTTTTAAATCAAAACCTACAATACTTCCTGCTTTTAGATTTTGCAGATTCCTAATTCTTCTTTTTCCCATTGAACCCAATCCGATAATTAAAAATCTCGAGGGGCTCATAATTTTTGTTCCAGCCTATATTTTAAAATAGCTTCGACACAAAGAAAATCATATATATCATCAATCTCATACATCTGCCATCTCTCAACAAAATAAGGCAGAGTTTTTTCCGGATAGAAACTATTATATTTTTTTAGAGCTTCAATTTTCGTCAAGTACATTCCGCCATAAATAGAGTAAGCTACTGGCAAATCGTGACGTTGGGCAAAGAACTTTTGATTTTCGATAAATGGTCCCAAGTAACCTTTTTCAATTTTTTTAACACTGCCATAAGGATGATGAGTATCAGATTCAATTTTAGCTGCTCCAACCACCGCATCTGCTCTCTCCATATTGCCAAGAAGAAGCTCGATAGCATTATCTATGTCGTTTTCTCTTCTCAAAGGCGAAGTAGTTTCCAATAAAACGATGGTATCGAAAAATTCTCCTTTGTTCTCAAACCAATTTAACGCATGGAAAACAGCTCTAACCACAGGGGCATCATCAGAAGCATATTCTGCCGGTCTTAAAAAAGGAACCTCGGCGCCATATGTTTTCGAAATTTCGGCAATTTCAGGATAATCAGTGCTGACAATTAATTTATCAATGTATTTGCTCTTTTTGGCCTGCTCAATTGTCCAAGCAATTAAAGGTTTTCCTAGTAAAGGCTTAATATTTTTGCCGGGTAGGCCCTTGGAACCTCCTCGGGCTGGAATTATAGCAATTATTCTATTTTGTTTTTTATTCACCCCGTTAGAAGTCCGTCATTATATAATTTATGGTTAATTTCTGACAGATTCTTACTTAATGATTATACCCCGTTATTATCTAGAACAGAAAAAATTTATAAAAACCCTTTGCTTCGCTCAGGAACTTTGTTCCTTGCTTCGCTCGGAATATAAATTTTTTCTACCAAGGACTTCTAACGGGGTTCATACATTTTTATCTCCCGAGGTTTTGGTGGAAATTTTTTAAACTAACGAGAGGGGTGGATTTTCTTTTTCAAAGTTTTTGACTTTTTCTTTCATTTGAGAAAGAATTCCCGGCTCCGATGAAAAAACATTATTTTTCTCTTTGGGATCTTTTGAAAGATTATAAAGCTCCTCTTTCCCGGTACCGTGATCTAAAATATACTTCCAGTTATCAAATTGGCAAGCTACTCTGCATTGATCCAGTCTTTCTATTTCCAAGCGATGTCCTTCTTTTTCTGAGAAAGCGCTTTGATGAAAAACTAAACTCGCATTTTCATTAAACAAATTTTTTCCTTTAAAGGTTGGATCTTTCTCTATCCCAACCAAATCGCATAAAGTCGGAGTTAAATCAATCAATGAAACATTTTTTTCTATTATTTGGCCGGCCGGAATCCCCATCGAATTATTCTCTGGCATTTTAATTAATAAAGGAATAGACAATACTTCGTTATAAAGTTGAATATTGTGACCCAATCCTCCATGTTCTAAAAATTCATCTCCGTGGTCGGAAGTAACACAAAGAACAGAGTCCTGATAAATATTTTGCTTTTTTAAAAAATTTAACAGCTCGCCTATTTCTTTGTCTAAAGACTTAATCGCCTTATCATATAAAGACAACGTTTCTCCAAGGTATTTCTTAAATCTTTTTTTAACAAATCTTTTCAAGGCGCCTTTGTTTCCATGAGACCATATCGCCGCTCCCACATAATCTCCAAGCAGTTCAGTATAAGAACAAACTCTATTTTCCGAGTAGCAAAGCGGCGGAGTGTGAGTATCCATATAATGAATCCAAATAAAAAAGGGCTGATTTTTTTCTTTTAAAGTGTATATGAAATCTCTCGCTACTTGGTTGACAAGCGAAGCTTTAACCCTAACATTTTGGGGCCTGTTCATTCTGTATCTCAAATAGGCCATTCGAAAAAAAAGCTCGGGAAAAGTGGAAATCATTATCTTATTGAATAATTTTTTCAACCGGCTACTCCCAGAAGAAAAGTCTACGGAAAAATTTATGTCCTTAAAAAAATCCCAACCTTTGTCATAACCAAAATAATCGGAAAGATAAGGGCTGGAGTGAAAGGCAGCGGTGATAAAACCTTTTTTTTTAAAGACTTCGCTGATAAATACTCTTGGTTTTTTAATCTCTCTTGGCCCCTGATAGTCTAAAGGATAAGTGGATGTCAAAATAGAAGGGAAAGAATAGGGGGTAGTAGGCCCTACGGCAAAGGCGTTTTTAAAAACAATACTTTCTTTGGCCAAACTATCAATATTTGGACTTGTATCTTTTTCATAGCCCATAAATCCCAAATGATCTGCTCTTAAAGCGTCAATAGTTATTAAGATTAAATTAGGCCTTTGATTCATTTCTTTAACAAGATACTCTCAGGACAAAATAATTGTTTTTAGGTATAACCAAGATCTCTCAATCTTTTCATAATCACTTCTCTTACTACCCCTCTTCCGGCTCTCTCGTGCGCATTTGGACTGAGGTTTTTTTCTGTGCATACTATGCAACCCAAAGAAGTATATCCTTGCGCATAAAGAGGATTGCATTCGATGTTATTTACCTTGACATATTCTAATACGTCCTGTTTCCTCCAGAATAAAAGAGGGTGTACTCTTATATGGTTTGGATTTTGTCTCGGAGAAAAGAAAGTCTCTTTAGCCCTTTCTTCATGCTCTACTCCTCTTAAACCAACGAAGAAAGCATCAAGCCCCAAATCTCCAATAACTTTCATCATAGGAGATATTTTGTGGTAATTGCAGCAGGCAGTAGTAAACTCGGGGGTTTTCAAGCCGAATTTATCTATGAATTCCTCCAATTTATCTTGTTCTGCTTTAACCGTAATAAGATTCTTTATATTCCAATCTTTCCTCACTTTTTCAACGAATGCATAGGTCTCTGGAAATTCGTGTTGAGTGTTGACAAAGACGATCGGCATATCCTTTGGAATAAGGGGCAAAGCTAAATGCAACAATACCAAACTGTCTGTCCCTCCGCTAAATCCCAGTCCCATTTTGGGGTATTTAGCCAAAGCTTCTTTTATAATCTCTTTTGATTTAGCTACTTTTTCGTCCAAAGATAACTCTAACAGAGGCCTAACCTCTGGCCTCATTAAATTTTCACAGTCTTTAGTTCTTTCTTCGGTAAATTTTGGTTTTTCGTCACTCATATAAATTGAATTGATGCGAATAATGTTAATGGTTCGACCTTTAAACTCAACATACCTTACAGACTTTTAAGAAACCGCCACTTCTTGACAATTTAAAAGGCAGATTAAGTTCGATTTCTCAACTATTGAAAATTGAGAATTGGGAATTGAAAATTTTGATGTATATTCCCTACTCCAATAATTTTTCCTTTATCTTTTAAAACTATTTTTCCCAGAATAGTTTTGCCTTTTGGTTCAAAAACAATTTTCTCCCTTAAAAGAATATTATATGAAGTTTTTTCTCCTTGATTAACTATTTCTAGCTCTTGAAGTTCTCCTTCCATTTGGGCGGTACCACATTCTAGAACCAAATTCTTTTGAGAAGGAATTTCTATCCAAAAAATTTCCCCAGATAATCTGTCTGCCACTTTAAGGTTGGAATTTGTTGAAACTCCAACTGCTCCACGGGAAATATTTAAACTATCCACTAGGGTAATCCCAACATTATGACCAGTTTCAGCCTCCTCGAGAATTGTCTCGGAGTCTCTTATTTCCTTAACTCTGGTTTTTTCATTTGCTGGTAAAAATATAATTTCCTGACCCAGCTTTAATTTTCCGGTCTCTACTCTACCAACCAAAATTTTTTCATTTTCGTCAGAATATCTATCCTGTACCAAAAAACTTAAGGGTAGTTTTTCTAAAGATTCTGGCGTTTTAATTTCTCCTTCGATAAATTCCAATAAGCTAGATCCTTTATACCAAGGAGTTTTCTCTGAAACCTTTGTTACATTATCTCCTTTATAAGCTGAAACCGGAAAAAATTTTATCTTTTCAGCGTTATAACTAATATGATTTAAAATTTCTTTTAATTTTTGTTTTATTTCCTCAAAATCCTGCTGCTGAAAAGCTATCTTGTCTATCTTATTTACCACTATTCCCAACTGCTCTATCCCCAAAAGTTTAGCTATTCCCAAATGCTGCCTTGTCTGCTCCTTTATGCCTTCTTCAATCGAAACTACTAATAGAGCAGCCTCGGCCGACGAAGCTCCGGTTAACATATTAGAAATAAGTTCGGCGTGACCGGGAACATCGATTAACTGATAATTTCTATCTTTGCCTTTTAATAAAACTCGGGTAGTATCCATAGTCATTTCTCTGTCTCTTTCTTCCTTGAAACTATCAACCAGATGAGATAGTTCAAACTCTCTTCCCCAAGCTTTGTCAACCTCTCGAACGTCTTTTAGCCTGCTTTCTTTTATCGAGCCTGTATCTAGAACCAAACGACCGATTAGGGTCGATTTCCCATGATCTTTATGGCCAATTAAAACAATGGGAATTTCTTGCATATCACATATAGCCAAGTTCTCTAAGGCGTTGCATTACATATTCTTTTTCTTTGTCTAAAGCTCTGCCCGATCTCTCGGCTACTTGGGTAGTTCTTACTTCTTCAATTATTTCATCAACAGTTTTAGCGTTTGAATCTATGGGAAATGTTACTTCTTTATAACCCAAACTTCGATATCTTTTCCCATCTTTGGCAAAATATAGGGGATTTGCCGGAATATTCTTTTCTTTGATATATTGCCAAATATTTAATTCTGTCCAATGTAAAAGCGGATGAACTCTGACATGAGAAGCATCGTTAAATTCAGAAATGTAATTGAAAATTTCTGGCGGCTGATTTTTAAAGTTCCACTTAAAATCTACGTCCCGGGGACTAAAATATCTTTCTTTAGCCCTAATCCCATGTTCATCTCGTCTAATAGAAACAATCAAGGCGTCAAATTTTCTTTCATCCATTAATTTTTTTAAAGCTTCGGCTTTATTCAGCCCTTCGGTGGTCCCAGAAATAGCATCTGCTTCGTGTTTTACTGGAGCGATTATCAAATCCAAATCCCATTCTCTGGCTATTTTTTCTCGGAATTCGTAGTTTTCTGGCAAATCATGTCCGCTGTCAAGATTGATAACTGGAAAAGGAATTTTCCCAAGAAATGCTCCTCTACAAAGGTAAAGCATTGTTGTAGAATCTTTACCCATTGACCAAAGCATAGCAATATTTTTAAATTTTGCTTTTGTTTCTCTAAGAATAAAAATACTTTTTTGTTCTAATTGTTGAAGATGAGAATCCATATCTTTATATCTCCTAGAACAGCTTTATCTTTTTTGTTTTGGCCTATATTTTAAGATTAAATCCAAGGCCTGGCTTTTGAAATGTTTCTGGAGAATTTCGGCGTTTTGAACAACACAATGGCCGCCTATCCCTCCTTTTGGAGCAGAAAGAACCGGCCGGACAACGTTAAGCCTTCCTAGCTTTGTATATCCTTCATTGTAGGTTTTATTGAAATCGGTTACTGCCTCTTCAAAATTTATTCCATATTTATCGCAGAGTTTTTTCATTTCACCGTGCCAAGCAATGCAGATTCCGTAATAACTCGTGTCTAACAACTTTCCAATTTCAGTAGTCACTGATGGATAAAATACTTTTGTTTTAATCCCCAAACTTTCTAAATGTCTTTTTGCCAATCTTCCGGCTTTTTTGTTGTCTGCGCCAATATATTTCACAAAAGTTTTTATTCCTTCGTAAAGATGGGGATGAATACCTCTCACCGGACTGTGAACCACATTACCGCTAAAAGCTTCGGCTAATTGTTTTGTAGTTCCGGGGACAGTTGTCGAATGGATAATGGTAAGTTTTGGATTTATTTTTTTAATCTCGCTTTTAACGATATCAACGAATTTATTACCCCAAGGAATGCAAATATGCAAAATTTCGACGCCTTCCAGCTTGTCGTCTCTGGTTAAATCTTTTATTCTTGCTTGTGGTGAGGACATTCGGCTGAGCTCAGTCGAAGCCCCTGCCGAACCATAAAACTTGGCAATTGCTTGTCCAACTTCGCCATAACCTAATATTCCAATGGATTCGCCAAGCTCACCACAAGTTTTTGTCTTATCTTTTTTCATAGACACTGATTGATGCTGATTTCGGCTGATTTATGCTAATGCCGAAGCCGCTGATTTATGTTGATATTTTTTGGGTGTGAATAAACCTTTTAATAATTAATCCACTAGGAGAGAAAATTACTAAAAATCCTAATTTATATTTCGACCCCTTAAGATAACCCCAGAATTGTTTTTCATCTTCTTTTGTAAGAAATGGCTTCGATTTAATTTCTACAATAATCTTTTTGTTAACTAAAATATCTGGGGCATAGATACCTATTTTCTTGCCTTTATATAGAATATCTATTTTGAATTGATTATCTACCTCTAAACCTTCGGACAATAATTCATGTACCATAGCCCTTTCGATTATTTTCTCTTGTATACCTCCTCCCAGGGCATTATATACATCAAAACATGCTCCTCTTATTTTGTATGATTCATCTTCATAAAGTAATCTGGCCATAATAGACACTGATCTATAGACACGGATTTATACCGATTATGCGGATTTATGCGGATATAGATTTTATCCGTATCAATCTGTCGTATCCGCATTAATCCGTGTCTACCATTTTTCAATGGTTTTTATTGTTTTAGATCTTAATTTGTCATAAGCTTTGTAGACCTTTGACTCCACTTCCGGCGATATCAAACTTAAAATCTCACTACCTAAAATCCTGTATTGTTTGCCCACTTTGTAGGCTTTGATAATTCCTCCCTTTAGCAACCGCTTAATGGTGCTATCGCTTATTTTAAGAAACTCTCTTGTTTCTTTTGTTGTATAAACCTGATTCGGTTCTATTTCTTTCATGTTTTTAAATAAAAAGGGTAAAGTTAAAAGAACAAAGCTTTTCATCAAAAACGAAGTTCCGGTTCTTTCCGCATCCCTACTTCCATAATAGAATACCATCAGAGAGTGTCAATAGGCATCATAAGGTATCACTACCTCCATTCAGCCAACGCCTTTTCGTATCTTTCCCAGGTACCACAATCCATCCATTTGCCTTGAAATTTAAAACCGGCTAATTTTTTTTCTTTTGCTAATTTGGGAAAAAGGTCTTTTTCAACCATTAAAAATTGAGAACCGGGATGATATTTAAAAACCTCAGGAGTAAGTAAATAAAGACCGGAATTAATATATTTTGAGGGCGGGTCTTTGGGTTTTTCCAAAAACTCTTGGACAATCCCCTTCTTGCAAAGCACCACTCCATAATCTTGGGGATTGGGAACTTTAACCAAAGCAATGGTGGCCGGAACCCCTTTTTTCTGATGGAACTTTTCCATTTCAGATAGATTCACCTTTTTTAACTCATCGCTATTAGAAAAGAAGAAGGGGCTATTACCTATCCATTTTTTTAAATACCAAAGGCCTCCAAAAGTGCCCAAAGGTTCTTTCTCTTCGAAAAAAACAATCTTTCCCTCTGGGTAATAACGTTTCTGCCACCAATCAAAGTCGTCTTTGAATTCCTCATTAATTAAAATTCCGATTTCTTCTATTCCATAAGCCAAAAATAAGTCAACCAAATAGTTAATAATTGGCTTTCTCTTCACCGGGAGCAAGGGTTTGGGAATTTCTTTGGTTACCGGATAAAGTCTTGTCCCCTTCCCGCCAGCTAAAATAACTGCCTTAAAATTAGATAAATTAGGTTTTTGCATTTTGCTTTTCTATTTTGCAATTTTATTCTGAGCGTTAGCGCCCGCCTGCAACGCTTTGCCAGCCCGCATGATCGCGTCAGCGTGTCTGGCGGGCGTAGCAATGCGAGCAGGAGAAACAAAGAAAGCTTTGCTTTTTTATTCTGAGTATTAACGAAGAACAAAGAAAGGAAACTTTCCTTTTTTATTCTGAGTATTAACGAAGAACAAAGAAAGGAAACTTTCCTTTTTTATATTTTATTTGTATCATAAAACAATATGAAAAACAAGCGTCCATTTTCGCAAAAAAACCAGCCTTCCCGATTGTTTCTAATCGGTGTTTTTTTGATTTTAGCTTTGCCTTTACTGAATGTTCCGCCTTGGTTCTCTCCGCCTGATTGGGGAAAAACAATTGTTTTTAGAATTATAAATAGCATTCTAATTTTTCTTTTTGTTTACCAAATTCTCTACCGACCCGAAAATACCTTTTTAGCGAGTGATAAAAATAAACCGCATCGTTCCTTAGCTTTTCGAGCGCTGGTTGCGCTTTTTGCTATTTTCTTCCTAGCTACCCTCTTTTCAGTTGATATAAACTTCAGTCTCTGGGGCACTCCTTATCGCTCAGGCGGGTTTGTTAACTTTGCTTTTTACATAATTTTTGCGTATTTATTGCTTTTCAGCCTTCGAGAATCGGACTGGCAAAGAGTCTGGGATTTTTCAATATTTATCGGTATTTTGGTTTCAATTGTTGCCCTTTTCCAGCAATTCGGAATTTTCAGCAAGTTTTTTGTTTATAAACCAACTCAATTACCTGGAACTATTGGCGGGCCTATTTTCTTGGGAATATATCTTATGCTTTTAAGCCCCTTAACCCTAGGTTTTGGCATTAAAGAAAAAAAATTAGCGAAAAAAGCCTTCTATCTTCTTTCTTTTTTGCTTTTCTTGATTATCATTCTGCTAGCTATGAGCCAGGCTTCTTATCTGGGAATAACTGCCGGAATGTTATACTTTTTCTTTGCCTTCCCCCCGAGTTTAGTTTTGGCTCCAAAAAACGCAAAAAAATTAAAATTGCTAAAAGTTGTTGCCGGCTCTCTCTTAATTTTAGGAATCGTATTTGCCTTTTTTCTAAAAGCTCATCCAGAGATTTCTCTAAACCAAAATTATATTATCAGCAACCTTATTTCCTGGAGAATTGATCCAAGCCGAATTTCTGCTTGGAAAGTGTCTTGGCAAGCACTAAAAGCTAGGCCTTTATTAGGTTATGGTCCGGAAAATTTTTCAATTGGATTTGACCGATATTATGACCCTTCTTTGCCAAATATTGAGAAAACACCAGAGTTGGTTACCACCTGGTGGGACAGGGCTCATAATTTTATTTTTGATATTTCTGTCACAGCTGGCATTCCCGCCCTGATAATTTATTTAGTGCTCTTTGCTGTTTTGTCCTGGCAACTTCAGAGAGTGAAAACCGCTCAGCGGCAATCAGCTATCATCAGCGGAAATCAGAACTCAATAGTTTATCATGGAATACAAGCAACTTTTATTGGTTATTTGGTGGCTAACTTTTTCAGCTTTGACACTTTTTCTTCGTATCTTATCTCGTTTCTATTGATAAGTTACTCTCTGCATCTTACGCTTTATCTCGGAGAAAAGGAAGCCATCGAAACCAACACTAAACAAAATAAAATATCTTTTCTCTGGAAATTGCAAAAAAATAAAACAGCTATCATTTCTGTCCTCTTTTTTGTCTTAATCTGGTTCATCTGGCGCTATAATATCAAGCCTTTCCAAATTAACACCCAAATTAACGTAGCAAAATATCTTAGCGAAAACGAAAAATGCAAGTTGGCCCTGGAAAGAATGAAAAATGTTTTGCCAGAAAAAAGCATTCTAGATGCCTATCTGCGTCTAAAGTACATTACTTATATGAGAGACTGCGAACCGGCAATGCCAGAAAAAACTTTAGAATTTGCAAAACTTGGATATGGAATGCTTAAAGAAAGTCTTGAAATTCAGCCATATTATACCCGGAACTGGACTTTGATGGGAAATTTTATCACTATTTTAATTTCCAGAGAAGCGGACGCTAAAATCCGCCAAGATTTAATCAATGAAGCTGATTCTTATTTTAAGAAAGCTCAAGAACTAAGCCCAAAAAGACAAGAAACCTTAATTGATTGGGCTAAAATGAAAACTATTTCCGGCCAGTACCAAAAAGCTAAGGAAAAAGCTAATGAATGTATTGAGCCAAATCCTAATCTCGGGGAATGCTATTGGTCAAGAGCTATTCCTGAAATATACCTTGAAGAATTTCCTGAATCTGATAGAGATCTAAAGCTAGCAGAGGAAAAAGGATACCGGGTTAATTCCGTAACTTCTCTTAACCAATTAGTAGTTGTTTATTCTTCTGTTAAAAACTATCAGCAACTAGCTCTGGTCTACCAAAAATTGATTGAAAGGATACCTTCAGAACCGCAATATTATGCCTCGCTCGCTTTCACCTATAAAGAAATGGGTGAATTTGAAAAAGCAAGGCAGGAAGCTTTAGTTTTTCTCCAACTTATGCCTGAAGCGAAAGAGGAAGTTGAGATGTTCTTGCAAACATTGCCAAGAT
>Ga0210017_1000630_pt1 | contig 30116 bp, 28 predicted proteins | sample CryGeyCG2014_020_FD_183966 | JGI IMG/M metagenome (GOLD analysis project Ga0210017, IMG submission 183966) | Groundwater microbial communities from aquifer - Crystal Geyser CG08_land_8/20/14_0.20 (SPAdes) (version 2) | ecosystem: Environmental > Aquatic > Deep subsurface > Groundwater | place... | reverse complement strand
TTTGATGAACCAAGGTTTCGATGCGATCAGCGGCAGATTCAGGCAAATGTCCTCCACGAAGTTGCCCGAACTTTTATACCATGTTACGAACCGGCATTCGTTTCCGTTTAGTTCATGAGCACGTTTCCAGTATGAAAGCGTTCCGACGGTATTTTCGGGTGAGATGTACAGAATTTTCAGCACAATCGAAAAATAAGAAATTCGTGCTTAATTGTGAACCGAAAAGATGCATATGCCCAATTCTCGTTGAATTCCCCAAAATCCTGAAATAACTTACACCCGTCTTTTTTGGAACTGGTAATGAAAATTTTTGTTGTCCCCTCATGGTATCCGTCAGAACTCTCACCCGAATCCGGGACATTTTTCCGTGATAGGGCGCAGATGCTCAAAAAATATGGGAACGAGATAACCGTTATCGTCGATCTGGTGCATTCGTTCAAAGACCTATTCCGGTTTGGTAAGTTCAGAACGGTTCGATTCGCTCCGGAAAAAGTCGGCGGCGTTATCGAATATCGCCAAGAGACACCGAACTGGTTTCCGAAACTACCGAGGATAACCAATCATTTTTACAAACGGCGTTTGATCCGGCTATTTGAAAAAGCAGTCGCTGATCGCGGCCGACCGGATGTCGTCATCGCACACTCTTCGCTTTTTGCCGGCGCGGCACTGGGTCAATGGCTGATGGATAGAAATATTCCGCTGATTGTGGTCGAACATTTGAAAGAATTTCTGACTCCGGGAGCGTTTATATTCTTCCAGAAAAATTGCATCCGCGCGGCTTACCGGCACGCCGATCGGATCGTGGCAACCAGCACCCGTTTGTGCGAATCTATTATGCATCAGTTTCCGGAATTTACGGCCAAAACGGTGATTGTTCCCAATCCGGTTGACATTACCGCATTTACAATCGCTCCGGATCAAAAGCCGATAGTAAAGTCATTCGTCTTCCTGGCGGTTGCGCTCTTCCGCCCGGAAAAACGGCTCGATCTCTTGCTCCGGGCATTTGCATCCGTCTTAAAATCCTATCCAGACACACGGCTTATCCTAGTCGGCGATGGTCCGGAACGGCAAAGAATTGAGCGGTTGATTTCAGATTTAAACCTGCAATCCACAGTCATACTCGTCGGCTACCGGTCAAAACCCGAAACCGCCGCGGCCATGCAGTCCGCGCATGCGCTGGTTTTAAGTAGTGAGGTTGAGACATTCGGCGTTGTTCTGATCGAGGCCATAGCGACCGGCTTACCAGTCATTGCAACGCAGTGTGGCGGCCCGGAAGACATCGTTACTCCAGAAACCGGCTTTCTGGTGCCGGTCAATGACATCGCTGCGCTGGCATCTGCCATGCACCGGATGATCGTTGAATACGGGCAATTTGATCCGCAATGCATTCGGCAAATTGCTATAGAAAAATTCGGCGACCACGGCTACTGGCAGGCCATCCGGAATCTTTATTTACAGATTATTAACGAAAAACCTACGACGAAATGACGATTCCTGCCGGTTTCAGCGACCTGCCTTCGGTAACTCCGTTTTAATTCGTTTCAAAGGCCAAAACAGAATGCCGCCGACCCCGACTATTGTGACGATGGTTGCTAATACCCGGTAAATGATTATATTGCCCCGAACAGCGTAAAAATATGCCACGGCCGTCAATCCGATAATAGCGCCGAGTTTCTGCCAATCATAGACGATCGGGTAGTATTTACGATTGAAAAACCAGATCGCCACGGCCATTGCAAAATAAGCCAGGGCTGTCGCGACTGCCGCGCCAACCATGCCGAATTTCGGGATGAGAATGATATTCAAAATTATATTGGCCGCCGCACCTAATCCGCGGAAAACCGGCGCCCATTTGGTTTTCTCCAAAATAAAAATACTCGGTAATTGCAATAGATAAAGCGCCTGAAACAGATACGCCAGCAGAATGACCGGCGTGATATGGATTCCTGACCAGAATTCCTTGCCGATCAGAAAGTTGCCATTGACAGATAACCGTACGAGCGGCGGAATCCAAATGCTGAAAAACAGCCAACAAACCGCCAGTCCGGCGAATACAAAGAGAGAAATTTTAGCAAATATCGGTTTGGCGTCTCTGTCCTTTTCGTGTTGCAGGAAAAACGGTTGCCATCCAGTGTTGATTCCAAGTGTCAGCACTAACATGATGGCGCCGAGTTTATAGCCGACGCCGTAAATTCCGACGGTTTGAACGTCCGTGTACAATTTCAGTATCCAACGGTCCGCGAGTTCCAGTATCATCGCGAAAATTCCAGATGGTAAAAACGGAATAGCAAACCGAAATAACTGTCGCATACGGTGTGAATCGACAGCCTGAAACCGGAAGCGGCTGGCGACCACAGGCAATAGCGCCAACCAGATAATCATTGAAGAAATGATATTTGAAATAAAAATGCCGTCAAGCCCGAATTTGAGATTAACCACGAAGAAAATGTTCAAACCCATCATCAGGGTTACGTTTAGAAAATTGATAGCCGTGTAGGAAAATGGTTTGTTTTCCGCGCGCAGGACGATCATCGTCAAGGCGTTGAGCGAATCCAGCATCAAAATCGCAAGACAATAAACAAAATATCGCACGGCATCGGCGCCTATAACAAACGGCGTCAGGGATGTTTTAAATAAATAAAGAAGCATCAGTAAAAGAACGTTTGAGAAGAAAACCATCAGATAGGCATTAGTGAACACGCTCTGTCGCTCGGACTTGTCACGAATATAAAAATTCAGCAACGCGGCGTCCGTTCCGTAAGGCAAAATAACAATCATAAAGCCTAAAAAGGCATAAGCCAGCGTGATTATTCCATTTTGTGTCTGATCAAAAACGTTCGTGTAAATTGGAAGAAGCAGGAAGCTGATCGACCGGCTAAGCACAAGCCCAAAAAGGTAAATTGCCGACTCTTTGAAGAAACTTCTGAATGGCGAAACTTGATTCATGCTTTGAGCACCCGACGGTTGAAAATTTGCCGGATACTTACGAGCTCATCTTTCCTGAAAAAGCCAAAGAATTTCAGGCAAACGGGAAATGCAAACGCGATGAGCAGTCGTATCGTTAATGGCAAATCGAAAACGATGATCGGAATGCCGCCGCCCAGCGCCAGAACGAACAGAAATGCCACGCGGCGCAGTTCGTACGGAACGCGGAAAAGTCGCTGGGAAACGAAATAACCGGAAACTGCCAGCGTAAAATAACCGATAAGCGAAGAAAAAGCGGACCCGATCATCCCGAACAATGGAATGAGAATGTAGTTTGCGCCGACATTGACCGCCGCGGCAAAAATGGTCAGATAAGCCAGATAACGCGTCTTTTTCTCGAAATATATTCCCGGCAGAAAAACCTGATTCATGCCGAGAAAAACATAGCCGAGCAAGATGAACGGCACCATTGATTCGCATGACTGATATTCCTTGCCGATGAGGTACATATTTCCGATGTGAAAGTGTACGATTTCATGCAAGAATGCCGTCAATATTAGCCAGAAAGAGAGTTCGATCAGCACGAAATAAGTAAAAATGCGCGAAAATAAAGTTCTGGACGATTCCTGCGGTCCGGCTTTCAGAAAAAATGGCTGCCACGCATAATAAAATGCCGTCGTTAAAAGCAACATGAAAATGCCGAGTTTGAAACCTGCACTAAAAATACCGACCGCGTCGAGCCCAATTAAATCTTGCAAAATGTACCGATTAAGCATTTCCATGCAAACCGTCGCCAATCCTGCAGGAATGAACGGCAGACCGAACATCGTCAGATCTTTGGCGGTTTTCCCGGAAAATGTGAATCGCACGCGCGAAAGCGTGATGGCGTAAAGGACAGTCGCGGTCAAAGCCGACGTGATGATATTGCTCTGAAAAATCCCCACAACACCGCGCTTTAACATCACTACGAAGTAGATATTTAAGGAAAAAACGACGATGACATTTAATAGTCGGATTGCCATGAATTGATACGGTTTTTCTTCAAGCCGAAGAAGCGCGAATGGAACATGACAAATACAATCGAAAAGCAGAATCGCCGCCGAATATTTCATTAGTTGAGCATACTTGACATCTTCGAGCAACCATAAGCTGAAAAATCCGTTCATCGAAAAAATGACCAGACTTAAAACGGCACTTGTGGCAAGTGTCAGCCAAATGGCTGTCGAGAAAATTGATGTACGCGCCGCCGAATCTTTCGTTTCGCTGTAATATCGCATCAACGCTGAATCCAGCCCGTAATTATAGATGATGTTCATGAAGCCGAGAAAGGCAAATACCAGAGACGCGAGTCCGTAATCCGCCGGCGAAAGTCGATTCGTGTAAACCGGCAAAAGTAAAAATGTAACGAACCGGGCGAGAATCGTGCCGATGCCGTAAATCAGAGTCTGTTTGGTGAGTGAACGGATATTCGCTGACATAATAAATTCCGGATAAATCTATGACATTTTCTGAAAATGCAAATCGGTTTTATTCAAACGAAAACCAGAATCCACGATCCACAACGGCGGTTCTCTGTTTATAAATTTAGGATTAAAGAATCGCGGAGAATGCCGCTACTGCCGAATCCTTCCTTGAAGTGCGCTAGCCCGAAGTTTGGATCCATGTTGACGGTGAAAATCCCGAAATCCAGCCAGCGGAATCCTTTCTGAATACATCGGTTGATGATGTGGTAAAACAGGATATTCACGCCGCGAAACTCCTGCCGCGCTTCGTTGTGACTAATGTAGAAAGCGAGCGACACATCCAGATTGCAATCGAACATCACGACGCCCGCTACCATCTCATCTCCGGCGTAAGCCGCATAGAGGAAAATTTTGTCAGGGAAGAGTTTTTTTAGCAGAATAAGTTCTTCCAGCGTATGCGTCGGCTGAACACCGTGCCTGATCTTCAAATTTTTCTTCAGGATTTCGTAAAAGGTTGCGAAGTCATCAGACTCACGGACTTCGACGCCGAGTTTCATAGCTCTGCGGAAAGCCGTGCGGTTGGTCTGCTTAAACTTGGCGACATTTTTCTCGATGTCATTTTCCAGATAGACGACGCTGGAGACTTCGCGTTTCAGATATGTAAACCCGCATTTTATCATTGCGAAATCGAGATAGTTGGAAAGCCGACGATTGTAAATCACCGGCGGAAGAGTAATGACGATCCGCCGCACGCCTTCTTTTTTTGCATGATGAACGAGTGATTCGACCAATTCGAACGCAGTAGAAATTCCCAGTCCTTCATGATGCACGAAACCGCCATAACTGGCGCCGCGGTGAGACCAAAGCGTATCGACATCGTTCCAATTGCCGCGAACCGCGGGAAAGAGCGCGAAAATATCGTCGCCTTTTGCGAACATCAGCGACTCGTCGGTAAATCGTCCGGCCGGATGATAAGACAGGAATTTCCGAGTGTGGAAAATCGTGCCGTTGACGCTCTCTTCGACAAGATTTTCCCATGGCTCGGTATATTTCTTTTCAAAAGGTTTGACAAATATCGACATGTTCCTCTTTCTCTAAAATGACGCGGAGAATTTATTATCGCTACGGCGGAAAACAAAATTTTTATCGGCACATGAAAAACCGAAAAGTGGAATTGACAATCTGGTTCGGCTATACTAAATTCACCCGTGAACACAGAATGAACCTAATTGTAAAATTTAAATGAAAAGGAGATAAGTAAAATGAGTGCCATAGTTGAACTACATGCCCGTGAAATTTTAGACTCTCGCGGAAATCCGACCATCGAAGTCGAAGTATTGACAGAAAGCGGTTATTACGGGAAAGCGGCTGTTCCGTCCGGAGCTTCTACCGGTGAATTTGAAGCCGTTGAATTGCGCGACGGCGATAAAGATCGCTACATGGGAAAAGGAACACTGAAAGCCGTTCAAAACGTCAACGAGATCATCGCGCCGGAAGTCGTCGGTATGGATGTTTTGGAACAAGTGGAAGTAGATAGCACCATGATCGAAATCGACGGCACGCCGAATAAAGCGAAGCTCGGCGCCAACGCCACGCTGGGTGTTTCGCTTGCCGTTGCAAGAGCCGCGGCAGATTATGTTGGGCTACCTTTTTACAAATATATCGGCGGCGTGAATGCCCGTGTTCTACCGGTGCCACAGATGAATATCCTGAATGGCGGAAAACATGCGGACAATAACGTTGATTTGCAGGAATTCATGATTTTCCCGGCGGGTGCGACATCTTTTGCCGAAGCGCTGAGAATGGGCGTCGAAACTTTTCATCAACTGAAAGGCGTATTGAAGAAAAAAGGCATGAACACGTCCGTTGGCGATGAAGGCGGATTTGCGCCGAATCTTCGCTCGAACGTCGAAGCGATCGAAATCATCCTTGAAGCCGCTGAAAAAACCGGTTACAAGGTTGGCGAACAATTGTTCATTGCTCTCGATCCAGCATCTTCGTCGTTTTATAACACCGAAACACGAAAATATGAATTGAAATCAGAGAACCGCGATCTGTCATCCGAGGAAATGGTTGCTTATTACAAAAACATCATCATGAAATATCCCGTTGTCTCGATCGAAGACGGCATGGCAGAAGAAGACTGGGAGGGCTGGAAACTGATGGTGAAGGAAATGGGTGACAAAATACAGATTGTTGGCGACGACCTGATCGTGACCAATGTCGAACGTTTGTCTCGTGCTATCAAGGAAAAAGCCATTAATTCAGCTCTGATTAAACTGAACCAAATCGGTACTTTAACCGAAACCCTGAACGCCGTCGAATTGGCGCATCGAAATGGCATGACAACAGTTGTTTCGCATCGTTCTGGCGAAACGGAAGACACGACGATTGCCGATTTGGCGGTAGCTGTAAATTCCGGGCAGATCAAGACGGGTTCCGCTTGCCGAACCGATCGGATTTGCAAATATAATCAGTTGTTGAGAATCGAGGAAGAACTCGGCGACGATGCGATTTTCTGGGGACGTAAAATTTTGAAATGAGGCGTTCGGTTCCGGACAAAAAAAAATCGCGAGATTCTGACAATATCCAGCGGCTTTACTGGATTCTGGGTTCCATTACCATACTCACGATTTTTATCATCATATTCGTCATCGGAGATTATGGTCTTTACCAGATTTATCTCCTACATAAAGAGAAGAAGCAGATCGAAGACCACATGGTTGAGCTCAGTGTTGAACAAGATTCATTAAAGGCTGAGCGCTTGCGTCTCGAAAACGATGTCCAGTATATCGAAAAATTGGCTCGAGAACGTTACCGAATGGCAAAGAAAGGTGAAAAAGTTTTTCGAATTATAGAAAAATCTGAACCGAAAGCCAACTCGACACTTTGAGTAGTTTCGGATCTCTTTTTAGCTTTTAAATCATGGGTTGAAAATCGCCGGCTAACGGCAGGAGTTGTGTTATGGATGTTGCGACGCTAATCGGTTTGATCGTAGGTGTTGTTCTTGTGATTTACTCGATTGCCGCCAACCAAGGAGAGGCAATTTACTTCTGGAATTTTCCATCGCTTCTGCTTGTGCTGGGCGGAACCATCGCCGCAACATTTGTTAATTATCCCGCAAAAGACCTCTGGAGCGTATTTCGTGTCGTCAAAAACGCTTTTAAACGCAATAAACAGGAATATCAGGAAGTCATCGACAAGTTCTATGACCTGTCTAGTAAAGCCCGAAAAAATGGCTTGATGTCACTGGAGTCCGATCTTTCCACTATCAATGACAAATTTATGAGAAATGGTATTGAACTTGCCATTAATGAAAAAGATCAAGCCCGCCTACGCAATTACCTTGATTTGGAGCTCTCCAATACAGACAAACGGCATACAATCGGGCAGGAGATCTTTTTTTATATGGGAACATATGCGCCCGCGTTCGGAATGGTTGGAACAATAGTTGGACTTATCATCATGATGAAGAATTTTACTATTGGGACAGCTTCGCGTGCTGGCGGCGGTTTAACATCCGCGTTTCAGTTTGATATGGGTACTCAGATGAAAACGCTTCTGGGCGGTATGGGCCTTGCCTTATTGACGACTTTCTACGGATTGATTTTAGCCAATCTCGTCTTTATCCCGCTGGGCGGAAAACTTAAACGCCGCAGTGATGAGGAAATCATGCTAAAGCAGATCATGATTGAGGGAATTCTTTGTCTTCACAACCGCGATCACCCCCTTGTGGTCCGCGAGAAATTGAATACGTTCGTTCCGCGAAGCGAACGTAAAGAGGAGAAAAAAGAGCGGACGTGACCCTAATCGGTCAACGCCGCATTTTTTATTTTTTCAATTGTTTCGAGGGATTCAGTCCGGTCTGCCGGACTGTTGAAATAAAAGTTTGCTGATTAATAGATAGCCGGGATTTCGGCACAGAAAAGAGTATCCAAATGAACAAAAAATCGTTGTTGTGTTTGCTGTTTGTCTTTCAAAGAATTTTTGCGGCTTTCGAGATACAGACGATCCAGCCCAACCTGATCGCGCGGGGCGGCTTGGTTTCCATTCATTCGGATGGACTAAATCCAGCGGCAATCGGCGAAGCCAGCGTTCTTCGGTTTGATGCGGTTTATTCAAATCTGTTCGGTCTCAAAGAACTGCAATCGTGGAAAGGGAATGTCGCATGGGCGCCCGCGTCCAGTACCAACGCCTTTCGATTTGGTGTTGGGGCTTTTGGTGAATCAATTTATCAGGAAAGAACTCTTCAGGCGTCGTTCGGTAGAGAGATCAGGAAATTTATGAGAGTCGGTATTTCTATCGATTACTATCATCTGTCCGTCAGCGGATATGAAAACGCAGGCTCGTTGGGTGTAACGGCGGGCACAAAATTTTATCCGACCGACGATTGGCGATTGTCCGTTGTGTATATCAATGCCAATCAGCCGAAATTGTCTGGAAGTAAGGAAAAACTGCCGCAAGCGTTTGCCGTAGGATGCCAGTATTTCTGGGAACCACAGCTCGAAGTAGATGCTGAAATTTTCAAGGATACGATGTTTCCGTTTTCGTTTCGTGTCGGAACACGTGTCAATCTTTGGCGCGGATTGAATGGATTAATCGGATTTCAGTCGAATCCCGATCGCTTTTCCGCCGGACTTAATTTAGCAGTTGGGAAATTCAGATTTGACTTTGCGGTTCAACAACATATTTCTCTGCCTTTGACCTATTTTGTCGGATGCGGATTTCAGATCAAATGAATACTGCAATCGTTTTACTGGTTGTTCTGATTTTATTTGCGCCATGTGAAGCGCAGGTGGAAATCGATGAGATAATCTCAGAAGGTTTTCTCATGCAAGACAACATTTCTGAGGAGGAACTTCAAGACAAATTGGATGCCTATTTTGAGAATCGGATTATCTGGCGAAAAGCGTCATGTTCTGAAATTGACGAACTCCCGATCTCGGTCGGTCTGAAGGAACGTCTCGTTAAATTTTGGGGAAAAAGACAGATGACGACTTCTTGGAGTGATTTTGCCAAGCGCGGTGGATTCAATGAATCAGAAATGAAAGTCATTCGATTTTTCATTCGACTGAAAACAGAATCGCCGGCAACAGGACAGATTCAGATTTATCTTTCGATGAAGGAAGACATTGGGCGGGCATCTGTTTCCAAAACGCTCATAAAAAGTCGTTACGAGACGGCGAATGGCTGGTTTGGAGGTGGTGTAACGGAAACCGATGCGGATGAACCACAGGTTACGGATTACATAAATTGGACGATTCGCAGTCCTTTGTTGAGGGAACGATGGCGTGTAATCGCGGGGGCTTATCGCGTCAACTGGGGACGAGGATTGATGATGTCGTCCAATCTGATGGGAAGTCGCAGTACCGATCCGGTTCAGAACATCACGCCGGAGAAAACGGTTTTGGCAAACTATCAGGGAACGGACGAGAACCGATTTTTATTCGGAAGTGCAATTGAGATGCGGTTAAAGTTGCTGACGGTCGAAGCATTTTTCTCGCGCCATTTTCTGGATGCCGTTGTTGAGGATGGGATTGTGAAAAATCTTCGCATTGATGGGTTACATGTGACGGAATCCGCACAAGCCGCCCAAGACATTTTACGCGAAACGGTTTTCGGTTCGAGTGTACAGTTTGGAAATGAAGATCGGAAGTTTGGTGTTTTCGCAGTCCGGAGGCAGTTTCCGCTTCCTGCCGAATTTCAGGATATGAAAAGAGAATTAACCGGTTTTTCGGCATTTCATAAAATTGAAACTTCTGAATATCTTTTGACCGGCGAAGTAGCGAAAAGCATTCCAGGTGGGTGGGCGTTTGTCCAAAGCTTCGTTCGGCGGGTTGGAAGCGCATCGCTCGTTGTCAGTGCGCGATATTTTTCACCCGATTTCTATGCTTTATTCGGCGCGTCATCGCTTACATCATCCGGAGTTACAAAGAACGAAAGCGGGATCAATTCGGGAGCAAGATTCCGGTTGCGACGCGGCTGGTACTTATCTGGTTATGTTGATTATTTTCGTCAGATTCGTGCAAATGAACCGGGTGTTCCATTGGAGAAAGGAAACGAGATCGTCGCGGCTTTTGGCAGACATTTTCGAAAAGACAACCGATTTGACATTAAGATCAGACGTGTTTGCGAGTGGGAATTGCTTTCGGGAGAACCAACAATCGAACGGTTTCATGTGAATGCGATTGGAGTTTATTCCCTCACGGAAGGCGTCAATCTGACTGGTCGGTTGACGCATGTTCGGAGTCAGAACGTCAAGATTGAAAGCGGTTCAGCTGTCGGGATTTCAGTCGATTTGAAACTACCCAAAAACCAGCGTATCAGCATCGGAACAACGCATTTTTATGCCATGTCGTCCGACGCAAAAGTCTATCTTTATGAACCCGGAATTCCTCTGCGATTTAGCATGGCAATGTTGACCGGCACCGGATTCCGGTATTTTGCCGTATTCCGGAAGCAAGTGCAAGATCGGTTCGATTTCAGCATTGCGTTGAAAGGACAGCAGTCGCAGACCGGCACTGATGCCGGATGGAAAAATCGTGCGTGGCTCGAACTCCAGATGTTAGTTGATTTATGAAGTGAGAGTTTGTAACTTCACGTCGATTTTGATGAAACTGAAACTGAATATTCTCGTTGCCTTTCTGGTGGTCCTATCCTCAAGGAGTTTTTCTCAGAACCTGATTTTTATCAATCCGGTGCCGAAAAATCCACGCGCCGAAGTAAAAGTCATGAGTATTGGACAGATTGAGTACTTTTCACTTCAAGATATGGTGGATGCTTTTGATGTTCGAATCTACTACCGGAAAGAAACTGGTAAAATACTGGCTTTTTTCCCAGGGCGGCAAGTTAAATTGTCTGTTGGAAGCAATTTTGTCGTTTTCGATGCTTTGGTGATTCAGATGCTTGCTCCGGTCGTGTTGGTCGATCAGGAGGCTTTTGTCCCGCTGAAATCGTTTCTGGAATTGATGAAAGAATATGTCATTTCCGATCTCCAATATTCTATCGGGAATAGGAAATTATTTCTTGAACCGACTCCATATTCTCCTCCGGTTCCGAAAACGACTGGGGTATTGCCCGTGGAAGGGAAAAAATTCGCAGAACCAGATCGGCGCAAGTTCCTGACGGCGGTTTCTTATCAGGAAAAAGCCAACGGGATTTTGATTTCAATCGATGCGGAGAATGGTGGTTTCTTGGATTCCGACTTTTCTTCTTTCTTTCAAGGAGAAGAATGGTTTTATGTGACGATTTATGGCGCCGACTGCGATTATGCAAAATTATCGAAAGTCAATCCATTTTCTTCTATTGAGAAAATCGAAGCTGTTCCGCAAGGCCGTTCTGTTCAAATTTCTTTGAAACTCGGTCGGAAGTTCAGTTCGGCAAATGTCCATTACGATGCGGCAATGCATCAAGTAATGATCTCTCTCCAGTATCCGCTTAACCGAGATATTCTCAAAAAGATTGAATCGGCGAAAGATTCGTGGAAAATTGACACCATCGTTCTGGATGCGGGACATGGCGGCAAAGACATTGGCACGCCGGGGCGCTGGGGATTCGCTCCTGAAAAAGAGATCGTCTTGGATATCGTTCTCAGACTTGGGAGGCTCTTGGAAAGGCGGAAGGATCTGAAAGTCGTTTACACGCGTGATCGCGATGTATTTATTCCGTTATGGAAACGAACCGATATTGCCAATAAAAGCGATGGGAAACTGTTTCTAAGCATTCATGTAAACGCCGTACCCAATCACAGTAAATCGCCCGAAGGGATTGAACTTTATTTGCTGAGCCAGGGACCGGGATCCCAAGAGGCGGTCCATGTTGCTCAATTGGAGAACTCGGTGATCCAGTTGGAAGAGGCGCAGGATAAGGAGAAATATAAAGGTTTCGACGATTCCTCTTTTATTCTTGCGAACATGGTGCATTCGTCTTATATGCAGGATAGTGAAAAGTTTGCCGAAATCTTTTCGAAGAATATTTCCAGCAATGTCCGGCAAAAAAATAGAGGAGTCAAACAGGCGAATTTTTATGTGTTGATCGGCGCATCCATGCCGAAAGTTCTCGTCGAACTCGGTTATAATACCAGCCGTTCCGAAGCCGAGTTGCTAAACCAGCCGAAACACCGGCAACTACTAGCGGAAACGTTATATAAAAGTATTATCGAATTCAAGGAGTTAAGTGATAAAACCATCGAGCAATAAATCGCTTTCACAGTCGGATATAAGTAATCTTCCCATTGGTGTGTTCGATTCCGGTTTGGGCGGATTGACAGTTGTGGAGCAGATATTTTCACGTCTGCCGAACGAATCGATTTTATATTTTGGAGATACAGCGCGAGTTCCGTACGGCAGTAAAAGTGTTCACACCGTTCAGAAATTTTCCAAGCAGATCGTTCAATTTCTTCAGGAGAAAGGCGTCAAGATGATTGTCGTCGCGTGCAACACGGCGTCGAGCGTTGCGCTGGATGTTTTAAAAAAGTCGATAAGTGTTCCCATTGTCGGTGTGATCGAACCGGGTGTGCGTGCCGCTCTGGAGTTTACCGTCCGCCGTAGAATCGGCGTAATTGGAACGACCGCTACGATTTCAACCGGGAAATATCCCGAAATTCTTAAACAAAAGGCGCCGGATATTTTCGTGGAATCGGTCGCTTGTCCACTATTTGTTCCTTTGGTAGAAGAAGGTTGGGTAGATTCGCCGGTTACTGAGCAAATAGCGCGGATTTATTTGAAACCGCTCATCGAGAAAAATATCGACACGCTGATTCTCGGATGTACCCATTATCCTCTCATCAAAAAAATTCTTCAAAAAGTCGTTGATTCCGATGTCCAGATCATCGATACTGCGATCGAAACGGCTGTCGATGTCGAGAATATTTTGAGGGAAAATGGTTTGTTGAACAACGGAACCAGAAAACCGCGTCATCAATTTTATGTCAGTGATTTTCCTCAGAAATTTGAAGAGATTGCCAACCGTTTTATTGGTCAGTCGCTCCAGAATGTCAAACGCGTTTCCCTGGACGATCCGCTCTGATGAATCCGCTTTTAATTTCCGGTGATGTCGATTCATCACTGAACTTTCTGTATTTACTGAACAAAAAGGGTATTCATCTTGGGCTGGAGCGAATTGGGGATTTGCTGAATCGACTTGGAAGTCCACAAAATACATTTTCCAGTATTCATGTTGCTGGGACGAACGGAAAAGGATCGACTTGTGCGGTCATCGCGTCCATTTTGGAATCGGCTGGTTTCCGTGTTGGACTTTACACTTCGCCACATCTGTTGAAATTCAACGAGAGAATTCAGGTCAACGGTGTACCAATCTCCGACGAGGAAATATCATCATTTATCGAGGGTTCGCAAAGTTGGATCGTCGAACTCGATTGTACATTTTTTGAGGCGACGACGGCGCTGGCGCTCGCGTATTTCCGCGAGAAGAAAGTCGATTATGCCGTGTTGGAAGTCGGAATGGGCGGCCGGTTCGATGCGACAAATGTCGTAACGCCAGTTCTCTCCGTGATAACATCGATTGGAAAAGACCATCAGGAATTTCTTGGAAAATCGTTGCAGAAGATTGCGGTTGAAAAAGCCGGAATTACCAAGCAAGGAGCTTCCTGCATAGTTTCCAAACAATCGCCGTATCTTTTATCTGTTATCAAACCGATTTTGGAGATCAACGGCGCTGAATTTTGTTACGCACCTAATCTGTGTAAAATCCGGCGGACGAAAATGACGGCTCGAGAGCAAACGGTAAATATTCGTTTCAACGAACGTTCGCTTATCGGCGTTCGATTTCCTTTGATTGGCGAGCATCAGATTGTAAATCTTCAGACGGCGCTGGCGGCAATCGTATCATTGAAAAATGAGCGACTGACTACGGAAGTCATTCGACGCGGCATCGAAGCTACCCATTGGGCAGGGCGACTGCAAATTCTGTCAAACGAGCCATTGGTTTTTTATGATGTCGGACACAATTTGCATGGCATTCGTCGCGTTGTGCGAACGTTGAAGCAATTATTTCCTCAGAAAAAGATTCATACATTCATTGCATTGGGAAGAACGAAGAATTACCGAACGTTAGGCAAATCACTGAATAGCCTCGGTGGAACAATTTATCTTTCAAGAATTCCAAGTCAAGATTCTGTTCCAGTTGAAGATCTGAAAGCCGATCTGGTTCGCGACGTTCTGGGAAACCGGATCGTTATCGGAGGCACCCCGAGGGAATTATTAATTGAAGCGGTTCGCCAAATTCGGCGGGAAGAAATTTTACTGATTGTCGGAAGTCATTATTTAGCGCCTCTCGTTTTGCATTTTTTCAAAAAATAATGTTTGATACATTGAGATTATGTTTTAAATTTGGAAAAGTTTTTTAAAGTGCGCTTTTTTTGACCTACCCAAGAACTAAATTTCACACAGATTGTAATCAATCATATTTAAGGAACAAAATATGGAAAAAGATCTGACAATTGTCGAATTGCAGGCAATGAAAATTAAAGAGTTAACCGATTTGGCTTTGAAGCTAGAAATACCTGATGTCCCGGGATTAAAGAAATTGGATCTAATCTATAAAATCATGGAAGCCTCAGTACGAAAAGAAGGACACATTTTTGCGCAGGGCGTTCTACAAGTTATAGACGAAGGTTTCGGATTCCTGCGATCAGAGAACTTTAGTTATCTTACCGGGCCGGATGATATTTATATCTCTCCGTCTCAAATCAAACGGTTTGGGCTTCGTACCGGTCATATCATTTCAGGCGAAATCCGTCCCCCGAAGGATAACGAGCGATTTTTTGCGTTGTTACGGGTTGACGCCGTCAATATGATGGATCCAGAAGAGGTAAAAAACAAGAGATTGTTTGATACGCTGACGCCTCTCTATCCGCAAAGCAGAATTCAGTTGGAGACTGATTATAAGAATAATTCGATGCGGATCATGGATTTGCTTTGTCCGATCGGAAAGGGACAGCGCGGTCTCATTGTTGCCCAACCAAAAACCGGAAAAACGACTCTCCTCCAGCAGATCGCCAACAGCATCACTACCAACCACCCAGAAATTCTTTTAATGGTTTTGTTAATTGATGAGCGCCCGGAAGAGGTTACCGATATGGAACGTTCGGTCAAAGCCGAAGTCATCAGTTCCACATTCGACGAACCGCCGGAGAGACATGTGCAGGTTGCCGATATGGTTCTCGAAAAAGCGAAACGTATGGTCGAACTCGGTTATCATGTCGTCATTTTGCTGGACAGTATTACTCGTTTGGCAAGAGCGCATAACGCGGTCGTTCCGCACAGCGGTAAAATTTTATCGGGCGGCATCGACGCTAACGCTCTCCATCGTCCAAAGCGTTTCTTTGGATCGGCAAGGAATATCGAGGGCGGCGGAAGTCTGACGATCATCGCTACAGCGCTAATCGATACCGGCTCACGTATGGATGATGTCATTTTTGAAGAGTTCAAGGGTACCGGTAACATGGAATTAGTTTTGGACAGACGCCTGAGTGATCGACGCGTCTTTCCGTCAATGGATGTTAATCGTTCCGGCACGCGAAAAGAAGAATTACTCCTTTCGTCCGCTGAACTTGCGCGCGTCTGGATTTTAAGAAAACTTCTGAGCGAGATGAATCCAGTCGAAGCTATGGAATTTCTGCTGGAACGCATGAAACGATCCAAGAGTAACCGTGAATTTCTAAAGTCAATGAACCAGTAATTCCGGGCGGATTGCCAGCTGATAAAGGAAGTAAATGCCGGGAAATTTGCATTTCGGCTTGCATATTTATAGGTGGGCGTCGTAAATTCACCCGCTTTTTAGAACGATAGAAAAGGAATTTTATTATGAAACCGAAAATTCATCCGAAATATGAAATAGCCAAAGTTACCTGCGCCTGCGGAAATACATTTACTACCCGTTCAACATCCGGCGACATCAAAATTGAAATCTGCTCAGTTTGTCATCCGTTTTATTCAGGAAAGCAAAAATTAATCGACTCTGCCGGAAGAATCGAGAAATTCAATCGAAAGTATAGAAGAGACGTCCAAAAAGGTTAGCAACTTATTTTTATATAGCGGCTTGTTCTCTTGGAGAAGAGCCGCTATTTTTATATCTATGACACAAAAAATTTTAGTTGGCGGACAAGCGGTTATTGAAGGCGTGATGATGCGCGTGCCGGGTGCTTATGCCACTGCCGTTCGTAAGCCGGACGGTCAGATTGAGACCGAACGTCATGATTTTGCTTCTTTGGCCGAACGAATTCCGTCCCTGAAAAAGCCGTTTTTACGCGGCGTGGTCGTTTTGTTTGAATCCATGAAGATCGGCATGGAAACGTTGCAATTTTCAGCGGATATCGCCATTGCCGCTGAAGAGCCGGCAAACGGTAAAAAATCGAAGTCCACGAGCAAATTAGGAAACACGCTGATGTACATTTTTGCGTTTGGTATGGCTTTTTTATTGTTTGGCGTGGCTCCATTATTTCTGACGACTAAACTGCTTGCTATCGAACGGAAGGCGTTTGCTTTTAACCTGATTGCCGGTTGCTGGCGGATCGTATTTTTTCTGACTTACCTTTGGTTAATTTCGCTGATGAAAGATGTCAAAAGGCTGTTTCAATACCACGGCGCAGAGCATAAAGTCGTTTTTACTTTTGAAGATGGGCGCGCGCTTATTCCTGAAAATACACGGGATTTCCAGACATTTCATCCGAGATGCGGAACAAGTTTTATATTCATCATTCTCTTGGTTTCGATTCTCATGTACGCTTTGATCGACACTGCGATCATTATTGCGATTGGGAGAATTTCAATTGGGATCCGCATTGTCTTTCATTTGATTTTGTTGCCGTTAGTTTTAGGCGTCGGTTATGAATTTCTAAAATTAACCGCCAAACATCAGGATAAGACATGGGGGAAATGGCTCTCAGCTCCAGGACTCTGGCTTCAGAGAATTACTACTCAACCTCCGTCAGATGAGCAGATCGAAGTAGCGATTGAAGCGCTGAAAGCCGCGTTCGGCGATAAATATTCCGAATATGCCGGAAAGAAATATTCGGCAGAAGCGATCAATTAACTAAAACATTTATGAAAGCGCGTTTACAGGAAATCATTGCGAAATTTTCCGAGATTAATAACAAATTGTATGATCCGTCGGTTCTAAACGATCAGAAACGGTATGTTGAACTGACAAAAGAGCATAAAGATCTTCAGACAATCGTCGAAAAAGCCACTAAATATTTGCAGATTTTGGAAATGATCGAACAGGATCATATTATTCTTAACGGCCCGGATCTCGATCTGAGACAGATGGCTCATGAAGAGATCGAGGAATTGAAAAATCTGGAAAAGATTCTCGAAGAAGAAATCAAAATACTTTTGCTTCCTAAAGATCCGGCAGACGATAAAAATGCTATTGTAGAAATCCGCGCTGGCACAGGCGGTGACGAAGCCGCGCTTTTCGGCGCCGATTTGTATCGGATGTATGCCAAATATGCTGAAAAAAAGGGATGGGAACTCGAAATACTGACCAGCAATGAAATAGGGATCGGTGGATTCAAAGAAATTATCTTTCAATTGTCCGGAGTTGGTATTTTCGGAACTATGAAATTCGAATCGGGCGTACATCGGGTTCAGCGCGTTCCTGTTACAGAAACTTCCGGACGCATTCATACATCGGCGGCAACGGTGGCCGTTCTTCCCGAAGCGGAAGAGGTGGACTTAGATATCAATCCCGAAGAGTTGCGCATCGACACTTATCGTAGTAGCGGCGCTGGCGGACAGCATGTCAACAAGACGGAATCAGCAATTCGCATTACCCATTTGCCTACCGGATTGGTCGTTACCTGTCAAGATGAAAAATCTCAGTATAAGAATAAAGCCAAAGCTTTGAAAATTCTCAGAAGCCGACTGCTGGACTTGAAACGCGCCGAGCAGGAAAAAGTTATCGCTGAAAAAAGGCGATCAATGGTTAGCACCGGAGACAGAAGCGCCAAAATCCGAACGTATAATTTCCCGCAGGATCGAGTAACCGATCACCGGATTAACCTGACACTCTACAAACTTCAGTATATTATGGAAGGCGATCTCGACGAATTGATCGAAGCGCTGAAGGTGGCACATAACATGGAAATGCTGAAAGGATCGAACTGATCAGTTTTTCCGACTTTTCCTCGATTTGCTTTAAAAATCTGCAGATAGATTCAAGATTTGTTCAGTTAAAGGATTGAACTTTTGACTTTTTTTTCAGATGAAAGTCAGAGATTAAACCAAGGAAAAATATTTTTTCAGAAGCTAACAAAACTACTTGCTGGGTTTGGAAACTGGATTAAATTTCGATTAGTTTATGGAAACAATTTCACAAAAAATATGGCGAGTGATTGACATTCTGAAATGGTCAAGAGAATATCTGTCGCAGAAAGGTATTGAATCGCCTCAGATCGAGGTCGAGTGGCTTTTGAGAGAGATCTTGGGATGTTCAAGGATGGATATTTATCTGAACTACGACCGTCCACTTTCGGCGGCTGAATTGGCAGATTTCAAGAAAATGTTAATCGAGCGCGCGAGTGGAAAACCGATTCAGTATGTCGTCTGCAAGACAGAATTCATGGGGTTGGAAATAGACGTTTCTCCGGAGGTGCTGATTCCAAGATCCGATACGGAAGTGATTGTAGAAGCAATTTTTTCAATTTTAAAGAAGCGGAAATGGAACAAGCCGCGTATCCTTGACATCGGAACAGGTTCCGGAGCCATTGCCGTTTCGCTTGCCGTGCTGATTCCGGAATGTTCCGTCGTTGCCTGCGACATTAGTCCAAAGGCTTTGGAAATCGCACGTGAAAATGCCCGAAAACATGTGGTTTCTGAACGGGTTGATGTCATATTGCAGGATATTTTAAAAACTGGCAAGTTTGCGTCCGCTCCATTCCAGGTTGTTGTTTCTAATCCGCCATATGTTTCCGATAAAATGTATGATGAATTACCGGCGATTGTCAAAGATTATGAGCCGAAAGTCGCTCTGGCGCCCGGTGGCGACGGACTGCGATTCTATCACCGTTTTGCAGAATTGTCCGACAATCTTTTAATGGCGGATGGCGTACTAGCGGTGGAAATCGGCGGGAATTATCAGGAGCAAGCCGTTCTCTCAATTTTCTCCGAGAACGGTTTCGATCTATTGACCGTGATCAAGGATTTGCAAGGGCAGAGCCGAGGTGTTCTGGCGGAAAAGAAACATGAATAAACTGCTTGCTCTCATCCGGTTAATGCGGCCGCTGAATTTGTTTCAGGGTGCCATAGCCATTCTCGTTTGCGCGACACTGATGCAACCGTTTCCTTCTTGGGAAAGAATTCTTCTGGCTGTTATGATTGTCTGGAGTTTTACCGCGGCGGGCAATGCGCTAAACGATTATTGCGATGTGGAAATCGATCGGGTCAATCGTCCAGATCGACCGATTCCATCAGGAAAAATCGCTCGGCGAACGGCATTAATCTTTTCGATTGCTCTTTTTGTGATCGGAGCGATTCTATCCGTTTTTATTCTGAAACCGGCGATTGGAATCGTCGTTGCGGTGGCGATATTCTTATTGGTTACATACAGTCTTTTTTTCAAAAAACGTGCATTTTGGGGAAATTTTGTCGTTGCGGCGATCCTCGGATTGACGTTTATTTTTGGTGCGCTGATTTTCGGCGATGTCCGGAAAGGAATTGCGCCGTTTTTTTTGGCTTTTGGGTTCAATTTAGTGCGTGAAATCGTCAAGGACATGCAGGACGTTCGTGGCGATCAGACGGGAAATGCTCATACGATTCCTTTGCAGTATGGAATGCGTGTGGCACAGAGATGTGTTGTTGGGTTGACGTTTTTATTAATGGCGGGCGCATTCCTTCCGTATTTTTTAGACGTTTACGGAATTTACTATCTCGTTATTCTATCAGTTACCGTCGAACTCCCGCTTGCCTTTGTGATCTATTCGATTCGGAAAGATGTCGGCGAAGTGAATTGCGGGCGGATTGCAAGGTTGTTAAAATTAGATGTCTTTTTTGGTCTCATTGCGATATTTTTAGGAAGGTTTTAAATGCCTCAATTTGTTCACTTGCATAATCACTCGGATTACAGTTTACTGGACGGTGCTCAAAGCGTAGAAGGGTTGGTAAAAAGGGTCAAAGAACTCGGCATGCCCGCTGTCGCGCTTACTGAACACGGAAATCTCTTCAGCGTAATCCCATTTTACAAATCTGCTCGCAAATACAATATTAAGCCGATCATCGGATGTGAATTGTATGTCGCCGAAAATAGCCGGTTTGATAAGAAGTCTAGATCACAAGGAAGATCTGGGTATCATCATTTTTTAGTATTGGCGCAGAATCTTAAAGGCTATGAAAATTTGTTAAAACTTAGCAGTCTCGGATATTTAGAGGGATTTTACTACCGACCACGCGTCGATTTGGAACTTCTGAAAAAATACAATGAAGGGTTAATAGCGCTAACGGCGTGTATCAAGGGGAAAGTACAGAGTTTGGTTTTCCAGGGCGATTATGAAAAAGCGAAAGCACAGGCTCTGAAATATGCAGAAATTTTTGAGGGTAGATTTTATCTCGAAGTGCAGAACCATCACTTGCCGGAAGAAAAAATCTGGTACGAAGCATCCATGCGGTTGTCGCAGGAAACCGGAATTCCACGAGTTGCCACTAATGATTCGCATTATACATTGGCAAGTCATTGGGAGGCGCACGACGCTCATTTTTGCCTGGGAACAGGGAAAATTCTAAGCGACACTAACCGCATGAAATATGATCCACCGGAATACTGGGTCAAAACGCAGGATGAGATGGCGTCTCTGTTTCCGGGCGATGACGAAGTGATTGAAAATTCCTTGAGAATTGCAAATGCTTGTAATTTGGAATTGGTATTTGGGAAATACTATTTGCCGACTTTTCCAATACCCGAAGAAGTGCCAGAAAAATCAGCCGACGAATATCTGACTCGGCTGGTTTATCAGGAGATTCAAAAACGTTATCCGGAAATCACAGGCGTCATTCGCGAGCGCGTCGATTTTGAACTGAAAGTAATCAAACAAATGGGTTTTGCCGGTTACTTTCTTATCGTCCAGGATTTTGTACAATATGCAAAGCGATCAGGTATTCCCGTCGGCCCTGGAAGAGGTTCTGCCGCTGGGAGTATTGTCGCTTACGCGTTGGGGATTACAGATATCGATCCGCTTCGATTTAAGCTCCTGTTTGAACGGTTCTTAAATCCGGAACGCATTTCGATGCCGGATATCGACATCGATTTCTGTGATGAGAAACGTGTTCGAGTCATTGATTATATTAAGAAAAAATATGGCGAGAACAGTGTTGCACAAATCATCACATTCGGAAAAATGAAAGCCCGCGCCGTCATTCGAGACGTCGGGCGCGTGATTGGCATGCCGCTTTCGGAAGTGGACCGCATCGCCAAAATGATTCCAGACGTAGTAAATGTTTCTCTTGAATCAGCGTTAGCACAAACGCCTGGTTTGCAGGTGCTGGCTGAAATCGACGATCAGCATCGGAAATTATTTGAAATTTCCAGGATTTTGGAGGGAATGAACCGTCACGCCTCGACACACGCCGCTGGCGTTGTCATTGCGCCCGGCGATCTAACCAACTATGTTCCGCTTTACCAGTCAACCAACGGCGAAGTCACGACGCAGTATGACATGAAGTGTATCGATCAGATCGGTCTGTTGAAGGTCGATTTTCTCGGTTTGAGAAACCTGACGGTTATCGACAATACGCTTTCCATGTTGAGAGAAAAAGGGATAGATCTCGATCTCGAAAATATTCCAGAGGAAGACGAAAAAACGATGACACTTTTCGGCGAGGGAAATACAATCGGGATATTCCAGTTTGAATCCGCCGGGATGCGCGATTATCTGCGGAAGTTGAAGCCGTCGGGAATCGAAGATTTGATCGCTATGAACGCGCTTTACCGACCGGGACCGATGGATATGATCGACCAGTTCATCAACCGCAAGCAGGGAAGAGAAAAAATTACCTATCTGAATCCTTTATTAGAACCGTTTTTAAAAGATACTTACGGAGTTATCGTTTATCAGGAACAGGTCATGCAGATCGCCAATGCGGTCGGCGGATTCTCGCTTGCCAAAGCCGATCTTTTACGCCGTGCAATCGGAAAGAAGCAGACGGAGACGATGGAAGCGTTGTGCAAGGAGTTTATCGAAGGTGCGGTTAAGAATGGTGTTAGCCAAAAGATCGCAACGCAGATTTATGCTTTGATCCAGAAGTTCGCTAGCTACGGATTTAATAGAAGTCATTCGGCCGCCTATGCAGTTCTCGCTTACCGAATCGGCTACCTGAAAGCGCATTATCCGGCGGAGTTTATGGCGGCGAACTTGACTAGTGAAATTAACGCAACTGAACGTGTGGTTATTCTTTCCGCAGAAGCCCGAAATATGGGAATTGAAATTCTTCCGCCGGACATTAATCAGAGCGAAGTTCATTTTCAGCCAGATGGAAACACTATTCGATATGGATTAAACGCTATCAAAAATGTCGGTGAAAAAGCCGCCGAAAATATTGTTTCCGCACGGGAAAAAGCCGGAAAATTCCGTACTATTTTTGAGTTCGTCGTAGCGCTGGACCCCAAGTCTGTCAATCGAAAAGTTTTAGAAAGCCTGATTGCTTCCGGAGCTGCAGATTCGCTCGATGGAACCCGCGCGCAGAAAATAGCCGTGCTTGACCTTGCCATGCAATATGCTCAGAGCGTTCAAAATGATCTGGTAAATGGACAGGAAAATTTGTTTGGTTTCGGGAAAACAGGCGCCAAACCACTCGTTTCGGAACCGAAATTGCCCGATGTAAAACCGTGGGTTGGCAGTCAGAAATGGGCAAAAGAAAAAGAATTACTGGGAATTTATTTGACTGGACATCCGCTTCTTCAATACGAGCGTGAGATCAATGCCTTTACAAATTTCGATTTCACAGAAAATCTTACTACAAAGGATGGTAAAACTATCAAATTAGGTGGGATGATTTCCCGGATCAAATCCAATTTTGACAAGAAAAACCGACCGATGGCATTCATCACGCTTGAATGTCTCAATGGCACGATTGAGGTTATTGCGTTCTCTGATGCGTTCGAGAAATCGAAAGAATACATCCGTGCTGAAATGGCGGTGTTCGTTCAGGGAAAAGTTCAGGTTAGCGGCGAAGACAGCGCGAAGATCATTGCAGACGAATTATTGCCACTCGAAGGATTGACAAACCGAAAAACGCAAAATATTCACATTCGGCTGAATAATAAGATTAACCGCGTCGCTTTGGAAAATTTTAGGAATATTGCCAAAGAGCATGCGGGCGACTGCTCGATCTTTTTTCATGTTTACGGTGAGATTGGAGACATTAAACTGATCCGATCTGGCAACCTCAGAGTCTGTCCGGATGATATCTTTTTAGAGCATGCGCGCGTCGTTTTTGGAGATAAAAATGTCTGGATTGAAGAATGATTGCTGTGGTTCAGCGTGCACGTGACGTTTTTGTCGAAGTTGACAAAAAAGTTGTTGGGAAAATCGAAAGCGGACTTGTCATATTATTAGGCGTTTTTCAAGAAGATACAGAAGTGGATGCTGAATTTCTGGCGGGAAAGATTTCCGGATTTCGGATTTTTTCCGATCTGCAAGGAAAAATGAATTTATCTATTCAAGAAACCGGCGGTGGCGTTTTAGTAATCTCTCAATTTACGCTTTGCGGGGATTGGCGGAAAGGAAGGCGTCCGAGTTTTATCCGCGCCGCGGCGCCAAGCGAAGGGAAACGATTATATGAGTATTTCATCGATTGTCTTAAAAAGGAAAACCTGACTGTCGAATCCGGTGTTTTTGGCGCGATGATGGATGTTCATTTGGTCAACGAAGGACCGGTGACGTTCGTTCTTGACAGTAAGGAAAGATGAGGAGCGCATGAAAGTTAAAGAAAACGGCGATTATCGGATGACGATTGCCGATTGGCCTGAAAATGAACGTCCGCGCGAAAGATTGATGGCGTCAGGTGTCTTCAAATTATCCGACGCGGAATTGTTGGCTATATTGATCCGTACGGGTTCCGGAAAGATGACGGCAATTGACGTAGCAAGAGAAATTCTTAGCCGTTCAGGCGGTTTGAAAAAACTCGGCGAGATGGATTATCATCAAATCCGGGATATGAACATTTCGGGAGTCGGTGATACAAAGGCGGTAACCGTCGTTGCCGCTCTGCAATTAGCCAGACGTTTAGAAGCGGCGGAAAGTGAAAAACCGGATCCGATCATCAAAACATCCGAAGACGTAGCCCGGATTTATATCCCGAAATTGCGCGATCTTCGGAAAGAAATATTCATGACACTTTTACTAGCGAGCAATCATCGGGTGATCAAGGATACGATCGTCAGCGAGGGGATTTTAAACGCTTCTGTCGTGACGCCGCGCGAGGTTTTCCGAGAAGCATTGGCCGTTATGGCGGGTGCAATCGTTCTCATACACAATCATCCAAGCGGCAACTTGGAGCCGAGTCGCGAAGACATTCAACTCACACGCCAAATGGTTGTTGTCGGAAAGGCAATGAACATTCCGGTGCTTGATCACATCATCGTTGCCGGAAACGGTTATACGAGTTTTGCGGATAGAGGATTATTAGTCGAATAATTTTGTTAGCGGAATTTTTCATGTTTCGTTGTAATATTGAAGGCAAACGGAACAGTTTGAGAAAATTTTTGATAATAAGAGACTCGAAAAGTGGGAATCACTCTGAAAAAGCGTAAATATTCCTTATGGATCGAGGCTGGTAATTGGCAATGGAGGAGTGATACAAATGGCGGTTGAAGACAAACATAGTTTGACGACTTATTTAGAATCTAATGCAAATAGCTATCTCTTTCCTTTGCTGGCGTGGTATCATCTTGAGGATCAAGATATTGCCAAAGCCATCGCTTCCGGCGAAACGGCGATCCGAACACATCCCGATTCCGCGTTGGCTCATTACATCATGGCGCTGGTGGCTGAAAGGGCCGGGAATATTGAAATTTCCATTGAACATTTGAAATCTGTCATTGATATCGACAATGGCTTTTTACAAGCTTTTTACAAATTAATCGAGTTGGGGCGTACTCAACTAAGTTCGGAACTGCTCAAATATTGCCTCAAAAGAATCGCCGTTTTAAATCCATTCGATAAAAAGAATGTTGAACGGCTGAAATCTGTCCCCGATACCATCGGAGAATACCATACACGGGCGGCGCAATCCGGACAAGCAATAAGCCTCGGTGAAATTGCGTTGGGAAGATCGAATGCAACCGCAGAATCTGGATTAAGCGATCTTTTTAAACGCATCGAAGAGCGTCAGGAACCGCTAATTGAAATGGATCTGCCGGAAGAAATCGAAGAGGCGAACGTACACATGGGACCAATCGTCGAAGAGGAGGGATTCGCGCCCAAATTTGATGATATGGAGCCGATATCGGTTTTTGGCACGGCGGGAACTTCCGAGCCGCCCAGTTCGGAACCGCTTCCGCGGGAGGAATCGAAACTGTCGAAAATGTTTGAAAAGTTCAGGGAAAAGCCGCTGAGTGAACTTCAACAGGAAACATGGATGATGCCCTCAGCAGAACCGGAGCCTGTAAAGGAACCGGTGGAAGAAGTAGCGGAATCGATCGCGCCGGAAGTTACTGAGCCGATTTTATCGGAAGAGCAGGATCAACTGGATTTTTATCCAGAACCGATGACCGAACCCGAGCCTGAACCGGAAATATTGCCGTTGAAAAACATGAAACTGTCGGACATGTTCGAGAAATTCAAACAAAAACCACTTGAAGAGATTCAGCAGGAAACATGGAATATCCCGATCGTCGAAAAAAAGCCCGAGCCAATTATTCCTGAACCTGTCGTTGCTTCCGAGGCGGAAACTGTTTCCGTTCACGCCTCAGATGATTCTGAACAGCCAATTGTTTCCATGGAAGAACCTGTTGCCGAGAAAAAACGACCCGCTCCGAAGAAATCCACGAAAAAACCGACGGCTAAAAAACCGGAGAAAAATCAGGCAAAAATCGAACTGAAGATCCCGATCCCGACCATGACATTCGTTGAAGTGCTAAAGAAGCAAAAGTTATACGATCAGGCGCTTCAGTTGCTCGATATTCTCAATGCAAAAACGACAGACTCTGAGAAAATAAAAAAAGCGCGGGAAGAAATTTTACGTCTGAAATCGGAAGAAGAGGAAACTGGCTAAAAACTAATCAGTAAAAGTGGATAATTTTACTTGGTAATCAGTTATCTTCTTTGGGCGGATTGAGAAGAATTTCCGTTGTAATCGGAACGGATTGTCTAAGCATTGCCGTAACCGGACAGTATTTTTCAGAAGATAGACGAACGGCTTTGTGTATCGCATCGGCGTTCAATTCTTCACCCCAGAATAAAAACCGAATGGTAATTTGTGTGAAAATGCGCGGATGTTCGCTCCGTCTTTCTGCCTGAATATCGATTTGGAAATCATCGACGGTCGCACGCATTTTATTTAACAATGTTTCAACGTCAATTCCGGTGCAACCGCCCAAAGAAGATAACAACATTTCCATCGGTCTGGAGCCGGCTTCACTTCCGCCAAATTCCTTTTCGGTGTCTATAACTACCCAGTGGTTTGAATCGCCTTTAGCAATGAAGGTCGAGTTTTTGGCGCGAAGGATTTGTACTTTCATGAATAGTCCTTAAAAATCTTACAGGTTTTAGTATTGATTTGTGTACGCCGAAAAGAATACGATCATTTAGGAAGACTCTGTTTTTTCGGTTCGCACAGATTTAATTTGAGATAAAGGTTATGTTTGACGTTTTCTGGAAGACCATCGCAACCGTCGGCTTTCTGGTAGATTTCAACGGTTTTCTTGATTTTATCGATGAAAATCTCGCAGTTGGGGTATTTTTCCATGTGTTCTTTGATAATCTGGCAAGGTTCGCAACTTAAGTCTCCGCCGATGTAATCGCATATCTTGTGAATAAATTTCGGGTCACATTTCATATCATTGCCTCTGCTTTAACGAGGTCTTCCAGATGATCTTTCAAGAAATTTCGAGCGCGCATGAGGCGAATCTTAACGTTAGAAACCGTAATGTTGAGAATCTTTGCGGCGTCTTCGGTGGATAATTCGTGGAGATCGCGGAGAATGAAAACAGTACGGTAAATTTCCGGAAGTTGTTCAATAGCCGAATCCAGTTTTTTCCGGAATTTTTTCCTGTTAATACGGTCGTAATCTATTGCCGGCCACTCCTGCGTTTCCATCGAACTGACACGCTCGATGTCGGGATCATCGATGGAAACGTGCTGATATTTAAACCGCTTGGTCTTTAAGTGTCGCAAACCGACGTTGACGGCTATGCGGTACATCCATGTGTAAAATGACGATTTCATTTGAAACTGTTTGATCTTTTTGATCATGATTAGAAATGTTTCCTGAAGAACGTCTTCCGCATCTTGTTCATTGCCAGTTAATCGGAGTGCTAAACGGTAAATCCGGCTGGTGTAAAGTGAAATAAGTTGAGAAAGCGCGGCGTGATCTCCTATCTGCGCATTTTTGATAATCTGTACTTCTTGTTCCTGTCCAATTTCCAAGATGGCTAAATTTATCGAAAGTCATGTTAAAATCCATTAGAGAATTTCCAATTTTAGCGTCTGTTTCGGTCGATATAAATACCGACGCCACACTATTTTTAGATAAATGGAGATGAAAGCCGTTACAACAAGAGGTCAGCGGGAAAAGTTAGCCCGGACTGTCAGTATTTGGGAAAAATCGATTTTTCCTTCGATAAAATGCAACCCAAGGGCGCAATCCGTCTGGACCGATGTTGTGTGGATGGCATGGACAATGAAATCCGTTCTGGCATATATTCTTGCGCCATAGAATCGATCTCCGAATAAAATCTTCTGCCGTTCGCCCATATAAAATGTGCCGGCGACTGCAAATCGTCCATGCGAAGTCAGAATTTCAGAATACCAGCCACGCGCCGGATACCAGTTGGAAACGTGGCGATACCTGTCGGCGCTCATCAAGACACCACTGGAGATATGAAGAGTATCCAGAAATCCGATATTTGCGCTTTGCCAGCCGATTTTCAACAAAGCTGCCATGTTGTCACGAATAGGTTCGCCAGCCGGTGAAGGCGACGATAACGAGAAGTGATTAACCATGGCGTAGTGTGAAAGTGAGAATTGTCCGATTGTCAACCTTCCAGAAAAACTGGTTATGAATACTTCTCGAGGATTTTTGCCCTGACGACTTATCTAATCTAACCAGAAATTTTCAGTGATTCTTTTTCCGGAATAATCAACATAAAAGCCTTCTATGTTCGGTCTAAAATAGTCAAGTGTGTCAGTCAGTAAGGCCAGCGGATAACAAAGTAAATCTCTTCTCGGAAAAACGCCGATCTGAAAGCGGAATGGCTCACGGTCATAGCGGTAATTCATTACTATTTTGAGTGGATGATCGTCAAACAGGCTACCCATTTCACAAAGATAATCCATTCCAAAAGCGATATCATGTGCCGGCGCGATTTTAAGAAAAACCGTTGTCATGAAATCCGAGCTGACGTATGTTTTGGGCGTCTGGACGGTGTTATAGTATTCTCGATTGTCTAAAAAACCGTGATAATTTGCCTCCCAGCGGACATCGCCAGCAGAAGAAAATTCCATTAGGATTGATAAAATAAGCAACAGCCGGAAAATCTTTGTCATGGTGTAATTTCTTATTTATTGGGTGCAGAAGAAAAAGATTTTTCTACTTCTTCGGCGTGAAAGGAACTGCGTACTAATGGGCTGGAAAAAACCACCCGGAATCCAAGCCGAAGCCCTTCCTGATGGTAAACTTCAAACTCGTCCGGCGTGACGTAACGCTCAACGGGCAAATGGTTTTTCGTTGGTTGGAGATATTGGCCAATCGTCAGGATGTCGCCGCCCGCGTTAAGTGCATCTTTCATCAGATCGAGAACTTGTTTGTGTGTTTCGCCGAGTCCAACCATGATTCCGGTCTTGGTCACGGCGCCGCGTTTTTTGGATTCAGCAAGAACGCGGAGTGACTGTTCGTAGTCGGCTTGCGGCCGCGCGATTGGATAAAGCGAGCGAACGGTTTCGAGATTGTGACCGAGAACGTCGGGCTTGGCGTCTAAAACGGTTTCGAGCGCGGAAATGTTGCCACGGAAATCCGGAATCAGCACTTCGACTTTACAGCCGGGATTCTGACGGCGTATTTCGCGAATAGTTTCCGCCCAGACAGCGGCGCCACCATCCGGTAAATCGTCGCGCGTCACTGATGTAATCACGGCGTATTTTAATCCCATCAGATTGACAGCCCTGCCGACTTTGGCTGGCTCATCCGGGTCGATTGGCATCAGTCTTCCGGTCTCGATTGCGCAAAAGCGGCAATTCCGTGTGCAGATATTGCCCAGTATCATCAGCGTTGCGGTGCGTCTCTGCCAGCAATCACTTATGTTCGGGCAGTGCGCCGATCGACAAACGGTATGCAGGTGATTGTCATTGACAATCTTACGTAGATCGCGAAAATTGTCATTTACGGTAATTTTAACTTTCAGCCAGTCTGGTTTCATTTTGCTCCACAAATTAACACGAATATGTTATCTTGCTTATAGAACAAGATTTCTCCACTGTAATTTCACAAATAAATTATAGGGATTAATTGTCACATAGCACAACATCGTTAACAGTTCCTAATCCTATAAAGTGTAGCA
>Ga0210017_1000624_pt1 | contig 30172 bp, 23 predicted proteins | sample CryGeyCG2014_020_FD_183966 | JGI IMG/M metagenome (GOLD analysis project Ga0210017, IMG submission 183966) | Groundwater microbial communities from aquifer - Crystal Geyser CG08_land_8/20/14_0.20 (SPAdes) (version 2) | ecosystem: Environmental > Aquatic > Deep subsurface > Groundwater | place... | reverse complement strand
GACCTCAGAGAAACAGTTAAAGATAACATTCCGGTTAATCATTTTTGCTGAAGTGTGTACGATGTTATGACACAGTTAGTGCTACTAAGAACTGTGTACGATGTTATGAAACTTGCCAAGTAGCTACTTTGCTGTTCTCTTTACCCGCTCAGAAGATTAAATTTGTCCCGATACTATTCGAGATTGAAAGTTGAATGGAGTGGTTATGTTGGTCAGGAAATTTGTTTGTTTCGGTTTATTGATGGTTCTCGGTCTCAGCGGTTGCGCTGTTCTACGTCCGCCGAAGATACTGGATAATGATGCGTTGATTCGCTATAAGGCGTCGAATCGCGCCTTGCGGCAGTTCCGGAATCAGGTGGATGGGATGATCGCCGATTCCTCTTTCCGTCCGGCATTCTTCGGGATCCACATCGAGGATTTACAAACCGGCGAGGTGATCTATTCGCGGAACGCTCACAAATTACTGATGCCCGCGAGCAACATGAAGCTGTTTACCACGTCGTCGGCATTGACACTGCTTGGCGCGGATTACCGATACAAGACTGCGGTTTACACCGATGGAACGATCATCGATTCAGTATTGAAAGGGAATTTGTATATCAAAGGTTCAGGCGATCCGACGATTTCCGGGCGTGATAACGGCGGGAATGCGGTCGAGCGGTTTGAAAACTGGGCGGATGCTTTGAAAGAGGCGGGACTTCGGAAGATCGACGGCTGTATCATCGGCGACGATAATATTTTCGACGACAACGGGATCGGTTACAGCTGGGCGTGGGACGACCTGTCGTATTATTACGGCGCGGTGACGTCCGGTTTGTCTTTCAACGATAATTGTATGGATTTACTGGTTATTCCCGGGAAAAACGTTGGCGATACAGCGCAGATCGTCGTTTATCCCGAACCGGGTTATATTCAGATCGTCAATCAAATTATTACAGTTCCAAAAGATTCAGCAGCATCGTACGATTTTTACCGCACGCCGAGTACAGAGAAGGTTCGCATTTTCGGAACGATCAGTATCGATTCTGACACGGTGACGGATTGGGTGACGGTCGATAATCCGACGAAATTCTTCCTCGCGACATTCAAATCGGTTTTACAGAAGAAGGGAATCACTGTCAATTCCATCGCGGACATCGACGAATTGCCTTTACAGGATCCCGATTATTCCAAAATGACATGTCTTGTTGTGAATGATTCCCCGAAGATGTCTGACATTGTCCGAACCGTAAACAAAGTGAGCCAGAACTTTTATGCGGAGACGTTGCAGAAGACGCTGGGTGTTGAATTGAAACATAGCGGAAGGTCCGATTCCGGGATTGTCGCCGAGGAAGAATGGTTTAAGACAATCGGGATCGATCCGAAAGGAATTTTCATCGTGGATGGGTCGGGACTTTCGCGGCATAATCTTGTCACGCCGATCCAAACCGTTGCCGTTCTTAAAGCGATGAAGCAGGGAAAGAATGCAAAAGCCTTTTTCGATTCGCTTCCGATTGCCGGCGTCGATGGAACGCTGGATTCGAGATGGAAGAATTCGCCCGCTAAAGGACATATCTTTGCGAAGACCGGATACATCGGGCGGGTGCGCGCGCTGTCGGGTTTCGTGGAAGCGAAGAACGGGAAAGTGTATGTGTTTTCGATCATCGTGAATCATTATCCGACACCGACGAGCAAGATCAATGATTTTCAGGATAAGGTGACGGAGATGCTGTACGGGCTTTAGAGAGAAAGAAATAACCGCGGAGGTCGCAGAGAACGCGGAGAAATAAGAAGAAATTTATTAGCCGTAGATTTAACGCTGATGAAGACGGATAAGAAAAAGGAATTAATTAGTTCAAATAGGTTGACTCAGGAAAATAATGACATTTGAAGTGAAAAACTTGAATTCAATTTTAAAATATCTCAGCGTTCTCTGCGACCTCCGCGGTTAATATGGGTAATTCAGAACTCCAGACAAAGATCAAAGACGCGCCGGTGGATCCGGGTTGCTATCTGTATAAGAATAGCGCCGGGAAAATCATTTACGTGGGCAAGGCAAAGATCCTGCGCAACCGTGTCCGTTCCTATTTTTCCCAGAGCCACACGAAAGATCCCAAAACATTGAGCCTTGTTGCTCATATCGCCGATGTTGAATTTATCGTCACGCATTCGGAAGTCGAAGCGTTGATCCTTGAAAACACGCTGATCAAGAAGCATCGCCCGAAGTACAATATTTTCATGAAGGACGACAAGACTTTTCCGTATCTGAAGATTACCAACGAACTGTTCCCGCAAATCTTTGTAACGCGGAAACTGATCAAAGACAGCGCAAAGTATTTCGGACCTTATACGGATTCGTCGAACATGAAAGAGGTTCTGCGGATCATTAAAAAACTCTTCGCCATCCGCGATTGCAGTTTCAAGTTGGATGAAGAGACCGTCCAATCGAAAAAGGTCAGACTCTGCCTGAATTATCACATTCACCGATGCGATGGTCCATGCCAAGGGCTAATCTCGCCGGAAGATTATGGTATAACGATTCAAAAGATCGCACAATTTCTGCGCGGGAAAACGACCGAGACGCTGGAATTCTTCCGGCAAAAAATGGAAACGGCGGCAAAGGAGATGAAGTTTGAGATCGCCGCAAAATATCGTGACAGTTATTCCGCTCTTCAGAATTATTCCAGCCGCCAATCGGTGGAATTTAACGATCAGGTTGATCGCGATCTGCTGGCGATTGTGACGGAAGAGGAAATCGCCTGTGCGGTTGTTTTCCGAATCCGTGAAGGCAAACTCGTCGGCAAAGATTCATTCTTTCTGGAAGGCGTCGCCGCGCATGAACCGTCGGAAGTAATGCAGACATTCATCCAGCAATATTATGAAAAAGCGCTGACCGCGCCGCAGGAAGTGCTGATCAATATTTATCCCAAAGAATGCGATTTGTTGAAAGAATGGCTGTCGGAATTGAGGGGAACGAAAGTCGCGATTTCCAAACCGGCAAAAGAAGAGCGCTTGCAACTCATGAAAATGGCTGAACGTAACGCCAGCCTGCAGATCAAGGAAATCCTGCTAAAAAAGAGTCAGAAGGAAGATTACACGCCGAAATCGCTGATTCGCTTGCAGACGGATTTGATGCTGGCGAACCTTCCGCGTCGGATTGAGGCGTTTGATATATCGAACATTCGAGGTAAATTTGCCGTCGGTTCTTTGGTAACATTTGTCGATGCAAAAGCTAAAAAGAGCGACTATCGCAGGTTCAAGATCAAAACGGTAGAAGGGATCAACGACTTTTCGATGATGGCAGAAGTGATCAAACGGCGCTATTCGCGGCAGGTTCGGGAAGCGAACGATCTGCCGGATTTGATTCTGATCGACGGCGGAAAAGGGCAACTCTCGGCAGGCAAACAGGCATTAATGGAATTGAACTTAGATAGTTTGCCGGTCGCCGGTATCGCAAAGCGATTGGACGAGATATTCGTACCCAATAGGAACGATCCGTTCCTTTTGAGAAAAGATTCTCCATCGCTGATCCTGCTTCAGAAAATCCGCAACGAAGCGCACCGGTTCGCCATCACTTATCATCGCAAGTTGCGCGGAAAAGGAGAGATCGGTTCGGAACTCGACCGAATTGTTGGACTCGGCGCCGCCCGTAAAAAGGAATTGTGGGCGAAATTCAAAACGATTTCTGCGATGAAATCGGCGTCGGTGGCGGATTACTGCGAAATCAAAGGCGTCGGACCGAAACTCGCCCAAAAAATATGGGATCAACTGCATCGTTAATTTGAATAAATGAGGAAAATGGAATGAAAATCGGTGGAATGAGTGTTCGGGAAATTGCTGATAAATACGGCACTCCCGTCTACGTTTATGACTTTGCGAAAATCGAAGAAAATGCGGCGAAATTGTTGCAAAGTTTTCATTCCGACGATGTTCCGACGAAAATTTTCTACGCAATGAAGGCGAATTCTCATCCGGCGATTGTCAAACTGATCAGCGAAAATGGACTTGGCGTCGATTGCGTCAGCCCGGGCGAGCTGGAAGTCGCGATGAAAGTTGGCATTCAACCGTCGGATATTTTATACACGGGAAATTATGAAAGCTACGAAGATTTGGCGGCGGCTTTTCATTCTGGTGCTCAGATCAATTTGGATGATGCAAACTCGCTCGACCGTTTGCTGAAAATCGGAAAGCCTGAACGTATATCCTTCCGCATCAATCCCGGAAAGGGAAGAGGCAAGTTCGAGAAAATCACAACAGGCGGCGAACGCGCAAAATTCGGAATTCCACATGAAAAAGCCGCTTTAGCCTACAAAAAAGCATCGGACGCGGGAATTCAACGATTCGGCGCGCATATCATGACCGGTTCAGGCGTTCTCGATGATGAACATTTTCCAAAAATCTTAGAACTGTTTTTAGATATTCTCGGAAAAATCCATCGGGAACTCGATATCACATTTGAATTTATCGACATGGGCGGCGGACTGGGAATTCCATATCAAAGCGATGAAAAAGAATTAGATATTTCATATATCGGGAAAAAATGCATCGACATTTTCCGGAAAAAAGTGAACGAATATAAACTGGGAAATCCGGTTTTGACACTGGAACCGGGTCGTTACCTCGTTGGAAATGCAGGATTTCTGGTTTCAAGCGTTCTCGGTTTGAAGGAAAGTTATCAGAATTTTATTGGAATTGATGCCGGATTTCAAACATTGATCCGGACGGCGCTTTACGGCGCATATCATACGATTATCGTTGATGGAAAAGAAAACGAAACCGAGGTGTTTCCGATCAATGTCTGCGGACAGATTTGCGAGAACACCGACATTTTCGCGCGCGACCGGATGTTGCCGAAAGTGCAGGAAGGCGATTTGCTCGTTTTTACACAGGCAGGCGCTTACGGAAACGTTATGTCGATGCCGTATAATCACCGACTCAGACCGGCGGAAGTTGCGCTGATCGATGGCGTCGATATGGAAATCACGCGGCGCGAAAACATGAACGATTTCTGGAATCGGATCAAGATTCCGGTCGTTCGTTAAACATTGAAAAAAATTAAACGAATCACTCATAAAGGAGCATAAATGAGCGACATGCAGGAACCTAAAGTCGATCTACAACTGGCAATCCAGCACGGATTAAATGAAGAAGAATGGGAAAAGATCAAGAATATACTCGGGCGCGAACCGAATTTTACGGAACTGGGTGTCTTCTCCGTGATGTGGAGTGAGCATTGCAGTTATAAGAATTCGATAGCAATGATAAAAACACTGCCACGATCCGGAAGACGATTGCTTGTTGGGGCTGGCGAGGAAAATGCCGGTTTAGTCGATATCGGCGACGGGCAGGCAGTTGCTTTTAAAATCGAAAGTCACAATCATCCATCTGCAATCGAACCTTTTCAGGGAGCGGCAACCGGTGTCGGTGGAATTATGCGGGATATTTTTACGATGGGTGCGCGTCCGATTGCTTCACTGGATTCTCTGCGTTTCGGTCCTCTGACGAATCCGAGGAATCGCTATCTGTTCGATCAGGTCGTCAAAGGCATTGCGCATTACGGAAATTGCATGGGAGTGCCGACTGTCGCTGGTGAGGTTTATTTTGACGAATGCTACACGGGAAATCCGCTCGTCAATGTTATGACCATCGGCATCGTGAAAAAAGACCATGTCGTGAGCGCCGTCGCAAAAGGCGTCGGCAATACAGTGATGATTGTTGGATCTTCAACCGGACGCGATGGAATTCACGGAGCGACGTTTGCATCGGTTGAACTAAGTGAAGAATCGGAAAGCCGCCGGTCGTCCGTTCAAGTTGGCGATCCTTTTACGGAAAAATTACTACTCGAAGCGACATTGGAACTTGCCAAGAAAGATTATCTGATAGGGATTCAGGACATGGGAGCGGCTGGTATTGCTTGCTCGACTTCCGAAACCTCTACTAAAGGAAAATCAGGAATTTGCCTGAACCTCAATGCGGTTCCACTTCGCGAAAAGGACATGACGCCATATGAAATTATGTTGTCTGAGTCACAGGAACGCATGCTTGTTATTATCCGAAGAGGATTTGAGGAAGAGGTTAAGGAAATTTTCAAGAAATGGGATTTGAATTGCGTGGAAATTGGGCAGGTGACCGATTCCGGGAATCTCGATCTGATCTTGAATGGGAAAAAAGTAGGCTCAATTCCATCATGGCATCTGGTTCTTGGCGGCGGCGCTCCGGTTTATTTACGTGAAACAAAAGAACCAAAATATATAGCCAAACTACGAGCGAAAAATATTCGAAAACTACCTGAGCCAAAGGATTATAATGAAGTTTTAATGAAGCTGATCGCTTCACCGGACATCGCAGATAAACGATGGATTTTCCAACAATATGATCATAGTGTTCGCACGAATACTTCGGTAGCACCAGGGAGTTCATCTGCCGTCATCAGAATCAAAGGAACGAATAAAGCCATAGCAACTAAAACTGATGGGAATGGGCGATACACCTATTTGAATCCATATAAAGGTGGCGCTATTGCCGTAGCAGAATCTGCCAGAAATGTTGTTTGCTCGGGAGCGAGACCTATAGCCATTACAAATTGTCTAAATTTTGGAAATCCTTACGATCCAGAGATTTATTATCAATTTAAACAAGCAGTTCTGGGAATAGGAGACGCCTGCCGTGCGTTGGACACGCCTGTAACTGGTGGAAATGTTAGCTTCTATAATGAATCGCCTTTGGGAGCCATTTATCCGACACCAGTTGTGGGAATGCTTGGGTTAATCAACAATCTGGAAAATATCACAACCAGTTGGTTTAAAAAAGACGGCGATTTCATTTTAATGTTAGGTACGATTAAAGGCGAACTGGGAGGAAGCGCCTACTTAAAGGTCATACATGACACAGTTGCCGGTGATGCGCCAGATATCGATATATCCTTTGAGAGGCGCGTTCAAGACGCTTGCCTTGAGGCGATTGAAATGAAGATCGTTCATTCTGCAATCGACGTGTCAGATGGCGGAATGGCTGTTGCAATTGCAGAAGCATGTATTTCTAATCCAGAAAATCCAATGGGCGCATCAATATTCATCTCCGGAAAATTAAGAGAAGATGAACTCTTCTTTGCTGAAAGTCAATCAGTTATCATCATTAGTATTGATGAAAGCAGGCTATTGGAAATGGAACGGATCGCTTCAAAGAATATCGTCCCATGTGTGACAATTGGAAGAGTCAAAGATAACGGAAAATTGAAGATGAATGATTCTATCAATCTTCCTTTAGACGAAATCCAACAAACTTACAGAAATACTTTGCCTAAATTGATGGAAATGACAGTCTAAAGTGAAAAAAGATCCAATCATTCAGTCGATTCTACCAGAATTAATCGACATCCGGAGAAAAATTCATCAGAATCCTGAATTGTCATGGCAAGAGTTTAAAACTACAGAATTAATTAAGACCGTTTTAGAAGGTTGGGGATTAAATTTCCAACCATTTAAGACGTTAAAAACAGGTGGCTACTGTGATGTCGGGGAAGGAAAAACCCTCGTGTATCGATCAGATATCGATGCATTGCCGGTAATGGAAGATTTGGATCATGCGATACGTTCACAAAATAAATACATTATGCACGCCTGTGGTCACGATTTTCATACAGCGATTGGCTTAGGCTTATTGAGGTATTTTCAATTATCACCCGTTAAAAATGTGTTTAAACTGCGTGTAGTTTTTCAGCCAGCAGAAGAAGCGTATCCTACTGGCGCAGATAGTGTTATCAAGGAAGATATTTTGGAAAATGTTAAGACAATCCTTGCGGCGCATGTTCATTGTGAAATTCCCATCGGAAAGATTGGATTCTCTCGTGGAGCATCGAATGCTTCTTCAACTTCGGTTCAAATTACGTTTAAAGGGCCTGGCGGGCATACATCACGTCCTCAAGAAACAATTGATTTAATTCCAATTACAGCAACGTTTATTTATCAAATTCAGAAATTCCTGAAAGAACATATAAATCAGAATGAAATTTTTGTACTCGCATTTGGAGAAATTCATGGTGGAAATGCTCATAACGTCATTCCTCAAGTTGTTACATTAAAAGGCACGTTAAGAACATTTTCACCGCAAACATCTGAGAGGATTAGCGAACTGATCCGCAACCTTGCGTGTCAATTTGAAAATGAGAAGAAATGTAAGATAACCGTTGAATTTCCAACCAACTGTCCGCCAGTAATTAACAATTTAAAACTTTGCGACCAGATGATTGAATTTATGAGAAAGAATAGCACTTTAGACCAACTCATCATACTTCCAAAACCTTCGATGGGAGCGGATGATTTCTCATATTATTTGACAAAAGCGCCGGGGTTATATTTTTACATCGGCGGCGGTGGAAAAGGTAAACTGCATAGCGGCGAACTTGAATTGGATGAATCCTTGCTTGAAGTTGCTCTGAATTATCTGACCGGATTTATTCCAATTATCTGATAAAAATTATAAGTAAGGTTCCATTTCGGGATAACCGTCCGGATTCTTCATCTGCCATTCCCATGCAGATCGGCACATATCGTCAATATCATATTCCACTTTCCACCCAAGTTCTCTAAATGCTTTGGATGGATCTGCATAACATTGGGCGATGTCTCCAGACCGGCGTCCGACTATTTTGAATTTAATTGATTTTCCAGACGCTTTTTCGAATGCTTGAATCATTTCAAATACGCTATATCCACGTCCTGTACCAAGATTATAAATTTCAACAGATGTTAGTTTTGTTTTCAATTTATCTATGGCTTTAATGTGTCCTCTTGCTAAATCTACCACATGAATGTAATCTCTGACACCAGTTCCATCCAGAGTTGGATAATCATTTCCATAGACATTCAACAGCGGAAGTTTTCCAACTGCGACTTGAGAAATAATTGGCATCAGGTTATTTGGGATACCATTGGGGTCTTCTCCAATTCTACCGGATTCGTGTGCGCCAACCGGATTAAAATACCGTAAAAGAATGACATCCCATTCCGGATCAGATTTATATAAATCTTGTAAGATATTTTCAATGAATAACTTAGTCGAACCGTAAGGATTTGTCGTTTTGACAGGGAAGTTCTCTGTAATTGGAACGGTGACTGGATCGCCATAAATTGTTGCAGAGGAACTGAAGACAATTTTTTTAACATGGTTATGAGTCATTACTTTAAAGAGTGTTAAGGAACCGTTCACATTGTTGTGATAATATCGAAGTGGTTGTTGGACGGATTCTCCAACAGCCTTCAATCCAGCAAAGTGAATAACAGCATTGATAGAATATCGTTTAAAAACCGTTTCAAGTGCCGATTCATCTATAATGTCAACTTGATGAAATATCAGAGACTTGCCGGTCAATTCCTGAACTCTTCGCAGAGATTCTGATTTGCTGTTTATTAAGTTATCAACGACGATGATTTCATAACCATTATTTAGAAGTTCGAGACAAGTATGACTACCGATATATCCAGCGCCACCCGTTACTAAAATTTTCATTAATTATACTCCATCGTCTCTTATGGATATTAATTTTGAAGTGTTTAAAATAGATGAAAGAAAAAGAAAGGCAATCAATATTTTCTTCATAGAGATATAATACCCGATTTGGTTTAGATTTCACAATAAAAAATAACGGTGTAAAATTAAAACCGAACCAGACGAAATGGAAATAAAAAGATAGAAAAATCGTGCAATTTAGATGTAGTAGCGAAATAAGGAACTTTGAACGATATAGAAGAAGCTATAAAAATCAATCAAAAACATATAAGCATAAGATATATTATGTAAACTTATTGATATTGAATAAGCAATTATCACAAGATTGAACATCGGCACACCCCAACTATCCCCCTGTCGACCTTTTATATCAGTTATTTTACAACGATACTTACGAGTTTGTTTTTTACAACTACTTTTTTTATAATTTCTTTGCCATCAGTAAAACGTTTAACATTCATAACTTGGAATGACAAATTCAAACATTCTTCATCGGTTGCATCTCGTTTAATATCAAATTGGCCCCGAATTTTACCATTTACCTGAATAGCTATGGTTACTACGTCTTCTTTGATATAATTTGGATCATAGGTTGGCCATTTTTTATATGAAAAATTATTTGAATTCGATAGTCTTACAAATATTTCTTCAGAAATATGAGGTGCAAACGGACTCAGCAAATCAATGAAATCTAACATGACTGATAAAGGCTTTATTTCTAGCGCTGATATTTCATTGATAAAAATCATTAACTGCGAGATTGCGGTATTAAAATGAAAATTTTCAATATCCTCAGTTACTTTTTGAATTGTTTTATGAAGAATATTTAAAGTATCAGAATTGGGAGTAACATCTTGGATGTCATCGAGTAATTGATTGTTATCGTTTAAAATAATATTCCATATTCTGCTTAAAAAACGATAAACACCTTCAATGCTTGAAGTATTCCACGGTTTTGTTCGAGTTAAAGGCCCCATGAACATTTCATAAATTCTGAAGGTATCGGCTCCATATTTGCTAATCACATCATCTGGATTTATGACATTTCCGCGTGACTTGCTCATTTTCTCGCCATCTTCCCCAAGGATCATTCCTTGATTGATTAGTTTTAAAAACGGTTCAGGTGTTGAGACAAATCCAAGGTCGTAAAGTACTTTATGCCAGAATCTTGCATATAACAAGTGCAAGACTGCATGTTCAGCGCCACCGATATATAAATCGATAGGCATCCAATATTTTTCTTTTTTAGAATCCCAAGCTTTAGAATCATTATTCGGATCAATATAACGAAGATAATACCAGCAGGAACCAGCCCATTGAGGCATTGTATTCGTCTCATATCGTGCTCTTTTCCCAGTCTCTGGATCGATAAAGTCGTTCCACTCTTTTAAATTAGCAAGTGGCGACTCGCCAGTACCACTTGGTTCGTATCTTTCCATTTCTGGCAATTCTAGCGGAAGTTCACTTTCTTTTAGTAGTTCTACGCTCCCATCTTGAAATATTTTAAATGGAAATGGTTCACCCCAGTATCTCTGCCGTGAGAATGTCCAATCCCTCAATTTATACTGAACACTGAACTCACCAATTCCTTTATCGACCAACCAATCAGTTATTTTCTTTTTAGCTGATACAACATCCATTCCATTTAGAAAACCTGAATTAACCAATATTCCATTTCCGGTGTAAGATTCTTGAGTGATATCGCCACCAGAAATCACTTCAATGATATCAATCCCAAATTTCTTTGCAAATTCCCAGTCGCGTTGATCATGACCTGGAACTGCCATGATCGCTCCCGTTCCGTAAGTCATCAAAACATAATCAGAAGTCCAAACCGGTATCTGCCTATTAGTCAAAGGATTAATTGCATAAAATCCAGTAAATACGCCGGTTTTATCTTTTGTCAGTTCAATACGTTCAAGATCACTTTTTTTCGAAGTCACAATACAATAATTTTCGACTACGCTTTTAAAAGGTTCAGGAACGAGTTTATCTAAAATTGGATGTTCCGGCGCTACAACCATATATGTCGCGCCAAAAAGCGTATCCGGGCGTGTCGTGAAGACTTTTAAGGCTTGATCATGTCCGGCGATTTTAAACGTAACCATCGCTCCTTCCGATCTTCCGATCCAATTCCTCTGCATTTCCTTGATACTTTCCGGTAAATCCACTAAATCAAGATCACTCAGTAATCGATCCGCATACGCAGTGATTTTTAAAATCCATTGCCGCATCGGAATGCGAACGACGGAAAAGCCACCGCGTTCAGATTTTCCATCGATGACTTCTTCATTTGCCAAAACAGTTTTCAGTTCAGGACACCAATTGACGGGAATTTCCGCCTGATAGACTAAACCTTTTTTATATAATTGCTGAAAAATCCATTGAGTCCATTTATAGTATTTTGGATCGGTAGTATTGATCTCACGGTCCCAATCATAGGAAAAACCGAACGATTTTATCTGCCTACGAAATGTATCGATATTCCGCTGTGTCGTGATTTTTGGGTGCGTTCTGGTTTGAAGCGCGTAATTTTCTGCAGGCAGACCGAAAGCGTCCCAACCCATCGGATGAAGTACATTAAATCCCTTCTTTCGCTTATATCTGGCTATAATATCGGTCGCGATATATCCTTCAGGATGACCAACATGCAGACCAGCGCCGCTTGGATATGGGAACATATCGAGAACATAATATTTTGGTTTTTCAGAAAAATCTACTGCTTTGAAAGTTTTATTGTCTTCCCAATACTTTTGCCATTTTTTTTCGATTTCTTTAAACGGATATCCCATTAATATACCTTTGCTTTAATCGTCTGATTTATTATATAGTTACATATTGTATTTTCTTGAAATATTTAAATAAGTCATAGTAAAAATATCTGATTTTGTTTACAAGTTTCCAACATTTCATCCGGCCAAATTCCCGCTTGGACTTCGCCAATGTGAGCTTTTCGCAAAAAAAACATACAGAGCCGAGATTGACCGATTCCTCCACCGATTGATAATGGAAGTTCCCGATCAATCAACCGTCGGTGAAAATCCAAATCTTTCTTGTATTCCTCATTTTTTAGAGTTAATTGCCTTTCAAGAGCCGCTTTATCCACGCGAATTCCCATCGAACTTAGTTCCATTGCACAATTGAGCACCGGATACCAGACAATAATATCGCCATTAAGTCCATGACGATTTTTCTCGGTTTCCGACGACCAATCATCATAATCCGAAGCTCGGTCGTCGTGCGGTTTTCCATCTTTCAAAGGTGAGCCGATCCCAACGATAAACACCGCCTTTTTATCTTTACAAATGGCATTCTCGCGTTCTCTTGGAGATAAATCCGGATACATTTCCAGCAATTCTTCGCTGTGAATAAATGTGATTTTTTCAGGAAGAAATCGTCTCTGAAGTTGATGGTATTTCCGACAGACAGCTTGTTCGGTCTTATAAATAACGCTATATATTTTGCTTACAATATATTTTAACACATCCAGATTCCGCTCGTTTTCGGCGATAACCCGTTCCCAATCCCATTGATCAACATAAATCGAATGCAGGTTATCAAGGAAAGCCTCATCGGGACGAATAGCATTCATATCCGTATAAATTCCTTCACCGCTGATAAATCCGTAATCAGCCAGAGCTTTCCGTTTCCACTTCGCCAAAGATTGCACGATTTCGGCTGATTGATTTGTTGCCTTAATTCGAAAACTTGCAGGTTTTTCTGTCCCGGATAAATAGTCGTTAATACCGGTATTATTGAGAACAGCTAATGGTGCTGAAACACGCTGAAGGTTCATCTCGCGTGCGAAATTTTCTTCAAAATAATCCTTGATAAATTTGATAGCCTTTTCGGTTTCTCGGATGTCCATTTCACGCCGAAATTTTGTAGGTATCATTAATCTTCCGTTTGTCAATTCTTCCATATGATTCATAACTCTATTATTTTCTATTTTATTCTCTCACAACAAGTAAAATTCCAAAAAATCTCCGGCTTCTTTGGTTTCCCTAATAAAAATATTTAAAAAAACGGTTGAAATTTACTACCATCCGTCTGATAAATGAATTAAAGATTCGTTTTGTAGATATAAGTGCTCAATAAGTATTTTAATGCCAATTCCAATGAGCATTAATCCACTAAATATTTCTACTTTTTTACCGAATACACTACTAATCCTCTTTCCGATATAAACTCCGAAAAGCGTGATGCTAAAAGTTGCAATACCAATGAGTAGAATCGGTAAAATGATATTGAATTGTAAAAATGCGAATGTGACTCCGACAGCAAGCGCATCAATACTTGTGGCAGTCGATAATGAAAACAGCACTTTATTACTTGAAGGATCAAAACGATATTCAAATGAATTTTCGTTTATTGCTTCATAAATCATATTCCCTCCGACATATAATAACAGCCCAAATGCGATCCATCCAACAGCTATCAGGAAAATCATGATAATGTTCATTTATACACTATTCTCATATATTTATTATTAGTGGTAAAAACACAATGGATTTTTAATCTCTTCCTTCCAACAATATAGGCTGTTCGGTTTCTGATCCTATAAGCGGTTTGTTGTCTATTTCCACCTTGGCAATTTTATCGAATGAATTAGAAATTTTATCGGTTGTCGTATGTATCTCTTTTACATCTTTTTGAACAGTATCGATGTGTTTGGATAAGTTGGTCCAACGATCGCGGTATCGTTTAAAATCTTCACCAAGTTTATTCAATTCTTTCTGAATGAGATCGGCATATTTCCGACGTTCCATATCGTTCAAAACCGTCTGAAGCGTACTTAATATTGCCATAAAAGTCGTTGGCGAAGTGATCCAGACACGTTTAGAAAACGCATAAGTAACCAGACTTTCATGGTAAGCATAAAGTTCGGCAAAAACCGCTTCTGCCGGCAGAAACATAATTGCCTGATCGGCTGTCTCGTTCGGTATAATATATTTATCGGCAATTTCATCTATTTTTATTTTTACATCCGAATTGAACGATTTGAAGGCTTCCTGTCTCACCGATTCCGGCAAAGTTGTATCGACCATCTTTCGATAGTTTTCCAGCGGAAATTTCGAGTCGATGCCAATATTTCCCATTGGTTTAGGCGCAAACAGAATAGCGTCCACACGACAGGAATTACTAAGCGTGTATTGGGTTTGAAAGACTTTGTCGTTCTTATCACCAAAAACGGCAAACAAAATCTGGTTTAACTGTACTTCGCCAAAAACGCCACGGCTTTTCTTATCCGATAATATGTCTTGGAGTGACACAACGTTTGTTGAAAGACTTTCGATCTTTTTCTGTGCTTCATCGATTTTTGCCAAACGCTGAAGTACATCACCAAACGTCTCATTCGTCTTTTTAAAACCTTCGTTTAGATTCTCCTGAACTTTCACATTGATCGCCTCAAGTTTTTTCTCAACAGTCAAATTGAGTTTATCGAAATCTTCCGTCAAACCTTTCTGGAATGATTCTTTAAAGCGAGTAAAATCCTCACTCAATTTTCTGCTACTATCGGAAAGAGATTTGGTAAGATCGTTTTGAAATGCTCCAAATCTTTGTATCAATTCCAAATTTTTTGCCGAGACGCTATCCGTAAAATCGGTAAAACGCCGCTGAATAATTTCTGCAGTTTTGGATTGAACGATTTCTGGGAAAAGATTAAGCCGCGACTCCAGTTCGACGATTTTATCTTTCAACTCTTTGATAGAATTATCTTGTGGCGTTCCGACTTTTGACATTTTCAGATACAGTATAATCTGAAGAATTAAAATTAACAGTAACAGCGTCAAACTCAGATAATTAAGCATTCTCGATTCCTTACAAATTTAGAAGCACTTCCCATCTCATAAAACATTAATAATCTAACATAAAAAATAGAGCAATGCCATTTCCAAATCAATCGAACAGTCAAATATTTCATGGACTGCTATTGGAACGGCCACGATTAGTTGGCTAAAATTGATCGAGGTATTTCTCAACCTCCCAAGGCGTTACCTGCTGGTGATATTCTCCAACTTCCTTTGTTTTTATGGCAATGTATTTATTAAATAAATGTTTTCCAAGCACATCGGCAAAGAGCGAACTCTTTTTCAACTCGCTTATCGCGTCTGATAGAGAATTGGGTAAACTATCAATGTTTTTTATTCTCAAACTTTCCCGATCGATCTTGAAAATGTTTTCCTCCACAGGTTTCGGCGGCTGTAGGTTGTGCTTGATACCTTCAAGTCCGGCTTTCAACATCACCGCAAAAGATAAATAAGGATTACAAGTAGGATCGGGACAGCGCAATTCCATCCGTGCTGAATTTGGCTTACTATTAAACCAATTTGGAATACGAACAAGCGCGGTTCTGTTTTTGCTCCCCCATGAAATATAAACCGGCGCTTCATAACCAGTAACCAAACGTTTATAAGAATTGACCGTTGGGCAAAGTATAGCCGCCATGGCCTTGACATGTTTCATCAACCCAGCCATAAAATTATAAGCCAATGGTGAAAGTCTGTATGGATCGTCACCGTTATAAAATAAATTTTTACCTGTCTTGATATCGAACAAACTCTGGTGAACGTGCATACCTGAGCCAGCAATTCCAGAAATTGGTTTTGGCATGAAAGTCGCTTGAATATTGTGCATCTGTGAAATTTTCTTCACTGTATATTTTAAAGTTAGCAACCTGTCAGCGGTTTCTAAAGCCGTTCCATATTTAAAATCGATTTCGTATTGTCCGATTCCGACTTCGTGATGCGAAGTCTCGACTGATATTCCGAAACTTTTTAACGCAGTGATAATATCTTTGATTAACTGATAACCTTCGTAAGAGTTTAAATCAAAATAACTGCCACTATCTATTGGCTTAGTTCGCGTGGAATCGTCCTTTTTAAAAAGATAAAATTCGAGTTCAGGACCCACGTAATATTCAAATCCCATATCTCGAGATTCTTGTACAACTTTTCGTAAAACCGTCCGTGGATCATCTTCAAATGGTTGATTATCCGAACGATAAATATCGCAAATGACTCTCGCCGTCTTACCGCCTTCGTTCAACCAGGGTAACAAGGAGTATGTTTTGATATCCGGTTTCAAAAATAGATCACTTTCCTGAATTCTAGCAAAACCTTCGATTGATGAACCGTCAAACCAAACACCGTTTTCCAGCGAATCTTCAAGTTCTTCTACCGGAATAATCACCTCTTTGGGAACTCCCATCAGATCGAATAACTGCAACCTTACGAATTCTACATTATCTTTTTTAACCCTTTCAACCATTTTTCTTCCTTACTTATCCTTTCTAAATGTCAATTATTGTAAAAATCTATTAAAAAATAATTGCGGTAAATTTAATAGATATTTATAATTGTTGCTATTAAAATATTATTAGTTTATTATATATAGTATATCTCAAAATATATAAACTTATTTAAATTTTAAGATTCTAAATTATGAAGATTCTTAAATGATTTAAAGTGTAATTTTTTTATGCAATTTTTTTGGATACAAGATTGGGACTTTTTTAGGAATAGATTTTTTTAAAATTTTTGCGGAGAGACGGGGATTCGAACCCCGGGTACCGTTTCCGATACACACGCTTTCCAAGCGTGCTCCTTAAGCCTCTCGGACATCTCTCCTAAAAAAGCGCCATAGTTTAACCGAATTTAAGAGAATTGACAAGGAAATAGAAAACTGCTTCTATGTCCGTATCACTCCAATAATTTTTTCAATAAAGAAGACAAAACATCAGGATTCGTCTTCCCTTTTGTCTTTTTCATCATTTGTCCCATGAAAAAGCCGAACAAAGCTTTTTTCCCGTCTCGATATTTTTCCAGTTCGTTTGGATTTTCAGCAATCATTTCCTTGATAATGGATTTAAGGTCTTCAGAATCATTAACTTGTGCTAAATTTTCTTTGGCAATAATCTGTTCAGGAGAATCGGAGGATTCCAACATTTTGCTGAACACTTCTTTTGCAACAGAAACAGTTATCTCATTATTTTTCAAGATATTTAATAATCGCCCCATACGTTCAGACGATATTCGGAAATGTTCGATATCAGTATTTTTGTCCTTTATTGCGCGAAGCGTCTCGGACTGAATCCATTTACTTGTTAAAACCGGATCGTTACTGATCTTAACCACCTTTTCATAATAATCAGCAATTTTTCGGTCAGCTGTTAGAACCTTAGTATCATATTCCCGCAAATGATATTGGCTAATAAATCTTTTGAATTTATCATCAGGTAATTCGGGTAATTCATTACGAACTTGGTTGATCATTTTTTCACTGACACTGAGAGGGACTAAATCCGGTTCAGGGAAATAACGATAATCATCGGATTCCTCTTTTGTGCGCATTGGCTTTGCCATGCCGGAAGTTTCGTCCCAAAGTAGCGTTTGTTGAAGAACTTGCCCGCCTTTATCTAATATTTTCATTTGGCGTTGAATTTCAAAATTCAACGCACGTTCGACACCTCTAAACGAATTCATATTCTTCATTTCAGTTTTCGTGCCAAATTTTTCCTGCCCGAATGGTCTCAGTGAAATATTGGCGTCGCACCGAAGGCTACCTTCTTCCATGTTGCAATCACAAATTTCAAGATATTCAAGGATTTGTTTGAGTTTCGCAAGATAGGAATATGCTTCTTCAGGAGAACGCATATCCGGCTCAGATACTATTTCGATCAATGGAACACCGCACCTATTGTAATCGACTAAAGTGTCAGTGATTTCACCAGAGTTATGAATCGATTTTCCGGCATCTTCTTCGAGATGAATACGCGTGATACCGATCCGTTTTTCTTTGTCATTGACACGAATTAAAACGGAACCACTTGCGCAAAGCGGTTCATCATATTGAGAAATTTGATACCCTTTAGTTAAATCTGGATAAAAATAGTTCTTTCGTGCGAATCTTGAAAAGCGAGCAATAGTACATTCAGTCGCTAAACCCATTTTCATAGCATATTCGACACATTTCTGATTCAGGACCGGCAATGTCCCGGGTAATCCTAAACAGACTGGACAAACCAGTGAATTAGGCTCGGCTCCATATCTGTTTTTACATCGGCAAAATATTTTTGTATCCGTAATGAGTTGGGCGTGTATTTCTAATCCTATAATTACTTCATATTTTTGTGTCATTATCAATTTCACCTGTCTATTGTCAATTTATGGAATTTGTATTTCAATTCCGCAAAAGCGGAATCCCAATGTGTGTCGATAACAACGATTGTATCCAACATCTGGGTGATGATTCTTCCGAACTTTAATTTGGAAAAATTGTATGCTAAAGTATCAGTTCCAATAATTTTTGATAAAGACGACGATGTATATTCCAGAGTACGCGGTATTTCGTCATTGAGACCTGAAATGGACATTGCTTCATCTTCAACCATCATGCCTGTTAAGGCTGTGATGATTTCCGTTCGATCAGGTAATAAATAGATTTTATCGGCTTTTTCACATTGGGTAAAAAGCAAAAAGGAGAAAGAAAAGATACAAATTGAAAATCGTTTCATAACGACGATAATTTCTTACGAAATCTGGGTAAATGAAAGCTGAAACATTTCAAAATATTCTTATCTGTCATCCTTTGACGACACCTAACGGAACCAGACGGGCAACTTTGCGAAGGATTCCCGTTTCGACTAATGTATTGACAACTTGCGTAACATCTTTATATGCGAAAGGCATTTCTTCGGCAATTGTGCTTTTTTCTTCTGCCATGACGAACACACCAGACTTCTCCAACTCTTTGAAAAGATTGATCCCTGCCCCTTTTTTCTTTGCTTTCGAACGGGATAAAACTCGTCCTGCTCCATGGCAGGAACTCCCGAATGTCTCAACCATTGCTTTTTCCGTTCCAGTGCAAACATAGGATTCTGTTCCCATATCGCCCGGAATCAAGACTGGTTGACCGATAGATTTGTAATTCGATGGTAACTCGGAATATCCCGGACCGAATGCTCGCGTCGCACCTTTTCTGTGAACACAATATTTTCGTTTTGTTTCCTTGTAATCATGTTCTTCGATCTTGGCAATGTTGTGTGCAATGTCCCAAACGCAGGTAAAGCCAATTTCTATAGGACTGATGCTAAGTGACTTAATGAAAGCATGTTCGATAAGTGAATGAATGACTTGCCGGTTTGAAAATGCAAAATTAGCGCTAGCCCGCATCGCCGCCAAATAGTCTTTTCCTTCCGGTGAACTCAACGGAGCGCAGGAAAGTTGCCGATCTGGAATCTCGATACCATATTTCCGAGAAGCCTGAAGCGTCACTTTGATAAAATCATCGCAGACTTGATAACCCAATCCGCGCGAGCCTGTGTGAATTTGGACGACAATATTTCCAACATCGATATTCATTGCCTGAGCGGCGATATTGTCATATATCAGCAACTTTTGAGATTTCAATAAAATGATTTCCCGAACCGAGTGTTCCCATCTGAGACAAACCACGTTCAATAGCGCGAGGCGAAATTAAATCTGGATCCGCATCCACTAAACAGCCTTGATCTTCGATAAAATTGAGATCATTTTGCTTTCCAAATCCATTTTCAACCGCCCAGTTTGCGCCGGTTTTAAGAACTTTTCGAATATCTGATAAATTCAATTTTTTAATGGCATTATGTGAGCCAATTCCGCTGGGAACCGCGCTAAAAACACTCGCAACAAGCGATTTGATTTTCGGTGTTATTTCCTTTTCAGTCAGATTCGTCCGAATCAAACGAACACCACAATTGATGTCATATCCGACACCTCCAGGAGAAATAACTCCAGTTTCGATGTCAGTTGCCGCGACGCCGCCGATCGGGAAACCATATCCCCAATGAATATCAGGCATTCCAAAAGAAAATCCAGTAATTCCCGGTAATTGGGCAACATTGATAATTTGGTCAAGACTCGCGTCATTTTTTAGGAGTTGCATGAGATCATCCGAGGCGTAAATCCTACCTGGAACTCGCATTTTCCCGCTTTGAGGAATTTCCCAGATATTTGGAGCAACTTTATTAATTATTTTTTCCATTTCCTAAATATCCAAAACGAACCTGGCTGTGTAACCTGACTTTGAATGCTGTATTTTAAGTTGATGATATGTCACGGCTTTGATCTCTTTTTTAACAGAGAAAAAGTCGGATGAACAAGCAACACCAATCAAATCGGCTTTAATTGAGTGTTGATCCAAATGTTGAAAATTAAAAGAGTTGAACAGGATTTTTTTATCATTTGATAGAAATATCAATTCAGCCAGCCAATCTCTGAGAAGTAGTTCAAAATTCTCGGCTTGGAGATTGACCGATAATACGATCGAATTGCCGTATGGAACAGAACCACTCATAATATCAAGCACCGCAAGCGCCGAATTTTGAAAGAGTTCCATCAAATTTTTGCCCCTGACGATCACACCAAGGTCAGAAGTGTGATCAAAAAGTTCGTAAACCTGTTTTTGCTTCTGTAACATTTTTCCTATTATTATACTAAGTTAGGCAGTAACAAATAACTAATGAAATTTATTTGTGATCGTTTTGAAAAACAACAAACGTTATAAAAAAGCACTTGTGTTTAATAATAATCAAAGGTTAGCCATGAAATGCAACCTGAGAAGAACAGACAAGATCGTCAAAGTTTTTATTGGCTTAATGGCTATCTTAATCGGCTTTTATTTCAAAAATTGGTGGGGCGCGATTGGTCTGATCCCGTCAACCTGTTCAGAGAAAAAAGATAAACAATCTTAGATTTCAAAAGTATCCAAGTCGTTAACAATTTGAACTGGAATTGTCGATTTTGACTGAATTCCCTCAGAAATCTTCGAATTATCATTTTTCGGCGAAACGTGCGTCAGCAAAACCCGCTTCGGCCTCGCAAGTCGGATTAATTCGATAATCTTTGAAGGACATAAGTGATTTTCTAAAGGCTGATCATCCGAGCATGAAAGTTCTGTCAGAACACAATCAGCGTTCAGGCAGGATTTTACGAGCGTCTCACTTAAATCCGTGTCGCCGGTATAAACAAATGTTTTTCCTTTTTCGTTGAATTTTAAAATCAGGCTTTCGGGCGTATGAGTCGTTGGGAAAATTTCTAAAGAATACCCCTCAAATTTTATAAAGTCTGTGCTAAGTAGTTGAAAATCATACGAGTATCGTTCGTCATCTATCCATTTTGAAAACAATCTGGTCAGTTCCTGATAAAAGTTTTCAAAATTTGGGTGCGCATAAAAAGTGAGATTTTGAATTGGGAAATCCGGCTGAAGATATTTTCTTGTAAAAAGAAGCGGAATAAAATCAGCGATATGGTCTAAATGTAAATGGGAAAAGAAAATTCGGTGTAATTCCCAAATTGACCTATTTGCTCGAGCGAATTGACGAATCGAACCAGAACCGCAATCCAGCATGATTGTCTCTTTTCCGATATCCAGTAAATAACCGGGATTTGAACGATTTTTTACAGGAACGAAATTACCGGAGCCAAGAATTGTAAGTTTCATCAAATCAATCTCTTAATCAGTTATCGAACTAAGATCATCTTTCTTGTCTGATGAAACTTAGAGGCATCTATCTGGTAAAAATATATACCGCTCGGCAATCCATATCCGTCAAAATGAAATATATGATTTCCTTGCGAGAGTTTTTCATTTGCCAACACACTGACAAGTCGTCCCGTGAGATCGAAAACTCTTAACGTGACAAATTCTTCTTGCGGTAGAACTAACAGAATTTCTGTCATTGGATTGAATGGGTTTGGACGATTTTGATACAATTCATACTTGGCAGGTATTTGAACGGCTTCGGCAATTTCAGTAACAGCAGATGTTTTGAATCTCCAAGTTGCAGACCATTTTGACGTTCCAAAATTATTAGAGGCATTGATATGCCAGTAATAATACTTTGAATATGACAGGCCGCTTATTGTGAATGAAGTGTCGGTTACGCCGGATGAATCCAGAACGATGTATTCTGAACTAAAATTTCCAGCAATGGAGACCTGAATTCGATATGCAGTAGCTATTTCGTTTGGCTTCCACGTTACGGTTACATTATGAGGCATTTCTGTCGTTCCGAATACAGGATAGACTTGAACAGGCGCAGTTGGGAAACCGGTTGTAAACGACGATATTTTTGAATAATCGCTCGTTCCGCCTGCGTTGTGTGCACGGATTTGCCAAAAATATTGCTGTTCTCCATTCAACGTCGTCAAGACAAGGAATGTATCAGATAATTCTTTATATTGAACGAAATCAGTCGAGAATAACGAATCCGCCGCAATACTGAAATCGTACAAAGAGGACAACGCTGTCGGACTCCATGAAAGCTCAACCGTATCGCGCTGGTCAACCGATAAATTGATAGGAGAAATTGCGAGCGGCGCAGTCGGCGGGTCGACGCGAATAATGTTGCTCATTTCACTTTCATTCCAATTCCGATCCAGAGCAGTGGCGATATAGTAAAACGGGCCGTTCTTCGATTCTGGATTTGGTCTGAAGAAGCGCTCATCAACGATTTGTGCGATGTTTTCAGGAAACAATAAACTATTCGGAGTAATTATTTCAGAATCAAATCGATAAAACACATATCGCGAAGCCGAATCGCCATCAGAAGCAGTCATAGGCAGATTCCAAGAAAAACCGACTTCTCCCCTGTCTGCGATCAACCTATATTCCAAATTGCTTGGCGCATTTGGCGAGATAGTATCTTTCCATGCCATTTGTGGCAACAGCGCAGGATAACAATGGAAATCGTTCTCCAGAAAGCTTGCAAAGCCAAGTGAATTTGAACTTAAAAATGAAGCGCGGAATAAGACATTGCCGTAAACTCCAACTGTGCTTCGGTTGATTCTTACCTGATTAGGTAATTCTTGATTTGTATAGGAATCCCTAAAAATTTGCCCAGGATATAAATGGCGACCGTTTTCGAATGATGCCCACCATGGAACTAATTTACTGTAATCCTGACCACCTCCAATAGCCCAGTAACACTGCGGCGTGATATAATCGACCGTCTGCGCATTTAACCAAGCAACCGCGTCACAGTAGATATCACTGTATGCTGACATTCCGATAATTCCAGCCGGAACGCCGTTTTTCCAGATTCCAAACGGACTAATTCCGAATTTAACATAAGGTTTGACGGCTTGAATGCTGTCGTAAACCTGTTTGACTAAAAGGTTAACATTATCACGTCTCCAATCGGCAATATTTGTGAATCCTCTCGGATAAGTTGAAAAAGTAGCGGCATCTTCATTAGATATTCCTTCATAAGGATAAAAATAATCGTCAAAGTGAACGCCATCAACGTCATAGCGAGAAACCACATCCATGACTACGGATGTGACATAATTCCGTACATCGGGCAATCCCGGATTGAGAAATTTGTAAGTACCTTTTGTAATGATCCAATCTGTATGTTGTTTTGTAACGTGATTGGCGGAGATTGTATATTTGCCAACGGTTTTTTCTGCGCGGTACGGATTGAACCATGCATGAAGTTCCATTCCGCGTCGATGTGCTTCCTGAATGGCAAATTCCAGCGGATCGTATAACGGCGACGGCGATCTTCCCTGTAATCCTGTTAGCCAATACGACCACGGTTCGATCGAAGAAATATAAAATGCGTCACATTCCGGTCGAATTTGAAATACAACCGCATTGATTCCGGTTTTACTGAGAACATCCAATAAATATATCAATTCGTCTTTTTGTTGCTGAACTGTACGATTGGGTGAAGACGGCCAATCTAGATTGGCTACTGATGCGATCCATGCACCGCGGAATTCGCGTTTTGGGTAAACAGGCTGAGAAAATCCAGCACAAAAACAGATAATAATTAATGACAAAATCAGATATATTCTTTTCATGAAATTCCTTATGAACCGATATTAAAGAACCAACTAAAATTATCACTTTCTATCCGAATTTTTAAACACTTTAAATGCGATAATTTTATATTGGTAAAATTAACAATTGAATATAAATTTACTCGCTTTTTAAATAGCGATGCGCCCGTAGGCCAACTGGATAGACCGTCAGGCTACGGACCTGAATGTTGAGGGTTCGAATCCTTCCGGGCGTACAAATGAAAAATGAAAATTTCCGACTAAGTTGCGGAGATTTTCATTTTAAATCTAATACGGAATTCCTGCTCGAGTTGATTTGGATTCTCCAGAGTTATGTTCATTCAATCGATTGGCTAAATCCTGAGTCTGTCCAATATAGTAGCGATCTTTGCTTGGACTGTATAGAATGTAAACCATGATTGCCATTTGTCGGGGCGCGGAGATTTGAACTCCGGGCCTTCCCGATGAATCGGGACGCGCTAACCGGAATGAATCAATTCTTCAAGAATCTTTCGGCTCTTCAAACTTTTCAGCCGATTTTCATAAATCATGGCTTCTGAACGGGTTTGGAATTCTTTCGTATAAACAACCTTCCATGGAATTCCTGCTCGAGTTGATTTGGATTCTCCAGAGTTATGTTCATTCAATCGATTGGCTAAATCCTGAGTCTGTCCAATATAGTAGCGATCTTTGCTTGGACTGTATAGAATGTAAACCATGATTGCCATTTGTCGGGGCGCGGAGATTTGAACTCCGGGCCTCTTGGTCCCGAACCAAGCGCGCTAACCGGGCTGCGCTACGCCCCGATAAATCTTCACACAAAGAGCGCCTGAATTTATAACTATCAAGCAGTTATTTCAATTAAAAACTTGTCAGATTTTTAAATAACTTTGATAAAAATACTCATTAAACCAGAACCAGTCAAGCAAAGGATTGTTACAGCTATTCCAGCAATTATGACACCTAATAAATCTGCAATAATAAACTTTTTAAAACTTAAACCAATAAGAAATGATGCCAATGCTCCTGACCAAACGCCCGAGCCCGGTAATGGAATTCCGATAAAAATCGTCACCGCCCACTCGCCGTACTTTTCAACAGAAGACTCGATTTTCTTTCGCGTTTTTTTAATATAACTACTCCAGAATGATTCAATGAATTTTATCCGAGTAATAATTTTCAATAGGAAGTCAAGAAACAAAAATACGATGATTCCAATAACAAAATTGGCGGTAACGCAGATTGCAAAAACTTCTACCCAATTCATTTTAAGTGCAAATAACCCAAATGGGATCGAACCGCGCAGTTCAAAAATTGGCACAAATGTAATTCCAATCAATTTCAGTATATTTAAAATCACTAAAAACTCCTAGTCTGTTTATAAAATACGAATTTAAATATATCAATTTTTTCGTTATGATTCATGAGGATCTTACGTCCAAAAATAGCTCTTTAAAATTAACAAAATAAATCGTCCTGTATCCCGAACATTATGGATCGAACTGCGAGAATGATTATAAATCGTTGGGATTTCGATTTCCATGAAACTTGTTCCAGAAATAAGAGAACGAATTAGAAATTCCGACTCGAACTGAAAACCATCATTCGCACACGAATCTGCTTTAATTAAATCCAATTCGATTAACCGGAAACCACATTGGCTATCATGTACACGTCTCAGGGTTCTTAATGAAACAATGAATGAAGTCACTGTGTTAGACATAAACCTATGAAAAGGCATATTATAGAGATTAAATGAACGCTTGCCTAAAACCATCCGAACATTTAAAGACTCTTTAACACGAATGAAATCCTGTATTTTTTCGGGAATATGTTGCAAATCTGAATCGAGAAAAATTCCGCAAGCACATTTCATCTGCTTCGCTTTAAGAATTCCGGATTTTATCGCCGCCCCTTTGCCCAAATTCACGGAATGACGAACAACCGTAAAATTTTCCAACTGATTTAATATCTTTTCCGAGCCGTCGGTTGAACCGTCATTCACAATGATCAACGGAATCATCGGAGCGACTTTTCTTATCCGGAGAATTAAAGGCAACAAAGTTTCTGAAGATTGATAGGCAGGAACGATGATACAATATTTATTATCAAAATTCATCGATTGAAATTAGGTTTTCTTATGGAAACTGGCAATAAAAGAAGTTATTTCAATTCGGACAAAAATGTTTGCATAAACTCAACGAAGCGATTAAATTTGTGCCGTTCTTTTAGAATGCGAGAGTAGCTCAGGTGGTAGAGCCCCACGTTGCCAACGTGGTTGTCGCGGGTTCGAGTCCCGTCTCTCGCTCAAAGCAATTATGTCCTATACAGTTAAAATAATCCAAGCAAAAATTGATTCAATGGCCAGAAATGTCTCACGTTGCTCCCGATGTGTCGGGATCGCGGGTTCGAGTCCCGTCTCTCGCTCAAATAATAATGAGAATCCCCGCGAAGGAACCGAATGAAAAAGTTTAGCCTGAAATATTTCCTGACTATCCTGATTATTTTAGTCATTACGCCTATCGGATTTGCTACAAAATCTTACGAAGGCATCGGCGAAAGATGGATGCACAATTACGGCGGTGCAATTTTGTACGAAATATTTTGGTGTTTAATCCTCTTCCTTGTCTTTCAAAAACTCCGTCCATATTTGAATGCACTTTACGTATTTATATCAACTTCTATTCTGGAAATTGCCCAACTCTGGCATCCGCCATTCCTGGTTGCTATCCGCTCTACTTACCTCGGACGAACTATTCTTGGAACGACCTTCGTTTGGGTTGATTTTTTATACTATTTGATCGGTAGTCTAATCGGCTATTTTATGTTAATCGTTTTGAACCGGTTTGATCTTCAAAAAGAAAAAGCCGGAAAATAATCGATTACTCTCCGGCTGGAAATCGAATCCAAATTATGAACTATTTCAATTGCGTGATAATTGCCTTTGCCGCGTCTTTATGAACGGTAAAACTCAGCATTTTCAACTTTACGAAATCTTCTCGCCATAAGTAAAATCCCTTAAATTGTCCGTAACGGGAACTTCTCCCAGAATCTTTGATCAAAAACCAATCGTACTTCCCCACTTTTGCCATTCCAACCAAATGAAGCCCGTGGTCATCTTCCGTTGTGGCATTCTCTATCCGAAATTCCCTCGAATCCTGATTGATATAAGCGTACGGAATATCGAAATCAGGAATGAATCCAACATCTTCCTTACCAATGTATCCGGCTTCGCTGACGTCGCCGCCGATCGCTACAGACATTCCGTTTCCGATTGCCTGTTTGATAACGGCGTACCATTTATCTAACGGAATATTGTAGTAATTCTTATCATGCCACCAGTTGTCGGGTACTTTGAACTCTGCATACTCATAGAAAGGCGCCGATGTCGTTGACATCAGATCGACATAATCATTGGAATTAATTTTCAGTACGTTTTTGTAAAATTCAATCGGCGTGAGCATTTTACCATTCCAGCCAATTGTTGTCGGCGGAACGCCGAGATGTTTGCTCAAGATAATCTTAATCGAGGCAATGACCGTCTCTTCGTCCCAATAATTGTTCATCTTACAATATTCGAGATAATCTTTCACTTCCTTGACTAAAAGTGTATGATTATGCATTTGCACGCCGACCAATCCTGTATAGGCTTCCGCCGGAACTGCGCCATATTGATTCATAATACGGAGAACGGCATTGCACTCTGAGCCTTCATCAAAAACTGATTTGCTACGCTCAGTTACAAATCGTCTCGCTTTTTCAACATATTCCCAATAAACCGTGTACATCTCAGAGAGCTTGATTTTCTGCTGTGTCAAACGTTCAACTTCCGATTCTAAGTAACTCGTTCCGCTGAAACACCAGCATGTCCCCGTTAGATATTGAGCGACCGGCGGAAAATAAAACGCAATCTGCTTGAATTCTTCCAACGACTTCGGTTTGACGACACCGGCGAGATCGCTTTTGAGAACTTTCTTCTCTTTTTTTTCTGTCTCTTTCTGTTCATCCTGTCGCTTTTTGATTTCAGCCGTGATGGAATCATTTTTGGCGGTTATCTCTCCAGAAACTTTCTCTAAACTGTCAAGAATGGCATCAGTCGTCTTCGGAATATATTCCGCTTTATTTTGTGCAAAAACCGACATTGCAAAAATCGCTAACATCCAAAAAACAAACGTAAACTTTGACTTCATCAGATTTATCCTTTCAAATAAGTTTTATCTAATAATCGTAGGTAATATAATGATTCAAATTCATTTTGCCAATCTGTCGGCGCTATGATTTAAGTACATTGTCTGAACCATGATTCATAGGATTCCGGGATTACCACGATTAAAGAAATTGACTTCCAACTGTTCACGGTCTTAATACTGCCCATCTTTTAATCGTCTGCACTATGATTCCCCTGATTTTCTGATTGACTATGATTTCCCATTATCGCATCCTCCTAATCATAGTTCTCATTCAATCATTTTAATCATAGTTCAAGACTCCACCACCGCAATCTCTTCCTCCATCAGGTCGTACATTGTCAGTTCGCCTTTGGCGAATAAGGATTTCACAGATTCCCTTTCCCAGTCTCATTTTCCACAATCAGCGAAATCAGCGTAATCTGCTTAATCAGCGATTCAGATATTTTCTGTTTAATCAGCGATTCAGACATTTTCCACCACCTTTATCTCCTCCTCCGTCAGCCCGTACAACTGATAAACCAATTTATCTATCTGGTCATCGGTGGCGGTTATCTGACGCTGAATGACCTCTTTCTCCTGCGGCGTGTTGACTTCCGGCAGACGCTTATGTAACGCCAGCATCGTCTCAACAAGTGAAACCATGCGATCATGCCGGGCTTTGTCTGCCGGATTGCTGAAATCGATAGCACGGATGGGAAGCTGCGCAATCTGTCTGGCTTGTATCTCAGAAAAGATTTTCTTCGTGGATTTCAAATACTTGACATAGTAAAAATTAAGAAGTTTAGAGTTGATTAGTCCCAAGAGATATTTAATGGATAAATCGACCTGACTTATAAAAGAGATTACAACCAGAGTATTTAAAGCATAGAACTGTTCGTCATCAACCGTCGCAATAAGACGATCACCAACTCTTCTAAAGAAAATCTTTTCCCTCATTTCGAAAATATCGACTCTTTTACAAGAATGAATGTTTCTGACATCATAAGCCAAATATTTACCGTCCCAAGTCAATTCATATCTACTTATATTGCGACCATCAATGACTTTTTTATAATTTTCTGCCATCGCTTGGAGAAACAGAGATTTACTTCTGTCATATTTAAGAGCAATTGCTTGATTAATATTCGTTATTTCCCCTAACAAATTACCAACTCCATCTAATTTTTTCTTGAATAGAATAGAACTACTTTCAGCATTAACCAGAAAAGCATTTTTGTGTGTTGATCGAAATATTTTTTGGTCTAATTTATGTGAAAGTGCTGTCATCGACTTATTATCAAAATCAATTATTTCCACTTCATTTTCCTGCGCGTTTGAATTACCAATCACAAAAACAATTGTTTCAACCACGGCTTCTCTAAACACAGGATATTTATAACAAGTAATTCCCAAAATTTGATACTGTAAAATTTGCCTTCTTAAATTTTGGTAATATTCTTGTGTCAAAATGGTATTTGGCACAATAAAACTAAAATAACCACCTTGCGCCAACAGTGATCTTAGAATTTTTTCAATAAACAAACCAAAAGTATTTAATCGTCCCATAGAAGATGAATATTTATGGACAAAATATAAATTAACATGTTCGTCATTGTAATCAGCCATCGAGAGTTGAATATACGGCGGATTCCCGATCACAGCATCGAACCCCTTTGCGTCTTTGCGAGA
>Ga0210017_1000623_pt1 | contig 30183 bp, 30 predicted proteins | sample CryGeyCG2014_020_FD_183966 | JGI IMG/M metagenome (GOLD analysis project Ga0210017, IMG submission 183966) | Groundwater microbial communities from aquifer - Crystal Geyser CG08_land_8/20/14_0.20 (SPAdes) (version 2) | ecosystem: Environmental > Aquatic > Deep subsurface > Groundwater | place... | reverse complement strand
GCAAGAAAAAAGAGATATCCATAGGAACATTGAGATTAATTATTGGAGACAGCCAACCCATACTTAGATATCTGGGATAAGAAAAAATAAAGTAACTTTTAGCAAACCGTTCTCCTATTTTGATATAGTTTTGTTTCACTTCAATAAAAGATGGAGCTACTATATCAGTAAGCCGGATTGGTTCTTCGGCAAAGATTTCTTCCGGTATTTTAGTTTTTGGTTTTAAGATTTTTTTTAAAAAAGGAATTTTCATATTATTTTATTAATTCGGGAGGAATTTCCGGATAATATCCTCTTTCAGCTTCTATTGGGTGGTATATTCCCCAAAAAAGTTCGGCCAGCTCTAAAGTATTTAAAGGAACGGCCTGAAGTCCGCAAGCTCTTAGTCCCAAAATAACAAATTCTACCCTTTGCAAAAGCTGACTCCTAGATCTTTGGAACATATCTTCGGTCAAAACAGGGAGTTTAGGCATTTTTGTTACCTCTCCAAAGATTTGAGTTTCGGAAATTGCAAATGGCACTATAATATAAAAAGTTTTTTGCATAATAGAGCCACCTTTCATTATTTGGTTAATAAAACTTCTATATTCTCTAATTTGGAGTTTTAATAATTCATTTTCTTCTTTTTTTTCTATTTCTTCTAATTTATCTAAATACCCGGTGATATTAAGTTGTCTGGATAAAGCCAGAATTTGGCAAGTAAAATCCAAAGAGTTTAGAAAGTTTTGGAATTGGTATATAATAGCGTTTTGTTCTTCAGCGGACTTTAAGGCAAAATTTAAAGAAGAGACCATTAAAACAGCTCTTAGTCCTTTATTTTTCAGAATCATTATTCCATCTCTAATTTGGTCAAATTCTAAGAAATCCTGGGTTGAGATTGACATATGGTTTACTTAGTTTCTAGGTGGGTAAATAACTCATGTAATCGACCGCCCTTAATTACTTTTAATTTTGGTTTTCTTCCTTCTTCTGTTTTTTCTTTTGTCTCTAATTTCTTTTTTTCTTTCCCGTTTTCAGCGGGAAGAAATTTCAACGGACTGGTTTTTTTCTTCCAAAGATAGATTTTTGGTTTGGTAATAAAGATTAAAAAATTTTTTATAAAAACAGGCAAAGAAATTCTTTCTATTTTTAGAAAAGCCAATGAAAAAGCGCCTCCTACTAAAATGATGGCTAAAATTATAAAGACCAGAAAAGGAACAGTGAAGAAGAGAAAAATAGAAAGACCGCCGGCAATTCCAATAAAAATAAATTGCTTAAAAGTAAAAGGTCCTACAATTTTTGGCTCTTTTTCTATAAATTGGGGAACAGTAAATTCCATAAGAAAATTTTAAATTTACTCGGCTGGTTCGCGGTATCTGTCCTTCTTTTTTATTTTTTTCTGGGGTTCAACTTCAGCTTCTATTTGAGGAATAGATTCCGGTTCTAGCCGCGGCTTGATTTCTATTTTATAAAGCGCCTCTAAGCTATCTTTAACCGGTAGAAGAATAAATCTGTTAATTTCCAAAGCAATTTGCTTTGCCTGTTTTTTTTCAATTTTTACTTCTTTTTCTAAAACCTGGGCCAATTCGTTTGGCGGCAAAAGCCCTAAGAGAATATAGGTTATATTTTTAGCAATCTCGGAAATTACTTTATCTTCATTTATTCCATTTCTAGAACAGATATCACTGATAAAATCGGCATTCTTTTCAGCCCAAATAGCTTCTTGAAGTTCTTTGGGGAGATTTTCATAGAGTTCCCATAATTGGTCTTTTGGATAATCCGGCATGTTTATTTATTATATCACAAATAAAAAAATTAATAGAAGTGGATATTATTATTCAAGTTCTTTAGGTATCTTATTTTCAGGGGGCGTGAAATTTTCGTTTGGGAATTTGGGCAGGGCTTGGTTCATAAAAGCGTGCCAAATTGGACCGGCTAAGCCCTCTCCTAGTTTTATCATAGGAGAGTTATTGTTGTTTCCAACCCAGACCCCGGCCGCAATTGAAGGAGTATAGCCGATGATCCAGCCATCTCTATAGTTAGTAGTGGTTCCGGTTTTTGCTGCAACAGGATAATTTTCAAAATATAACGAGGAACGGGCGCCAAACATCGGAGTTCTGGCTTCATTGTCCGATAGAATGTTGTTGAGCAATCTTACGGGCTCTTCTTCTAAAACTCTTTTCGGCGTCTTTTTATTTTCTTCAATAATGTTTCCTTTGGAGTCCTCAATTTTTAAAAAAACAACAAATCAAAATTTAACTTTTTGAAAACTGCCTGGAAGCGAGTAAAATTCTCCTCCCCACTCTCGCTTAAATGCTACATAACTGCGGTTTTTTGTCCGGCTGGCTCCGTGAAAATCAATTATATCAATGCCGTAATTCTGAAAAGCTGTATTGAATAATTCATAATGGATAGAATGTCCTAATCGATGTTTTCTGCCTTCATTGTTCAAGCCGGTAAACATCACAAAAAGAACCTTGATATTCTCTTTTTGGATTAAATTAACTTCATTAAAATCGCAGAGATAGCCAAAAACATATCCCTCAATTACATTTGTCGTTTTTCCGTATGCTAAAGAGACAAGACATTTCTGTGAAAGTTTCTTAAATGCTGTTTTTTCTTTTGGGGGAAACCCAATTCTTTTGGCAGAACCCAAGTATATCTTATAAATATCATCAATATCCTTATCATTTAATTCTTTTTTTACTGCGATATTGCAGAATTTATGTCCGTATCTGACCTTTATCATCTTTTTACTTTTTAAGCGGAAGGTATTTTTAAATAAGAGAATAGTCTCTTCATCTTGATGAATATAAGGAATCCTTTTATATTTGTGCTTTTTAAGTAATGAATATATTTCTTTAATTCTTTTCTGGCTGTAAACCGCTGGCAGGTCAATAGTAATTTTGGCTAATCTAAAATTTTCTATATGGTCAAGAAATTGTAAAAACGATTCTTTTGTTTGGCAATTAGGGCCGTATGGAATATAGATATTTTTAAAAAATAGTTTTTTGTGCTGTTGATATCTGTAATAAAAATTCACTCCTTGATAGAAATGATAGCCAAATTCTTTAAATTGTATAGGATCAAAAATGTAATATGACATGATTAAATAGTTTATAAGATTTTATTCGTCAGTTGATTCTAGCGGGATAAAGTTTTCTTTGGGGAGTTTTTGGAACGCTTTTTCCATAAATTGGTGCCATATAGGAGCAGAAACTATGCCTGCTAATTTTGTCATAGGGCTATTATCATTATTCCCTACCCAGATCCCGGCAACGATTGAGGGAGTATAGCCGATGCACCAGGCGTCTCTATAATTACTAGTTGTTCCGGTTTTTACCGCCACTTGATAATTTTCAAAATAAAGAGAAGAACGGGCTCCAAACATTGGAGTTCTGGCTTCATTGTCCGATAGAATGTTGTTGAGCAATCTTACGGGCTCTTCTTCTAAAACTCTTTTCGGCGTCTTTTTATTTTCTTCAATAATGTTTCCTTTGGAGTCCTCAATTTTTAAAACAGAAACAGGAGGATATCTTTTACCCTCAGTAGCAAAGACACCATAAGCAGAAACCATATCAAGTAATTTAACCTCTCCTCCCCCTAAAACAATTGCCGGTCCGTAAAAAGAAGAGGGTTTATTTAATGTGGTAATTCCGCTTTTTTTAGCTGTTTCAATGCTTTCAGGCAATCCGGCCAGCTCAAGCAACACTTTCACTGAAGGCACGTTTAATGATTGAGCTAAGGCCTGCCTCAAACTTACCGGTCCCCTAAAAAGTCCATCATAGTTTTGGGGGATGTATTCGTCGTCACCCCAGACGCCGAAATTTGTCTCCTCGTCAATAACAATATAATGAGCATCATAGCCATTTTGAAAGGCAGTGACATAAACAAAAGGTTTAAAAGCAGAACCTGGCTGACGTCCTATTTTATAAGTCGCAACATTTAATTTTGGGTCAAACAAACAATCTATCTCCGGTGTTAAATCGCATCCTTCAGGATAGGACTTTCCAAACCAGTCCGCTGAACCAACCATTGCCAAAATTTCTCCGGTCTTTGGGTCAATTGCTACCAAAGAAGCATTATATGCTTTGTATTTTTTGATTCTTTCCAGGTTTTCTTCAATAACTTTTTCAGCTGCTTCCTGGAGTTCCCAGTTCAAACTGGTGTAGACCTTAAAACCTTCTTCCTCTAAAAAGTTTTTGCCATATTTTTCAAAAAGATATTCTTGAACATAAAACACAAAGTGGGGGGCCTTAATCGGCTGGGAGACCTTAGTAAAGTTTATTTCTTCTGTTTTGGCTTTTTCCGCTTCTTCTTTTGTTAAATAGCCCTCTTGAACCATTCTATCTAAAACATAATCTTTTCTAGCAAGTAGCTCCTCTTTATAAGCGCCGAAAGGCGAATAATAACTAGGGGCTTTAATTAAAGCAGCCAAAACAGCTGATTCGGTTATTGTTAATTCTTTGGCTGGTTTGTTAAAATAGGTCTTGGCTGCTGTTTCCACTCCATAAATGTTTACGCCCAGAGGAATTTGGTTTAGATACCATTCTAAAATTTGGTCTTTAGAATAACGTCTTTCCACTTCCAAAGTTAAAATAATCTCTCTGATTTTTCTTTTAATGCTTTTTTCTCTGGTTAAAAAAGTGGAACGGATAAGCTGCTGGCTGATAGTTGAGCCGCCATAAAGGGGCTGGCCTATTTTTAAATTAATTTTAATAGAACGGATAATTCCTTTAAAATCAATGCCAAAATGAGAATAAAAATTAGCATCTTCAGTAGCGATTATTGCCTGCTTCAAATGTTCCGGGACTTGACTTAAAGGAATTATTTCTCTTTTTGTTTCACCATATAGTTCGTAAAGGAGAGTTGCTCCGGTTCTGTCGTAGATTTTTGTGGATTCAATAAAAGTTCTTTCAGTAAACTTTTCTGGTCGAGGAAGATCTTTGGCATAGTAAATGAATAAAAACAAGAAAGCAAAAATAAAAAATAAAAAACAAAAACAAAAAAATAAAAAAATCCAGGAAAGTATTTTTCTTTCTCTGTTTTTTTTATATATTTTTCGGTAGAATTTTCTTTCTGCCATAATTTACAAATTTATGCTTTTATTATATGATAAAATAATATGAAGATAAAGAATATAGAAGAGATTTTAAATAGATGGACAGATAAAATTTATCCTTCAAGAAAAAAGTTTCTCGAAGCTTTAAATTCCAGGAAATTAGTTATTTATCACGGAGTAGATCCTACTGCTCCTGATTTACATTTGGGCCATTCCACAAATTACCTTTTATTAAGAAAATTTCAAGACCTAGGTCATAAAATTATTCTTCTTATGGGCGATTTTACTGCCCAAATTGGCGACCCTACAGGAAAAATATCTGCCAGAAAACCATTAACTAAAAGACAGGTACTCAAAAATTGCAAAACCTACAAAGAGCAAGTAGGAAAAATTTTAGATTTTAAATCAAAAAAGAATCCAGTGCAAATAAAGTTTAATAGTCAATGGCTGGGGAACATGAAATTAGAAAATATGATGGAGTTAATGGCAAAATTTACTCAAGGTCAAATGATTAAAAGGAATATGTTTCAAGAAAGATTAAAGAAGGGGCAGGAGATATATTTAACCGAATTTTTATATCCTTTATTGCAGGGATACGATTCTGTTGCTATGAATGTTGATGTTGAAGTAGGTGGGACAGACCAAACGTTCAATATGCTGGTGGGGAGAAAACTGATGAGAAAATATCAGCAAAAAGAAAAATTTGTTATTACTACTCCTCTTTTAGAAAATCCAAAAACTGGAAAAAAGTTGATGTCAAAAAGTGAAGGAGGATACATCGCTTTAAGTGATTCACCGAACCAAATGTACGGTAAAATAATGGCCTTACCCGACGAGGTGATAATTCCTTGTTTTAAACTTTGCACCAGAGTTCCTTTAGATGAGATTAAAAAGACCGATAACCCCCGAGACTTAAAAACCAGATTAGCTGAAGAAATTGTCAGGCTTTATTATGACGGGAAAACAGCGGCAGAGGCTGAGAAAGAGTTTAATAAAGTTTTTAAAGAAAAAAAATTACCTACCAGAATTCCAGAAATTAAAATTAAAGAAAAAAAGCTTTTTATTTTGGATTTATTAACTAAAACAAAATTAGTCATTTCAAAATCAGAAGCAAAAAGATTGATTTTACAAAAAGGCGTGAAAATAAATGGTAAAATTCAAGAAGATTGGAAAGCAGTAATTGAAATAAAAAAAGGACTTATTATCCAAATCGGCAAGCGAAAATTCGTTAAACTAAAATAAGGAGCTAAGCTCTTTCTATTTTTAATTTAAAAGCGCAGCAGAGGGCAACGCCTAAAGCATCGGCCGCATCGTCGGATTTTGGCGCCTCTTTTAAATTAAGCAGGACTTTGAGCATTTCTTGGACCTGTTTTTTTTCTGCCTTACCATAGCCGGTGATTGCCATTTTCATCTGCAGAGGAGTGATTTCATAAACCGGAATTTTTTTCTTGGCAGCAGTTAACAAAATTACCCCCTTTGCTTGACTGACTGGCATTGCTGTTTTAAAATTTTTAAAAAAATAAATATTTTCTACGGCCAGAATATTTGGCTTGTGTTTTTTTATTAATTTGTTAAGCTCATTATTTATTATTTTTAAACGGTCTCCAGCGCATAAATCAGGGCTGGTTTTGATGCAGCCATAATCAATCACCTTAAGTTTCTTTTTTGTTTTTCTAATAATCCCGAAACCAGTTGTTGCTGTTCCCGGGTCAATCCCGCAAATAATCATAATTTTTAATTTCTAATTTTGAATTTCTAATAAATTTTTAATGATTTAATTTTAAATTATTGAATTCGAAATTGATTCAAAATTAAAAATTCAAAATTCTAAATTTAAACCTTTAGGTTTGAGTAAATATCTTGGACTGCCTCGTTTTCATCTAAGGCCTCAAATAATTTCTGGCAGGACTCTTTTTCTGCAACTTCGACTATTTCTTTGGCTACCCAGTCCAGAGAAGAAGAATCAATTTTAACTCCTTTTTCTTCCAGAGTCCTTTTTGCTTTCTCTAATTCCTCTGGCTTAGTATAAACATCTAAAAAATCATCATGCCAATAAATGTCTTCAGCGCCAGCCTCAATTACTAAGAGTTCGAGTTCGTCATTTTTGATTTTTGCTTTTTGATTTTTAATATTGATTATTATTACGCCTTTTCTCTCAAAGAGCCATCTGACCGAACCTTCGCCAGCTAATTTTCCGCCATTTTGATTTAAAATTTGCTTAATTTCTCCCAAGGTTCTATTTTTATTATCAGTAATCCCTTCAATAATAATAGCAATCCCTCCTGGTCCATAGGCCTCAAAAATAACTTTTTCTAGTTTTTCGCCAGCAAGTTCACCTGTACCTTTTTTCATTGCCCGTTCTATATTCTCCTTCGGCAGGGCAAACTTTTTGGCTTCTTCTAAGACCTGTCGCAATTTAGGATTAGTTTCAGGATTATTATTTTCTTTAGCAGCAACTGAAATCGCCCGAGCAAGTTTTGAAAAAATCTGGCCTCGTTTAGCGTCGGTAAATTGTTTTTTGTGTAATATTTTTTTAGCGTGAGAATGCCCTGACATAACTTAATTTTACCCAGAAAATTAACTTTTGTCTATATATTTTTTTAGAATTAGAACAGCTCCTGTTGAAAACACAGCAACAATAAGAGCAATTAAAATAACAGGGTAATTAGAGTCCTTAGATGATAGGGCAATATTGGCTTCTTGTTTTTCAATGTTCTGAGGTCTGTCCTCTGTTTTTTCTGTTTTTTTAGTAAGAAAGGGTTCTTGCTTGTTTTGGGGAGAAGATATAATATTTTTTGCTCCAGGAGTTAAATTATTGCTCCAAGTCCAGTCAGATGGAGTTTTGTTATATGATTGGCCCAAAGGTGCCTTTTCAAAGGTTATTGAATCGGCAATTTCTCCATTAGGATAGATTAAACTCAAACCATCGCCGTCATTGTTTAAAGTAATTTTAGTTTCAGGTCTTAAAAGGACTAAATATCCTAAAGGAGAGATTTTGGTATCCGGAGGAAAGGTATAAGTAGTAATTTTTCCTTTGTGGTCCTTAATTTTCCATTCCGAAAGCTCAACCTCAAAATTGTTTTGATTAAAAATTTCTATCCATTCTTCGGTCTCGTCTGGTCCTTCAGGTGAAGGCAGTATTTCGTTAAAAACAATACCCGAAGCATAAGTTAGCAAAGGTTTGACCTCCGCAATTCTTAATTCTTGATTCTGTTCGCTATTCTTTGCTTTTGGCGTACCAGCCGGTTCTTTGCTGGTTTGCCAGCCGGCAGAAGTTTTTTCCATTGTTTGTTTTGTGGAATTATCGCCAGCAAACCAACCAGAAGAACAATTAGTTTCATCAATTAAATTTCCAGAATTATCAAAAAGTTTTAAATCCTCGCCATCATTACTCAAAGCTCCTTTGTAAATTAAGTCAGCTGGAATTTCCGGAACAGTATTGTCATCGGTTTTTTCCAATAAATAAAAACCCTCGGCAAGAATTATTCCCGAGAGTTTGATTTCCGGAGTTCCATCTCCGGTTCTTAGAATCCAGCCATCAAGATTTATAGGATTTTGAGTATTATTATATAATTCTATCCATTCATCGTTCGCCGAAGTAGTTGTCCCCATCCAGGCGATTTCGTTGATAACTATATCTAAATTTTTTGATGCCAAAGATTTAATTGGAGACAGATAAAACAATAGAACAAAGACAATTATTAAAGAATATTTTTTCATTAATTAATTATACAACAAAAATTTGTCCAGGACGAAAAAAACAAAGACAAAATATTTAAGGGCGGCGGAAAAGATTGATAAAAACCCAAAAATGAGTTAAATTAAAAGCAGAATAAAGTTAATATAAAAACATGGCAGAAGTTAAAATTTTACAACTCGCCGATTTCATCATCCCCGGCCACGCCGGGATGTATAAGGTTAAATAATTATGAAAATAAAAGATTTACCAAAATTTACAAAAAATATGTCAAATTTTTTATAAAATAATTATGTCAAAAATTATAGAATTAAAAATTAAAAATCCGAAACAAATTTATCAGGAACTCGTCGTAGCGTTGTGTCCTTATAAAAATAGACCCGTAGGATCAATGTTTTTATAGTAGAAGGCATGCGAAAAAATCCAACAATAGGTCTTCGTTATCCCGGCAGAAAACTTAGAAAAAGATTATTGAAGAAACCAAATAAAAATTCAGCATTCTGGGCCAACCTTTATGATTTTGAAGTAGTTCCGTTTAAAAATAAAAAAGAAATTAACACACAAAAGTTTACTTTCGAGGAAATTATGAAAGATTTTCAAGAGAACAAAAAAAACAGTGAGGCATTTTGGAAACAACTCGAAGAACTTTATCAAAATAATACTATCACTAAAAAACCGCCAAAATTGGCGGGTATTGATCCTATGCTGTATTTGTTAATGTTGAAATGGATATGGATTCAAGAAGATTTTAATTATCGCTTCACTTGGCAAGAAGTAAATTCTCCTATTAGGTATGTTTTAGAGACGAGAACAGGTAGTAGAACCGCCAAAGGGGCCGGAAGGGCTAAGTTTTTCGCGGCGTTAATTTTACTTAAACACCATTTCACTTTTGAGCAAGTAAAGAAGATTATACCTCTTTACTAAAATAACGGGAGAGAAGACATCTGACTTTCTTTTTTATTTTTCCTAAATTGTAATTTATATTTTTCTTTTATTTTACCGTTTTTTAATCGTGATAAAATCAATTCGTGATATTTTGGATCTATTTCTGCGGAAATATATTGTCTTTTAAGTAATTTACAAATCTCTAACTCAGAGCCGCTACCACCAAAAAGAACTAGAACTATATTGTTGGGTATCGTGCAAGACTTAATTAACATTTCTGTTAATTTTTGCGGTATCTGGCAGACGTGATAAGTTTTTTCTTTGCTTACATTCTTAACGAGGTCGAAATAAAACCAATCATAAGGCATTCTTCCTCTCGATCCATTTTTAAGATTGTGTAAGATTCTTTTATCAGTCGGGTTTTTATAGGGGACGGTTATATTATCCTTATAAAATTTATTTTTTTCTGTTTTCCGTATATGTAAAATAGTCCGATGAGCGGTGGTAAAGCGTTTTGGAGTGTGGCCTACATTGGTATTATAAACCCACACATACTCGTTAATTAAAGAATAAATATTGTCTAAATATCTCACTCGTAAGTGAGCATTTTGTTTAGGATAATTGAGCATAAATAGATTTCCATCGTCTTTCAAAACTCTCATTGATTCCTTAGTTAACTCAATATACCAATCAATGTATTCATCAAAATTTTTTGTATATGTTTGAGCCCCATATTTTATTCCTACATTATAATCAGGGTCTCCAAAAATCATATCTACACATTTATCAGGTAATTTTTTCAAAAGATCCATAATGTCTCCGAGATATACTTTATTCAAATACGGCTCTAATTCCCTTTCTTTTTTAATTTTATTTTCCTCAGTTTTGATGCTTTTTTTCAATTCTTTTAATTCTTTGAATTTTCTTATTACAGTAATAACTTTTCCTTGTACTGCTAACTCTTTTGTGAAAATCGGCTTTAAATTTGGATTAGCGGGTTGAAGACGAAAGCCGTTTTTTTCTCTATAAATTTTCTTTAGCGTTACCTCATTATCATTTAGCAAAGCGACTACCGTTTCGCCGTTTTCGGCTGTCGGTTGTTTCCTTATCACCACAATGTCTCCATTAGAAATCCCTTCGCCAATCATACTATCACCACTAACCTTTAGTGCGAAATGTTCTCCCGATTTAGATAGTTGAGATTTCGGCACTTCAATAATTTCTTTATCTTCTATTGCTTCAATAGGTTGGCCAGCAGCGATAGTTCCGAGCAGAGGGATAACTACCAAATCAGAGTATTTTTTATTTTCTGATATTTCTATGGTCCTGGCTTGATAATCTAATTTATTTAAATAACCTTTTTCTTTAAGCGTTTCTACGTGTTGATGAACAGTAGATTTTACTAATTTAAAATGTCTTCCGATTTCTTCTAAAGAGGGGGAATAGTCGTTTTCCTTTATATATTTCTTTATATATTCAAATATCTTTTTTTGTTTTGGAGTTAACATATTGACACCCCTTTATATTACTTGGTATTATTATATTATACCGAACATTTACCGAACATAAAAGCTCGTCAACTGTGGAAAACTTTTAAAAGTCGAAAAATTAATTGAGAAACCCCAGTAGTAAAACCTGCGGTTCACTATGGGGCAGGCGGGACAAGAAATTAATCGGGGAAAAATATTAAAAAACCCGTCATTGACTTGACGGGTTTTATTTCGGGAGGTAAACCTCTCTTTTGATTTTTCCAGTAGAAGTTTTCGCAAATTCTTCTGTTCGGATTTCCAAAAATTCTTTTGAAGATACTCTCTCAAAAAGAGATAACTCCTGATTTTTCTGTTGGCATTCTTTAATGTTTTGCCAAACCAGTTCTTTAAGCTCTTCCGGAGAGTTCTTTGCTTCAATTTGATCAAGATTTGGGAAAACAATTGCCTTGACAGTTTCTTGACCCTCACTATCATAGGCTGGCACCACTAATATTTCTTTAACAAATTCTGCTTGAGAAAGCGCTGATTCAACCAGCTCTGGGTTAACATTTTTGCCACCAGGCAAAACAATGATGTATTTTTTCCGGCCGGTGATAAAAAGATAGCCGTCTTTGTCCAAATACCCCAAGTCGCCAGTATAAAGCCAGCGCATCTCCTTTTCATCTACTTCAATTACTTTTTGAGTTGCTTCAGGATTTCTGTAATAACCCTTCATAATACAGGGTCCGCCAAGGAGAATCTCATTATCAACAATTTTTACCAGAAGCGTTGGGATAGGTCTGCCTACTGATCCTAATTTTTTAGGATTTGTATTGAAACCATAAACCGGAGAATTCTCTGTTGTTCCATAACCTTCCTGGAGTTTTAACCCTCTTTTCCAAAAAACTGGCAATACCCATTTAGGCACAGCTGCTGCTCCAGAAACAAAGAATCTCAAACTTTGCCATCCTTGTTTTCGGATAATCATTTTCCCCATTATTTTCGGGAAAAAGTAATCAAGTAGTTTAATAAACCAGTTTTTTTCTTTCTTTCTGGAGAGTTCTTCCTCCATTTTTCTGGCTAGAAGAGTAAAGAAAGTTGGTACTGCCACAAAGATAGTAATTTTTTCCTTTTTGATAAACTCAGTGATTTGATGATATTTATTCGTGTAGATGTTGGTGGCGCCAACACGAAGAGGCAGCAGTTTGCCCACTGTTAAACCAAAAGCATGGTGGGGAGGAAGAATATGGCCAAGTTTGTCTTTGGGCCCAATCTTCACTGTCTCCAAAGCTCCCTGAAGGTTGTAAATTAAATTCCGGTGGGTTAATTCAACTTCCCGGGGATCGCCGGTTGTGCCAGAAGTACAGAGAATAACTGCCGTGTCATCAGTTCTAATTTTATTTTGGTAAGTTTTCAAAATGGAATTAATTGGGCCTGGTTTTTCATAAGCAGTCATTTCAATAGTTTGAGTTTTGGCGGATTTTTTAAGGTGTTGACGCGATTCTTCGTTTTGATAATCATCAGCCATAATTAGAATTTTTGCTTCAGTCTGAGAAAGACGGTTTTTTACTGCCCTCACTTTCCTTTCAGGGTCAATTAAAACAGGAATTGCTCCTATCAGTATGGTTCCCCAAAAAGCAATATCCCAATCAGCCCGGTTTTTCCCTAAAATAGCTATCTTATCTCCAGGTTGAACTTCTCTTTTTAAAATAAGATGCATTGCAAATTCTTGGGCTTTTTCAGCTAATTGGCCAAAACTAAGCGTTTCTTTTCGTCCTAATCTGTCAATTTTCAAAACTGGTTTATCAATAAATTTTCCGGGAGCCTTAATAACAAACCTGTGGAAAAACTGGCTTAAGTTTTGACATTCTGTTAGTAGATTTTTCATTTCTTAACCTCCAAAAGAAATATTAATTTTTTAAAGAGCCTTTACTTTGATTTTATATTAAAGATTTTTGAGAACCTTTGTATTTTATTCCCAGATGCTGATAAGCGGTTTTGGTGGCGATTCTGCCTCTCGGGGTTCTTTCAATAAATCCAAGTTGCATCAAATACGGTTCGTAAATATCCAAAATTGTATCTTCTTCTTCTGAAGTTGCGGCTGACAGAGCCTGAAGACCAACCGGTCCTCCTTCAAATTTTTTAATAATTGCTTCCAAAATTTTTCTGTCGCCGGATTCTAAACCAAGCTCATCAATTTCCAAAAATCCTAAGGTCTTTTTAGTAATTTGTTCCGTAATTATTCCTTTTCCTTCAACTTGGGCAAAATCTCTAGTCCTTTTTAAAAGCCGGTTTGCTACCCTTGGGGTAAAGCGCGAACATTGAGCCAGTAATTCTATGGCTTTTGGTTCTATTTCTATTTCCAGAAGATTACTTGACCTCTTAATAATTTTCTCAATATCTTCTTTTTTATAATAATCTATTTGAAAAGTTGCTCCGAACCTGTTCCTTAAAGGAGAAGACAGTAGGGCTAAGCGAGTAGTGGCTCCAATTAGAGTGAAGTGGGATAGTTTTATTTCCATAGTTCTGGCCATCGGTCCTCTGCCCAAAATAAGATTTAGTTTAAAATCTTCAAGAGCAGGATAAAGAAATTCTTCAATTAATTTATTCATTCTATGTATTTCGTCGCAGAAGAGAATATCGCCTTCATTTAGATTAGTTAGAATTGCTGCCAGATCCCCAACTTTTTCAATAGTTGGACCTGTGATTGTCCGAATATTTGCCTTGAGCTCTTTGGCTACCAAATAAGATAAACTTGTTTTGCCCAAGCCGCTCCCGCCGTAAAAAAGCAGATGTTCAATTGGTTCTGTTCTTTTTTTCGCTGCCTCAATAATTATCTTAATATTCTTTTTAACTTTTTCTTGACCAATATAATCCTGCCAGCTCTTTGGCCTTAAAGTTAAATCCAGAGTCTTGTCTTCTTCTGTTAAACCTCTTGACAAGTTTTCCATAATTTGTTAAAATAAGAAATAATTAAACCCAGGGCTGGGGGATTTGGATTTTTCTGCAGATGGGTAGTTTGGTGAGAACGAAACTATACCTCGAGAAAATTCTAAACTTATGTCTCAAAGCTTAGGTTCTCCCCCAGCCCTGGGTTTAAGTTTGTTCAGCAGTAACTCTTTCTATTTCTTCAATTGTAGTCAGCCCTTCCAGTAATTTTATAAATCCATCTTGGCGCATTGAAACCATCCCTTTTTGAATTGCTTTTCTCCTGAGAGCTCCGATTGACGAGGAAGTTAAAATAAATTTTTCCATTTCGTCGTCCACCAAGAAAAATTCAAAAATGCCCAATCTGCCTTTATAGCCCGTAAGGTTACATTGTTTACAACCTTTTGCCTTTGGGATTGTTGTGGCAGCGGTTAGGGCAGGTATTTTTATTTCTTTCGGAAGTCCTTTTAGGGCTTTTTTTGTTTTCTGGAAATTTTCAGGAGAGATTTTTTCAAGCCTTAAGCACTTTTGGCAAACTTTTCTTACCAGCCGTTGGGCAATTACCATATTTATGGCCGGAGCAATATTGGTTGATTTTTCCCCTAAGGCCTGAAAACGGACAATGGTACCAGCCGCATCATTGGTATGGAGGGTAGATAAAACCAGATGGCCGGTTAAAGCGGCCTGTAAGGCGATTTTAGCTGTTTCAAAATCCCTGATTTCTCCTATTAAAATCACATCCGGGTCCTGCCTCATAATTGACCTTAATCCGCTGGCAAAATCATAACCCTTTTTTGGGTCAGCTTGGGTTTGGGAGATTCCTTCTAAATGGTATTCAATCGGGTCTTCAATGGTAATAATTTTAACTTCTGGCTGGTTGATTTTTTTTAAAACAGCGTAGAGGGTTGTTGTTTTTCCGGAGCCAGTCGGTCCAGTGACAATAATCATTCCATTTGGTTTTGTAATTTCTTTATTAAAAATTTTTACCAGGTCTTCTCTTAAACCGAGGGTCTCTACATCAATTAAGCTTTTTGGGTTTAGAATTCTTAAAACAACTGATTCGCCGTATTCAGCCGGCAGAGAAGAAGCCCTTATTTCAATAGGGGTCTTTTCCAATAAAATAGAAAAGCGACCATCTTGGGGTCGGTCGCTTACGTTTAATTTAAGTTCAGAAAGAAGCTTAATTCGGGAAACCAAGGATTGATGAATTTTTAAATCAAAAAATAAAACATCTTGTAAAAGCCCGTCAATTCTAATTCTTAGTTTTGCCCTTTCTTTTTCGGGCTCAATATGAATATCAGAGGAATCAAGATTGATTGAACCAACTAAAATAATATTTAGGAGCTCGGTGGTGATTTTTCCTAAAGAGGCCTCAATTATTTTTTTAAAATCAGAGATACTTTTTACTTTTTCTTGGATATTTTTAACTATGGCTTGAGGGATTTCAACTCCGCCAATAATTTTTTTTATTTGTTCCATGTTATAATAGATTTTATTACATATTATATGAAAAAAGAATTTATTTCAAGTAGTTCAACCCAAACAAAGAAATTAGGTGGAAGCTTAGCCAGAGAAATTCTAAAAAAGAGGTTTAAAAAAACCGCTTTTGTTATTGGTTTGGAAGGAGAATTGGGCGGCGGGAAGACCACATTTTTACAAGGTTTTGCCAAAGGATTAGGGATTAAACAAAAAATACTTAGCCCAACCTTCGTTATTATGAAAAAATTTTCAATGAAAAGGAACCGAGTTCCTTTTGCTAGAAAAGGAACTCGGTTCCTTTTTCAAAACTTCTACCATCTTGATTGTTATAAAATTCAAAAGCCAAAAGAGTTGTTGGCTCTGGGATTTAAAGAAATTATTTCCGACTCTCAAAACATTGTTGCCATTGAATGGGCTGATAAAATCAAAAAAATAATGCCGGAAAATACTCTCTGGATCAATTTTGATTTTATTGACGAGAAAAAACGAAAAATTTCAATTTGTTGACTTTTGATTTTATTTTGATACAATAAAAATATATGGGTAATCAAGTTAGTAATAATTCAATAACTGTTTCTAAGAGAACTGTTCGCAAAGAAGGAGGGATAGTTGTTTTACCTTTGGAGAGATGGAAAAGGTTTGAAAGGGAAAATTCAGAGCTTCGCTTGGCACTCGAGGCAATTTTATCTGGAGAGATGGCATTAAGAAAAAAGGAAACCAGACCCTTCAGAGAGTTTTTAAAATCTGCCTTTCCTCAATATGCCAAAAATCTCTAAATCCCATGCCACTCCTTATTTTGAAGATAAATTTAGAAAGCTTCCTACAAATCTTCAGAAGATTGCCAGTAGAAAAATTATTCTTTTTGAAAATAATCCTTCTCATCCAGGATTGAATACCCATAAACTTAAAGGAGCCCTATCTCATTTTTGGGCTTTTTATATTACTAAAAGTTACCGAGTTTTATTTAGATTTTTGAAGAATAACGTGGTTATTTACTATGATGTCGATACCCACGATATTTATAAATAATCACTTACTCGGAGTTAAGCTAAATTTAAAGGAGCTTAGCTCACTCACAAGGAGCTAAGCTCCTCGCTTTTTTGTTTTTACGACTTTTTGTTTTATGCTACAATTAAAAAATGGCAGAAGAGAAAAAAGAAAATAAGAAAAGGTTGGTTGTTATTGATGGAAATGCGGTGATACATAGGGCATTTCACGCCTTACCTCCCCTAAAAACAAAAAAAGGAGAATTGGTTAACGCTGTTTATGGATTTTTGTTGGTTTTTTTTAAAGCAATTAAAGAATTTCAGCCCGACTTTATCGCAGCCACTTTTGATTTTCCTGCCCCGACCTTTCGACATCAAAAATATAAACCTTACAAAGCAACCCGGGAAAAAGCGCCGGAAGAACTTTACCAGCAAATTCCCAAAACAAAAGAAGTTTTGAAAGGTTTTAACGTTCAGATTTTTGAAAAACAAGGTTTTGAAGCAGATGATTTAATCGGTACAATTTCGAAAGGAGCCGCAACCCCCCTCTTTTCCCCAAAAAGAGGGGGGCCAGAGATAGAAACAATTATTTTAACCGGCGATTTAGATGCTTTGCAATTAGTTAATAAAAACACTAAGGTTTATACTTTAAGAAAAGGGGTCAAGGATACTGTTTTATACGATAGAGAAAAAGTTAAGGAAAAATATGGGGGATTAGAGCCTGAACAGTTAATTGATTTTAAAGCCCTAAGAGGCGACCCTTCGGATAACATCCCCGGCGTCTTCGGAATCGGAGAGAAAACAGCGATTACCTTAATCAAAGAATTTGACTCTTTAGAAAATCTTTACAAAGACTTGGAAAAAAATACTCAAAAAGCAAAAAATCTAAAAGAGTCATTAAGAAAAAAACTTTTGGACTATAAAGACCAGGCCTTTGTTTCTAAAATGCTGGCGGAAATAAAACAGGACGTACCAATTGATTTTAATCTAGAAAAATGCCGTTGGGGATATTATAATAGAGATAAAGTAGTTAAGATTTTTAAGGACTACGATTTTAAAACTTTGATTGACCGGCTGCCCGGTGAAAAAACAATAAGTAAAAATAATAATCTAAGTTTATTTTAATGTTTTGGGGAAAAAAGAAAAATAAAAAAGAAAAAGAGTTTTATGAAAATTTACGAGAGAACGGCTTGACAATTACAGATTATTTTATTGATGGTCTTTTGATTTTTGATGAAGATAGTAAAATTGCCTTAGTGAATCCTCAGGCCGAGAAGTTTTTCGGAGTTAAAGAGGGAAAAATATTAGGGGAATCAATTTTGGGCTTAAATCGTTTCCCAAAATTTGAACCGTTAGTTTCTTTGTTAGGAGGAGGCGTTAAAGAGGTTTTCCGCCAAGAACTTCAAATTAGCGAAAACCTTATTTGGGAAGTAACCACAGTCCCAATAATAACAGGAGACGTCAAGGCGGTCACCTTGGTTATTTTGCACGATGTCAGCCGAGAGAAATTAGTTCAAAAAATGAAGACAGAATTCGTTACTTTGGCTGCTCATCAACTTTGGACGCCGACTTCTGCCGTAAAGTGGTCCTTAGAGATGTTATTGGAAGGCGACTTGGGAAAATTAAACGAGAGGCAAAAAAAAATTATTGAGAAAGCCCACAAGACAAACGATAAGGCGATCAGATTAGTCAATGATCTTTTAAACGTGGCTGAAATTGAGGAAGGAAGATATCTTTCTAAATTAGTTCTTACAGACATCTCAGATATAATTCAGCTCATAATTGAAGAGTATAACGAGCAAATAAAAGAGAAAAAAATTAAACTCGCCTTTAAAAAACCAGAAGAACAATTGCCGAAAATTATGTTAGACGTTGAAAAGACAAAAATCGCCGTTAGAAATATTTTAGATAATGCTGTAAGGTATACGTTTCCTATGGGGAAAATTTCAATCTTTATTAAAAAAGAAGAAAAAAATATAGAAGTTCAAATTCAAGATAGCGGTCTAGGAATTCCCTTAGGCGAACAAGATAAAATTTTTACTAAATTCTTTAGGGGTTCTAATATAACGAGAATAGATACAGAAGGCACAGGGCTCGGTCTTTATATCGCCAAAAATATTATTGAGGCCCACAAAGGAACTGTTTGGTTTGAGTCAGAAGAAGATCAAGGAACAACTTTCTATTTTACCTTGCCTATAAAAGAAAGATTTGGAGAATATCTAACAGAGGAGTTTTATTGATTTATCAACTTGTATTGATTTCTTGGATAAGATAAAATAAAATAACATGGCAAAGAAAATTTTATTAATTGAAGACGATATATTTCTTCGGAAAGTAATTGCCCGCAAGCTTCTAAAAGAGGGTTATGAACTGACAGAGGCAATAGATGGAGAAAATGGAATGGCAAAAATTAAAGAACATAAGCCGAATTTAGTTCTGCTTGATTTGGTCTTGCCGGGAATGGATGGATTTGAGATTTTAGGAAAAATGAAAGAAGATTCAACCCTTTCTCAAATTCCAGTAATTATTCTGTCAAATCTTGGCGAAAAAAAAGACATAGAAAAAGCACTGAAAATGGGGGCAAAGGACTATTTAATCAAGGCCCACTTTACTCCAGGAGAAATAATTGAGAGGGTTGAAAATACCCTCAACAAAAACAAAAAATAAAATGAAACAAAATATGAAAAAAAGAACAACTGGGATTATAATTGGATTAGCAATTGGGATAATGGTGGTCAGTCCTATCTTAACCCGAGCCATAACAGAGTTTGACCGAGACTTGAAAACAGGAATGACTGGAATAGATGTTAAGCAGTTACAGATATTGTTAAACACTGATATTGATACTAAATTAGCTGATTCAGGCCTTGGCTCCCCTGGCCAGGAAACAACTTACTTTGGTTCTTTAACTAAAAGAGCGGTTATTAGATTTCAGGAGAAATACGTTAAAGATATTTTGACTCCTTTGAGTCTTGTTTCAGGAACCGGTTTTGTCGGTAGAGCCACCAGAGAGAAGTTAAATACTATTTTAGAAAAAGTAAAAGCTGTTTCAGAAGAACAAGAACCTTCCTATGGTAAACCTTCAGAGGGCGAGGAGGAAAAGGATAAAGAAGAAAAGAAAGAGCTCGGTTTGACAGTAAGATTAGCTAAGGATAGTCCAATTGATTCTGATTTGGTTGCTGGTCAGGCCCTGGCCTCTTTGGCTAAATTTAGTTTTACCAATAATGATAATAAAGAAGCAAAAGTTACTCAATTAAAATTCAAGAGAATTGGTGTTTCAGCAGATACAACTCTGGCAAAGGTTTATTTGTTTGAAGGAACCAAACGTTTAGCTAATCCGGCTAGTGCTTTATCTACAGGCATTATTTCTATTAATGAACCAACTGGTATTATTACAATTCCAGCTAACAGTTCAAAGACAATCACTGTTAAATCCGATATTGCCACAGGCACCAATAGTGAAATTGTTGGGGTGAGTATCCAAGCAGCAGATGATATTATTTCAAATGCCATCTCTGTAAATGGCTCTTTTCCAATCAACGGCAATTTGATGAGTATCCGTTCTATAACCCTAGCTGAGGTTGATTTTAATAATAGTACTACTCCAGCAGCTAATACCAGTGTTGCTTTGCAAAATAACTATACTGTCTGGCAGAACACGGTCAGTATTCCTACTAAAGCAGTTGAACTTATCCGCTTTAGCTTAGAAAAAACTGGTACAATTAACAATTCTAACCTGCAAAACTTCCGACTTTATATTAATAATATTCAGGTTGGTTCGGCCATTCAAAGTTTAGATGAGGATGATTTTGTTACTTTTGATTTATCAGATTCTCCAAAGAAATTAGAGGTCGGTTACAGCACCATTAGAGTATTATCTGACATAATTGGCGGTTCTTCCAGAACTTTTAAGTTTTCTTTAAAAACTACCGGTGATGCTGTTTTTACTGACAGCGAATACGGAATTAATGTTTTGCCTACTGCCAACAGTTCTAGTTTTTCTGTCAGAGCAAGCGGAACCCAAACTGTTAGCACAGGGAGTGTTAAAATTGTCCAAAAGTCAGGTGGTCCGGTTGATGTAATTAATAGTATTTCTGCTGAAACTATAGGCGAATTTACCATGACCGCAGCTGGAGAAAGAGTTAAGGTTGAAAGTTTGGAAATAGAAGTTCTTTGGGTTGAAGACAGTGGCAGCACAACAGTAGGTTCCTTAAGGGATGGCTTGGTTTTGGTAGATGGAGTTCAGATGGGAAGCGCCGCTGATATTGATGTTGATAGAACCACTAGCGACAGCACAGGCACTACTTACAGTTTTAGCTCTTCTTTAATACTTGAACCAGGGGAGCCAGTAACTTTAATAGTAAAAGCTGATATTTATGACAATGATGGAACCAATAACTTGCAAAATGATGATACTCTCCAGGTTAATATTCTGGCCGGAAGCAGTAATGCTGAAGGAATGTCTTCTAGCTCTGCCATCAATGTTCCTTCCAGCCCTGTTACCGGCCAGACAGTAGAGATTGAACAAGGTGAATTGGATTTGGGAAAATATGCTGCTTTTTCCAGTAGGATCTATATTGTACCAATTAATGATACCAAATTGGCCCACTTTACTTTGATGAGTTCCCACGAACCTGTGGATTTGAACACTATCACTGTTAATCTGGCAACTGTTGCTGGCGCTGTTGATGCTTCAGATGACTTGAGCAATCTCTATGTTACTTATGGAGATAATACCACTACTATTAAGGCAGCTGTGGTAGATGATGATAATTCCTGGACAATAAATTATAGATTAGAAAAACACACTACTCTGGAAATTGCAGTTTATGCTGATGTTTCTTTAAGCGCCTATGCTGCTGGTACCACTGATACCATTACTCCAAAATTAACAGTTAGCGGTACTTCAGTTAAATCTGGTGCTAGCGCAGCCAGTAGTCAGACCACTGGCCAGACCATTACTTTTGATGTTGGAGAGGAAGGAGATCTTACGGGCCAAATGGCTGGTGATAGTCCTTTAGACCGGATAGTGGCTGGTAGTACTGCAGCTGAAATTGAAGCTGATAATCCTCGGTCAGTAACCGGAGCCAAGTTTAAATTTACAGCTGTTGGTGATGATTTTCTTCTTAAGACGATTAAATTAGAGTTAGATGAAGGAGCAAATGTTAGCGGTGCTGTTTTAGGTATTGTTTTAAAAGATGGAGAGACCGTAGTCAAAGACAAGTATGGCGAGGAGTGTAAAGAAAAATTTGGAGCAGGAACTGGCGGAGACCTTGACGAAGTGGAATTTACCGGCCTGAAGATTGCTATCCCAGCTGATACTAGCAAGACCTTAACTTTTGATTTATTATTAAATACTCCGGACTCTGACATTTCGCCAGCTAGCTCTCAAGCCAATGTTCAGCTGGAGCTGGATAAAATTAAATATGAAAACAGCTTGGGCACCGAGATTTCAGATTCAAACCCTGGTCCCAGCAATAATGACCCGGACGCCAATAACCTTTATGTTTACAAGAGTATTCTCTTTTTCACTCATATTGATTTGGGCAATAATAAGATATATAATGGCATGTCAACCAAGCTTTATAGCTTTAAAGTAAAGGCAGATTCGGCTGGCGATGTTGCTTTAAAGCAGCTGAAATTTGGATTAAACTGGAACAATGCAAATAGCAGCACTCTTGTTTTAGATACTTTTAGGCTTAAGCGAGATTCGCAAGACATTACTAACATAGTAACCATTCAAGATACTTTAGGTAATTCTCTTGAAAGCATAACAAATACTGCAACTCCATCTCATAGCGCAGTAGTATTTACTTTTGCTACTGAAGAAACAATTCCTGCTGGACAAGAAAAAACCTACGATCTATACGTCAGGCCTAGCGGTTTTCAATACAAATCAACCGCTGGAGCTGATACTGTAGTTATAAACCTGAAAGGAGGCAGTGATGAATCAGTTCATAATGGTAGTAATAGATATTTGGTTGATGATGCCAATAGTATTTTTCAATTAGCTGCCAGCGCTGGCGGAGCTGGTACTGACTATAATCTTATTTGGTCAGATAACAGTTCGGTTCGCCACAGCTATTCAGCCGATAACGTCTATTCTGACTGGGCTAATGGTTATTTAGTGCTGGATTTACCTCTTGATGGTGAGGCCTGGCAGGGCCAGTAAGACAAACAAGGAGAACTTGAGAAGCTAAACTAAAACAAAGGAGTTTAACTCCTTTGTTTGCTTTGGCAGAAAGAAATTGTTAAAATAAAAGATAGAAAAGGTCAAAGATAAAAATTACTCTAAAATTATAATGAACCCCGTTAGAAATTTTGTGGTATTTTTAATGGGGTAAGAAAAGTTTATGAAAATTTTTAACGGGGTGAACAGAAAACTTTTTATTAGTTTGCTGGCAATAATTTTGATTGCCCTTGGAATTATAGCCTGGGTATATTACACAAAACCAGAAGAGGAAGGGCTTATTGTTGAGGAGCCTGCTGTTGAGGAATATCTTATAGAGAGAAAGCTCAGTTGCTTTGATTCTACTCAAGACCCTATTCCCATTTGTAATTGTGATGACCTTCAAAAAATAGCAGAAAACTTAACTGCTAATTATAAGTTAGAGAACGATATAGATTGTTCTGATACCAAGGATTGGAACCAGGGAAAGGGCTTTGAGCCCATTGGTAAAGAGAAAGAACCATTTTTGGGAAGTTTTAATGGACAAAATCATATTATAGTTAATCTCTATATAAACAGGATTGATGAAGATTATGTTGGTTTATTTGGTTATTTGGAATGCGTTTCTGGTCCAGAGCTTTCCTTTCCTTGTTTGTCCGGAGGAAAAGTAACCAGCATTGGTTTAAAAAATATTGATATAAAAGGGCATAATTCTACTGGCGGCTTGGCTGGCAACAACCGTAATGGCTTTATAACAAATTCTTATGCTAATGGACTTTTAATCGGCAATGACGATATCGGCGGTCTGGTTGGCAAGAATATGGAGAACGGAGTAATTACTGCTTCTTCTGCTGAGGTAAACGTATTCAATGGCAACAAAGATGTAGGGGGGTTGGTCGGAGAGAACGAAGGAACTGTTATTGGCTCTTATGCTCTTGGGTTTGTATCTGGCATCAAGGGCGTAGGGGGTTTAGTCGGTGAAAATGAAGGAATTATTACTCACTCTTATGCAACCGGAAATGTGACTGGAGATGAAAATGTAGGAGGGCTTATTGGCGATCTTGACCCAGGGACTGTAACAAGTTCTTATGCAACTGGATTTATATCAGGTAATAAAGATGTAGGAGGGTTTATTGGCGATAATCACGCTGGCCTAGCAAAAAATAATTTTTCTACTGGAGAAGTAAAAGGTTTTGACCGAATGGGGGGATTTAACGGCGTTAATCATGGCGGAAGGATTAGCAACTCTTATTGGAATAAGAAAGGAGAAACTTCTCTTTCTTGTATAGGAGAAAATAAAGAAGGAGGATTTGTCAAGTGCTATACTATAGAAGGTAATGAGAGCTATTTCTATGATTTGAACAATAAACCAATGAGTCAATGGAAATTCCCGCCCTGGAGCAAAGAAAATAATGGTAAAGATTTTCCTGTTTTAAAACCAGAGCAATATATTTATATTGAAGAAATAAATTTAACAGATTTAATAGAAGAACTTATTGGTGAGGAAGAGGAAGAGGAAGAGGAAAAATCCTCCTACGTTCCGCTTGACAGCGGAGCTACGGAGGGCAAGGAGGAAGAACCCTCCTACGTTCCGCTTGACAGCGGAGCTACGGAGGGCAAGGAGGAAATTAGCTGTTTTGATTTTTCTAAAGACCCTGTTTCTGTTTGCAATTGCCAGAACCTCCAAAGAATGAAAGAGGATTTAAGCGCTAATTATCAATTAGAAAACGATATAGATTGTTCTAATACCAAAGAGTGGAATGGTGGCAAAGGCTTTGAGCCAATAGGCGTTGATACTAATTCTAGGATTTCAGGATTCCAAGGCACCAGATTCAGCGGAACTTTTAATGGCCAAAACCATATTATAACCGGCTTGTTTATAAAAAGACCCAACAAGGACTACCTTGGCTTGTTTGGTTATTCCAAAGGAAAAGTAAAAAATGTTGGTTTAAAAAATGTCAATATAACTGGCAATGAGGAAATAGGAGGATTGGTTGGCGAAAACCATGGAACCATAACCAACTCGTACACAACTGGAACTGTATCTGGTTACGAAGACGTAGGGGGATTAGCCGGTGAAAACGAGCCGGGCGGAATTATAACAGATTGTTATTCATCTGCAACCTCTAATGGTACAGAAGATATAGGAGGATTGGTTGGCGAAAATGAAGCGACCATAACAAATTGCTATGCAACCGGCAAAGTTGCTGGAGCTGACAACGTAGGAGGATTTGTTGGGGACAATGAAGGAATTATTACCAACTCTTATTCAACCGGAGGCCTTTCTACTGGCAAAGACATAGGAGGATTTGTTGGCGTTAACCAAGGGTCTATAAATAACTCCTACTGGAATAAGGAAAAAGGAAGTTCTCTTGACTGCGTGGGCAAGATTAAAAGCGGCAGTGTTGACTGCCATATTGTTCAGGATAACAAAAGCTATTTCTATGCTCTGGATAATGAACCAATGAGTCAATGGAAATTCCCGCCCTGGAGCAGAAAAAATGATGGTAAAGATTATCCTGTCTTAGTTCCCTAGAATAACAAGACCAAACATATATGCTAAAAAAAAGAAGCATATTCACTAAAATTTTGATATTGACAATATCAGTTTCTTTTCTACTGGGAATATCTGTTTTTCTGGTGGCCATAAGAGAACAGAACCAGAATTTAGAAGAAGCTCTTATTGGAGAAAGCAAGTTGTTTGCTCAAGGTTTGGCAGAAGATATAGAGGCCGGATACTTACTTCAAACTTTACCGAGTCAACCTTCAGTAGAATCAAAATTTTTTAAAGAATTTCTTTTTTTATGGGTGGTTCAACCAAATGGTAAGATTTATTTTGCTGATAAACCAGAAATGCTTGGAAAAGTAGTTAAAGATCCTTCCTTGGGGACATCAACAATAATGGTTAAAGACAGTATTTTTCCTGAAACCGGGGAAAAGATAAAATTGGTTGTTTATCCTTTAAAGATAGAAATTGAAGAAAAGCCCTGGAACTTATTTATAGGGGTATCTTTAGAATCGCTTACGGCCGCTAGAAAGAAATTATTTATTACTGGTTTTGCTCTGTTTGCCGGAGCGTTTATTTTTTTAATCTTGCTTTCTTTTTATTTAGCTAAAAAAGTGACTAACCCTATCAAAGAGCTTAAGAAAGGAGTTAGAATTATTGGAAAAGGAAATCTTGATTATCAAATCAAATTAAAGACCGGCGATGAAATTGAGGATTTGGGTAATGCTTTCAATCAGATGGCAGAAGATTTGAAAGAACATTACCTTGCCCTAAGAAAAGAAGAATTGAAAACCTTGACCGTTTTTACAAGCTTTTCAGATGGTCTGCTGGTTTTTGATGAAAAAGACAATCTCTCTTTAGTTAATCCTCGGTTTAAGGATTTTTTTGGCGAAGAAGCTGAAAAATTAACAGGCAGTTCTATCGCAGAAATTTCCAGAATTCCTGTTTTCCAGCGTTTGGCAACGATTTATAAAAAAAGAGGTAAAGAAATTTTTAGGAAGGAGCTTAAAATTGGAGAAAACTTATTTTTAGAAATAACTACTATTCCTTTAATGGCAGAAAAAAAGAGATTGGGGACTTTAGTGATTTTACATGATGTTACTAGAGAAAAATTAATTGATAGAACGAAAACTGAATTTGTTTCCTTAACTGCTCATCAATTAAGGACTCCTCTATCAGCAATTAAATGGATTACAAAAATGGTTTTAGATGAAGAGCTGGGAAAGATAAACAAAGAACAAAGAGAATTTCTTGAAGATAGTTATAAGTCAAATGAAAGAATGATTACTTTAATTAATGATCTTTTAAATGTAGCAAGAATTGAAGAGGGAAGATATGTTTTCAAACCAATCTTAGCTAATATCGAAGAGATAACTAAAGATGTGGTAGATTCTTACAAAAAAGAGACCAAAAGAGGAGGACTTAAAATTGATTTTAAAAAACCCGAAAAGAGACTGCCCCAGGTTATGGTAGATGTTGAAAAAATAGGCATAGCGATTGATAATCTGGTCAAGAATGCTATAGGATATACTCTTAGAGGTGGCAGAGTGATAGTTTCTTTAAAATGTGCTAAAAAAGAAATAGAGTTTTCTATTAAAGATAATGGAGTAGGAATTCCAAAACAGCAGCAGAAAAGAATATTTACTAAATTTTTCAGAGGAGCTAATGTAATAAAAATAGAGACCGTGGGGACAGGACTCGGGCTTTATATAACTAAGAATATTATTGAAGCTCACGGAGGCAAAATTTGGTTTGAATCTGGACTGGGAAAAGGAACAACATTTTATTTCACTATCCCAATAAAAAAATAATTTTATTAACAGTTTAATCTTGCATTTATTTTGTAAATGGAGTAAGATAAAATATTATGGCCAAGAAAATTCTTTTAATTGAGGACGAGAAAATTATGGTTAACCTTCTTGAGAAGAAATTAACCAAAGAAGGTTATGATGTTTCGGTTGCCTGGGATGGAAAAGAGGGGCTTTTGAAAATAAGAGAAGTAAAACCAGACCTTATTTTACTTGATATTGTTATGCCGAAGATGGGAGGTTTCGGAGTAATGGAAGAAGTGTCAAAAGATAAAGAGCTTAAGAAGATTCCAATAATTATTATTTCTAATTCAGGCCAGCCGGTAGAGCTTGAACGAGCTAAAGAGTTGGGGGTAAAAGATTGGTTAATTAAAACCGAATTTGATCCTCAAGAAGTACTTAATAAAGTAACAAAACAAATCGGTAAATAATTAAAAATATGGCGAAAAAAATTTTAGTCATTGAAGACGATAAATTTCTCCGGGAGTTAATTTCTCAGAAGCTTTTGCACGAGGGTTATGATATTGCGGAAGCAGTGGACGGGGAAAAGGGACTAGAGGCAGTTGAAAAAGAAAAACCAGATTTAGTCCTGCTTGATCTTATTTTACCTGGCTTGGATGGATTTGAGGTTTTAACTAAAATTAAAGAAAATCCAGCTGTTTCTCAAATTCCAGTAATCATTCTTTCAAACCTTGGCCAGAAAGATGATATTGAGAAAGGGCTGAAAATGGGAGCAAAGGATTATTTAATAAAAGCCCATTTTACCCCGGCAGAAATTATTGAGAAAATTGGAATAATCCTTAAATAGTAATGCCCGAATTGCCAGAAGTTGAAACAACTGTAAGAGGTTTACAGCAAAAGGTCCTTTCCAGGACCTTTGTTGGTGTTTGGACAGATTTAGAAAAATTTAAAAAATTAAAAGAATTAAAAAACAAGAAAATTCAAAAAATTTGGCGAAGAGGAAAAAATATTATTTTTGAACTTTCGCAGGCCCCGTTAAAGGTTAGCGGGTCAAAGAAAAAACACCAAGAGAGCAAACCTCTAACGGGGCAAGGATATTCTCTTTTAGTTCACCAGAAATTAACTGGACATTTGCTTTATGAAGAATGGGAAAAAGATAGAGTAAATACATATATTCACTTAAAGTTTTTTTTAGATAATGGAAAAATATTAGCTCTTTCTGATTTGAGGAAATTTGCCAAGGTTGAACTATGGAAAACCGAAGAGTTATTAAACTCAAAAGAATTTAAATCTTTGGGGCCAGAGCCCTTAGATAGGGATTTCACTTTTGGAAAATTTAAAGAAGTTCTAAAATATAAAAAGGGTAAAATAAAGCAGGTTTTAATGAATCAAAAGATTATTGTCGGAATCGGCAATATTTATTCCGACGAAATTTTATGGAGAGCAAAAATCCACCCATTCAAAGATATTTCCAAACTGAGTGGAAAAGAGCTTAGAGATATTTACAGCAATATTAAAAATGTTTTAAAAAAAGCGATTGAGCTTGGCGGAGAGAGTTTTTCTGACTATCGGGATCTGACTGGTCAGAGAGGAGAATTTGATAAAGAAAGAAGGGTTTATCAACGAGAAGGCGAAAAATGCCCAAGATGCGGAACAATAATAAAAAGAGTAAAAATCAACGGCCGCAGCGCCCACTTCTGCCCCAATTGTCAAAAAATATGATACTTTTTCTTTACGGGGAAGATACATATAGGATGAAAGAGAAAATGAAAGAGATTATTGAGAAATACAAGAAAGTCCATAAAAGTGGCTTGAATTTGAAATATTTTGACAATTTCGAGGACTTAAAGGATGGAATGAAACAAATGTCAATGTTTAAAGAAAAAAAGTTGGCGATTATAAATAATCCTTTTTCAAACATTGAATTCAAAGAAAAGTTTTCAGAAAATGGCAAGGATTTTGCTAAATCAGAAGATATAATTGTTTTTTATCAGGAAGAAGTTAATAAAAATGACACCTTTTTTAAATTTCTTAAGAAAAATGCCAAATGCCAAGAATTTTCGTCTTTAGGAGGTTTAAAATTAAAAGAATGGATTAGAAAAGAATTTGGTAAATATCAAACAGAGATAGAGCCAAAATCCTTGGAAATGTTAATTGAATATATTGGCAATGACCTTTGGCGGATGAGCAATGAGATTAAGAAATTAGTTAGTTATAAAGAGAAAGTTAGTTCAGAAGATGTTAAACTTTTAATAAGGCCAAAAATTGAAACTGCTATTTTCAAAACAATTGATGCAATTTCTCAAAAAAATAAAAAACTTGCCATAAATTTAATTCACAAACACATAGAAAAAGGAGACCATCCTTTATACCTTCTTTCAATGATAAATTACCAGTTTCGGAATCTTTTAATAATTAAAGACCTTGTTGAAAAACACAAACCCTATAGCGTTATTTTAAAAAAAAGCGGGCTTCATCCTTTCGTGGTCAGAAAAAGCTACTATCAGGCCCAGAAATTTAGTTTCCAGGAATTAAAAAAAATCTACCAAAAAATTTTCCAGGTAGACTTTGATATTAAAACTGGAAGAATAAAACCGGAAATAGCATTAGATTTACTTATAGCGGAAATCTAATCTATTCAGTTTTAAATTTTCAATTTTCAAACTCCAATTTTCAATGAATTTTCAATAATCTAATTTTCAAACAACAATTGGAAATTGAAGAATTGGAATTTGATTGTAAATTGAAAATTGTAAATTGAAAATTATTTATTTGGGCTATTTTTATTGACCAGTTTAGTAATTCGGGATTTCTTTCTAGCTGCCGTATTTTTCTTAATTATTCCAACCTTGGCTGATTTATCTAATATCTTATAGACCTGGGGCAAAAGTTTTTTTGCCTCTTCAATTTTCTTTTCCAAAACCAAACTCCTTACCTCTTTAATGAGGTCTTTCATTTTCTTTTTATAAACAAGATTTCCTTTTCTTCTTTTAATATTCTGGCGGAGAGCTTTTTTAGCAGATTTAGTAATTGGCATATAATTTAAAATAACAAATAATTAAACTTTTGTAAATATAGCATTGTGTTTTTATAATAAATGAGTTAATATTATACAGTTAGCACTTTTAAATAAAAATTAAAACTGAAAGGATAGAAAATGATAGAAAAGACAAACAAAAACGATTGGCCTTTGGTTAGATTTGTTATTCCAGCTTTTCCAGAAGTGAATATTTTTACCCGGCAAGCCAAAAAAA
>Ga0210017_1000621_pt1 | contig 30262 bp, 31 predicted proteins | sample CryGeyCG2014_020_FD_183966 | JGI IMG/M metagenome (GOLD analysis project Ga0210017, IMG submission 183966) | Groundwater microbial communities from aquifer - Crystal Geyser CG08_land_8/20/14_0.20 (SPAdes) (version 2) | ecosystem: Environmental > Aquatic > Deep subsurface > Groundwater | place... | reverse complement strand
AAAAGCTTGGGGTTGCAAATTTTCTGCCATTAAACAAAATAAAGCCAGCAGCACCAAATCAGGAACTAAAAAACATATTATCTTCAAACGGGGTTCATGACCTGGCTATTAATTTAGTGTCATTTGATAAGAAATTCAAGAATGCGTTCTCCTATGTTTTTGGAAACACAGTTGTGGTTGATAATATCAATGTTGCCCAGCGCCTTGGCATAGGAAGCTTCAGGATGGTAACCCTTGAGGGGGATTTAATTGAAACAAGCGGTGCAATGAAAGGCGGCTATAGGAAGAAATCAGGAGCAGGCTTCCAGCAGGAAGACCTTACAAAAGATATTTCTGATTATGAGAAAAAACTTGCTGAACAGCAAAACCTTGTTAATGTTCTTGAAAGCAGAAGAACAGATGTTGAAAATAGTATCATTGGACTAAGGAATGAAAAATCAGCTCTTGAGGGCGAGATAATAAAATCAGAAAAAGGCCTTCATTTTGAAACAGGAGATATGGAGGTTTCCAAAAAACAAAAAACAAGTTTGGAAAATGAGTTAAAAGCCATCAACAAACAGATAGCAGAGACAGAAGAAAAGGTAGCTAGTTCTAATAAAAAATTGGCTGAAATAAAAACAAGAAAGCAGGAGCTGAGAATAAAAATAAGCGGCCTGAGAAATCCAACATTGCTTGCTGAGATAAATAGTTTTGAGGATAAAAAGCATGAGCTAAGAAATGATATTCTTGAACTTGATTCAAAGATAAGCAGCATGAATACACAGATAAATGACATATTGAAAAGGGATGAAGAAAATATAACAAGAATACTCAAAGAGCAGGAAAAGGAAAAAAAGGATTTCTTAGCAGAGCTTGAGCAGATAAAGGAAAGGATAAAGACACAGAAAAAACTATTAGCTGAGAAGGAAAAAGGACAGAAAGAGTTCAGAACAAGATTCAAGGGATTGTTCAAGATAAGGGATGATATTAACAATGATATCCTCAAAACTGAAAGCAGTATAATGAACAAGGAGGACCAGAACAGGGGCACTGAAACAAGAATGAATAATTTATCAATGAAAAATGTTGAGGTCAAGGCAGAGCTCGCTGGCCTGAAAAAAGATTTTGAGCAGTATGAGGATATTGAGTTGTTAGAAGAAAAAAGTGAGGAATCGCTCAGAAGGGAGATAAACAGGTTTGAGGCACTTATAGGAGAGTTTGGTGCTGTTAATATGAGGGCTCTGGAAGTTTATGATAATATAGAAAAAGAGTATAAAAGACTGCTTGAGAAAAAAGAAAGGCTTGCAAAAGAGAAAAAAGATGTTATTGCTATGATAGATGAGGTTGAGAACAAGAAGAAGGAGTTGTTTATGGTTAGTTTTAATGCAGTTAATGAAAACTTTAAGAACATTTTTTCAAAACTTACATCAAAAGGGCTTGCATCCATTGTTCTAGAGGATGAGAAAGAGCCATTTGAGGGTGGTCTAAGAATAAAAGTCAAGATAACCGGAAAAAAATTCATGGACATACATTCATTATCAGGCGGGGAGAAGAGCTTAACAGCCCTTGCGTTTATATTTGCAATTCAGGATTATAAGCCGGCATCATTCTATGTTCTCGATGAGGTCGATGCTGCGCTTGACAAGCAGAACTCAGAGAAGCTTGCAAAACTTATCAGAAAATATTCTGAAAGAGCACAGTATATTGTAATATCGCACAATGACAGCACAATAACAGATGCAGATACGCTCTATGGTGTCTCTATGGGAGCCAATGGAGTTAGCAACATTGTCAGCCTGAAGATATAAGCTCTTCTAGTGCATTCTTTATTCCATTGGTTGTTTTGTCCCAGTTGTAAAATGCTATAATGGTTTTTCTTGCGTTTTCTCCTAATTTCATCCTCAGTTTTTTGTTGTCCAAAAGAAAAGACAGTTTTTTTGAGAGTTCATAGGGATTCTGCTTGCTGAAGAAAAGTCCATTATAGCTATCCTTTATGTAATGCTTGATATAGCCAACAGGTGTTGAAACAACTGCAATTCCGCATGACATTGCCTCCATTGTTGATAGAGATGATGTCTCTGTTAATGATGGCATCACATAAATGTCCATTGCCTGTAAATATGGAACAATATCATCAGCAGATTCAACAACAATAATGTCCTTTTTTGACTCAAGCATAAGTCTTAGTTCCTGGATTCCCTTTCCTATTATTAATAGAATAATATCCTTATGTGATTTTCTTAGCCTTAGAAAAGCCCTGTAAAGTGTTATAAGATCTTTCTCACGACCAATTCTCCCAGAGAATCCAATAACAGTATTTTTAGGATTAACTCCTATTTTTTCCTTTGCAGCTTTTTTATCCTCTGCTGGCTTGAATTTCAATGTGTCTGTTCCAAGATGAACAACTTTTTTCTTTGTTCTTATATTATGCCAGTTCAGTATCTCTGCAACCTCCAGTGAAGGAACCAGCAATAGGCTGCATTTATTGTATAGGTATCTTGCAATTGTCTTTGTAAGGAAGTTTATTGAATTCCTAAATGGATTTTTTCGCGAGATGCTCTTTGAGAGTAGCTCCCATTCAATAGAGTGTATGTATGCAACAAGGGGTTTTCTAAAAAATCTTGCAGCTAGTATCGCAGGAGCACCTATTGGACCTATTGTCTGGGTCCACACTATATCTGCTTGCTTAACAGCTTTTATAACTTTTATAATGCAAAATTTAGCAGGAGTATAATCCCCAACACGGATTCTTGAAAGTGGTATTCTAATAATGCTAATGTTTTTGAACTCTGCCAGTTGGCCATTAAATCTTGGTGCAATAATAGTGATATCATAATCAGCTGAAAGCTTAGGTAGGATTTCATTGAGAAACCTGGCAATGCCATCCCACCTTGGGAGAAAAGAGTCTGTTGCTATCAAAAGTTTTTTCATTTTATCTTGTAAAATTTTTCTGCATATTTGCAGTCATTTTTTAACCCATTTATAAACGCCCTTATATAAACATTAATATAAGGAAACAGCATTACAAGCCTCTGGCTTTCAAAGCACTTTAATGCCTTAAGTTTTGTCTTAAATGTATCTGTAATGTCAACGTAAAGCTTTGGTTTTTCCCTTTTCTTAAAATCCACAATATGCCAGATATCAAAACTTAGCAAATCCCCTTTATAATTAATTTCATCTATTAATTCCATGACTACCTTGTAAACTGCCCTGTGGTCATCATGGGCATCATCAACAGAATGGGTAAATATCTTGGCTGGATTTTTTTCCTTAATCAGCTCCTTGATTCTGTCCTTAATTTTTTTATCCTCAACTTCTTCTAAGAATTTTCCCTCTGTTAAGCCAAAGAAGACAACACCAGAGCCTCCAATTATTTTGTCTGCATTTTGTGCTTCTTTAACCCTTATTTTAATACTAACTCTTTTTTTAAGCCAAACATGAGAGGTTTCACCATAAGACAATATAATAGTAAATATTTCTTTTCCCTCTTTAGCATATTTGGCCAGTGTTCCGCCTGGCCCAAGCATCTGGTCATCAGAATGCGCGCATATAACAAAGATAGATTCTCCCATAGGCTTAAATAAAAAGCATTCATTAATTAAGTTTTCGTTTTAAAAGAAGTGGGGCGACGGGAATTTGAATCCCGGACACCATGGTCTTCAGCCATGTGCTCTCTTACCCAAATAGTCCAAGTATTTTCCAGGCTGAGCTATCGCCCCTTAACTAAAAGAAAAATATTAAAAAGTTTACTTAACTTTTTTCTTTTTAACTTTTTTTGGCTTTTCAGCAGGTTCTTCTTCCTCTATAGGTTCTTCTATTGCTTCTTCAACTAATTCTTCCTTGACTTCTTCTGGCTCTTCTGCTTCTTCTGAAGATTCCTCAGCAGGTTCTTCTATTGATTCTGCTGCTTCTTCAGGTTTTTCTTCTGCTGATTCAGCTCCACTTTCAACAACCTCCAAACTGCCCATTCTTCCTGTGGTCAGCTGAGGTGTGCCCTGCCATTCATTGACGAATCCATTCTTAATCTGAACTGTATCTCCTACCTTGACTTTGTCAATATCATCATTCCACAAACTCAAATTTATTTCTCCTGTTTCATCCTTTATTTTTGCAGTTGCAACCCTTCCGGGCTTTCCAAACTTGTTAAACTCTCGCACTTCACCTATTTCAACGACCTCTGCTGTGATATCAACATTGCCTTGTCTTATTTCTAAATCTTTTATTGCCATTATTAACACCTTCTATATTTTATCTAGAGAAAAAGCAGATGATTTAAATATCTTTTTATTTCAAATCCTTGAATTTAATCTCTGCATCAATAAGTTTTCTTAGAATATCTTTCAGCCCAGCTGTCTTTACTCTAACTTGTTTTGTTGTATCCCTGTCCCTGATTGTAACTGATTTGTTTTTTAATGAATCAAAGTCAACTGTAATGCAAAAAGGTGTTCCTATCTCGTCAGCCCTTGCATATCTTCTTCCGATTGAGCCTGATTTGTCATAATTTATGTTATATATCATCTTTAGCTTATCATAAATCTCTCTTGCAATTTTAATTAATTCTGGCTTGCTTATTAAAGGAAAAATTCCTGCTTTTACAGGGGCAAGTTTTGGATCTAGCTTTAAAACAATATTTCCCCTTTTCTTGTCATCATTATAAGCATCAAACATAAACACAAGGAATGCGCGTCCAACACCAAGGCTTGGCTCTGCAACAACATGCGGAACAACTTTTTCATTAGTTTCCTGGTCAAAAAAGCTTAAATCTTTTTTTGAATGTTTGATATGCTGCTGCAGGTCAAAATCAGTCCTGTTGGCAATTCCTTCCAGCTCTTTCCACCCAAATGGAAAATTATATTCCAGATCCCAAGTATCCAGGGCATAATGGCTCAGCTCATTTTTTGTGTGCTGCCTTATCCTGAAATTATCTGAATTTGCTCCAAGGTTAATAAACCATTTATGCTCTACAGCAAGCCAGTAGGCATGCCACTCTGTTTTTATGATTTTTTTATCTAAAGCTTGTTTTATTGTTATTTTTACAGGGGATTTATTTTTTTCCTGTGATTCAGCAGACAATACATTCATTTTATGATTCAAAACCTCTTTTATAAAGGGGCATTTGTTAATATTTTTTGGGTGCACAAAATACTCTATTTCCATCATCTCAAACTCCCTTGTCCTGAACAAAAAATCCCTTGGTGAGATTTCATTCCTGAATGCCTTGCCAATCTGTGCAATTCCAAATGGCAATTTTAATCTTGAGTTTTCTGCAACCAACTTAAAATCAGCAAATATCAGTTGAGCTGTCTCTGGCCTCAAATAAGCAGTGCTGCCTTCTACTGGCCCAACATTGGTTTTGAACATAAGATTAAGGTCTCCTATAACCTCATATTCCCCTCCGCATTCACACCTTGCTTTTTTTATTTCATTCTTGTCAATCTTGTTTGGCTTTCTGCATTTTTTGCATTTAACATAAATATCTGTGAAGCTGGCGACATGGCCGGAAGCCTCCCAGACTTTTGGGTTTGTAATAATGCTTCCATCAATGCCAACTATATCCTCTCTCTCCTGCACATGGAATTTCCACCATTCCATTTTGATATTGTTATTTATTTCAACGCAATTTGGCCCAAAATCAAAGAATCCAGCAAGGCCTCCATAAATCTCTCCTGACGGAAATACAAGGCCCTTTTTCTTGCAGAAAACGGCCATATCCTCAATTGATAACTTATTATCTGCCATATTAGAACTAATTAAAAACCTCTAATATAAAATTGTTTCTATCTGATAGATAGTATCAAAGATTAAAATAAAATTTTATGCAATTAAATGCTTTTAAGCCATTCAGATTTAGTTACTGGCATGGGCTTTAGTGTAGGGTATCTCTGGATTAGCTGGTTAGTTATGTTTGCAATATCACTAATAACCTTTTTTTCCTCTTCTTTTGTTGGTGATTTAAGCAATCCTTCAATTTCCATCTGAAAAAGTTCCTCTTTTTCACGTGTACATCTGTCTATTATTATAGCGTAGGATTTTATATCATCTTTTTTCTCAACCAAAAAGTATTTTCTCTTTCTGTAAAGCATCAGCGACTGAAGGTCTAAAAGATCCGGAGAAAAGGTTTTTTTGATTTCATTTCTTTTTATAATACAGTTCAATCCTAAAGGATCTTTTACTATTTCAGAATCTGATTTAGAGGTAAGGCTCTTTGATTTTTCCTTTATCCCAATTCTTAGGTCAGTAGAATCATCTCCAGAATTTACATATAAATGTAACTTAGCACTTTCAAGTGTGTATGGAAAGCTGGGTGTTACCCTAAAGCTATTAATAAACCCATCATCAAAGTCTTTCTTTATTTTATGAAACAGATGTTGTTCATTTTGGTTTAAAGAGAGCTTTGCTTCTATTTCTGTATTAGAAGAGTCAACTTTTCTATTGAATTTTTCTTTTAAGTAAGAACTCAGAAAATTGTAGGACATATCCTTTTTTGAGATAGTTGGTTCTGCTTTAAGTCCTTTCAAAATATCCCTTATCCTTTTAAATTCTTTGGAGTTTAATTTTGGTTCTGGAACCTTCATTTCAATTCTTGAGTAATCCTCAATGCCTATGTTAATGCCAGTTAATCCTGATTCAAAGAAATAATATTTCGGTGCATCATCAACTGTAATTCTAAAATCATCTTGGATGCTTATTATGTAATGTTGCCTTATATATTCATCAGCTGTGAAAGGTCTCAGAGGAGAAGTAATTATCATTCCTTTTACACCTCTCTGCAATGATTGAATAATCTCTTTTAGAATAAGTTTATTTCTTTCCTTTTCCCTTAGCCGGCTATTTTTAGATAATATATCCTTTTTTATTTCTAAAATCCACATTTCATTCTCATTTAAACTAACAGTTTTACCCCATGAAAAAGAATCATATTTTCTTGCTTTTATTGATAAACCAAACGGAACCTCATGCTCATCATTGTTAAAGTAAATTGTTTTGCTGTAGTTATCTTTAAATTTCCTGAGAAAACTGATTTCTTTTATTTCTTTTTTAAATTCATCAGCCTTTTGCTTTGAAAGATAGTACCTTTCTTCTTTTCTTATCATTACAACCACATTTAGAATTAATTCTTACTTATATATATTTTTTACTAAAGAATAGTAATGTTTTTCAAGAAAAATTAAAATTAAAAGATACAATACTCTTTCTATTTGATTGAATATAGAAACAAATAAATATAATCTATATTTCTAAGGTGTTATGGAAGAGGCCATTACAATTTCACTGGGAGAGAAAAAGACCTTAAGGCCGGGTTTTATGAAATGGTTTGGCCTTGTATACTGCGGAATGCCCAATGAGAATACTTTTTCTTTGAGCTATATGGAGAATGCTGGCTACCAGGGCTATGCCCTAAATATATATTACCCAAAAAGCATGAGCAAGATAATAATAAAAAATATTGAGTTCAATGTTGTAAGTGTAACGCCTGAAAAAATCACAATCCAGCAGATAAAACATAGTTCTCTGCAGTAACTATTTTTATTTTAGCTTGTGTTTAAAATAGATTATAGCGGTTATGAAACCTTGTTTAGGATAAGCCATTAATTAAATTTAAGGTAAGAATGGTAAAGCTAATGAAAAAGTTAAAGGAGCATTTTAAGGAAGTGTTGGGAATAAAGACTTCTCCCCACTCGATTGCATTAGGATTTGCAATAGGCACATTCATAGCAATACTTCCCACTTTTGGTTTTACATATCTTATTGCTATTATTGTGATGTTGGTATATGCAAAAGAAAGCAAGATTGCTCTTTTTGGCGCTTTGTTGCTTTGGAATCCTTTTGTGCTGTTTCCAGTTTACACACTAAGCTATAGGCTTGGTGATTTCATACTAACAGGTTCTCCTGCGATATACCCGCTGCAGGGGATTGGGCAGTTTAAGTACGCAACTTTAAGGTTTTTAATAGGAAATTTTATTATAGCAGTACTTTTTTCTGTAATCAGTTACTTTATTCTAAGGAGATTAGTAAGCTACAGCAAAAAACAAAGATTTAAAAATAACTTCTAATAAACGGCCGGGATGGAAAACAAAGAAGAAAAAATAAAAAAGAGCCTTAAGTATTCAATAATTGACGGAGCTTTTTGTTCAATGATGATTGGGTTCGGAGAATCATTTTTCTCAGCTTTTGCAGTCTTTCTAAAGGCAACTAACCTGCAGCTGGGCTTACTCAGCTCACTTCCGCAAACCCTTGGCTCACTGTTCCAGATGTTCACAAACAGGCTGATAAAGCTGTTTAAGTCAAGAAAAAAATTGGTTTACATAAGTTCCTTGCTTCAGGCATTGATGTATATACCTGTTGCGCTTGTATTCTTTTTTGGAACATTCAGAGTGATGCATCTTATAGTTTTTTTATGCTTTTATTGGGTCTTTGGAACAATATCAAACCCTGCGTGGAACAGCTGGATTGGCGATCTTGTAAATGAAAAAGAAAGGGGCAGTTATTTTGGCAGGAGAAACAGAGTTATGGGGTTTTTGTCATTTGCTTCGCTTCTTGCTGCAGGGTATATCCTTCAGAGATTCTCATCAAGCACATCAATGGAATACCTTGGTTTTGCTGTAATATTCTCACTTGCAATGTTTTCAAGGATATTATCATTTGTTTATCTTATGAAAGCTTATGAGCCAGAATACACAATAGCACCTGAATCACACTTCAGCTTTATTGATTTTATTAAGCAGGCAAGATTCAGAAATTATGGGTTGTTTGTAATTTATCTTTGTTTCATTAATTTTGGGGTTTATGTTTCTGCAGCATTCTTCACCCCTTATATGCTTTATGAACTGAAACTTAGTTATGGCATATTCACAATAATAACTGCTGCAGCAATGATAATGAAGTTTATTATGATGCCTATATGGGGAAATCTCTCAGACAAGTACGGAACAAAGAAAGTGCTTACTTTGACAGGATTTCTCATGCCTGTTGTTCCTGTTCTCTGGATTTTTTCTGTAAATATTTGGTATTTGATATTGATTCAGCTATACAGCGGCTTTATATGGGCTGGTTTTGATATGGCATCCTTTAATTTCATATTTGACTCAACCAGCTCAAAAAAAAGAACAACTTGCGTTGCATATTATAATGTCCTTAATGGGATGGCCATACTTTTAGGAGCTGTTGCAGGAGGACTTATAGTAAAGTACAACAATTTATTCTGGTCAAAATATTTTCTCGTGTTTATAATAAGTTTTATGCTGAGGTATATTGCATCATTGATATTTATACCAAAGATTAGGGAAGTAAGGGTTGTTGAGGAAATATCCCACAGGAAGCTTCTTCTGAAGGCATTTACTGCAATGCCAACCCGCGGCCTCATCTACAATATTATCACATTAAGGAAGAAAAAGCAGGGAACAAAGATAAACAGATTAAACCTCAGATTTAGATTTAAGATAAAAAAAGATTAAATCTTATTTTTTCAGCCACTCAATCTCATCCTTGTCAAGATTAAACTCCTGTGCAATCTGATCAGCTAGTTTTTTGTTCTCCTTGAATATTACAGAAAGGTAAGGCAATGTATCCTGCAATGCCTTTCTTGAGGATGTATGTGTTTTCTCTGCAATCTTTGATGCAATGCTTTTTCTTTTCTGGTATTTCATGTTTGCTCTCCATAGCTTAAGAATTCTTGTTGTTGGCTTGTAAGATGTAAAGCCCTTGTATTTCTCATCTTTTGCAACTGCAACTCCTGCTGTAATCAGGGCATTTATATAAACAAGAAAACGCCAGTGCTGCCATCTTCTAATTCTGCCCTTAAAAACATCTGCCCTTGATAAATAATCATAAGCCCTTGCCAAATCCTCTGGCTTTTGGTATTCTATTGGCAGGTTCTGGTCAATCCATAAAAACTGCTTGTCAATATCCTCTTCAACATTCTCAAATGCATTTATTGCAATGTTAATATCTGTTGTCTTAAAAACCTTTATTAATGCACTCAGCATGTTCTCTGTTCTGTTCCTGTCAGAGAGCTCATTTAAATCCTCATTTTTAAGCTCTTTTTTTTCATGAGTTAATGTCTGCAAATCATTTATTGCAGACCTTAAATCTCCTGCAGCATGCCTTGCCAATGACTTCAATGCTTCATCATTGAACTTTATTTTTTCTTTGGTGCATATGCTTTTTAAAACAGAAAAAATAGATAAATAGTTAAGAGTATGAAAGTGGATAAGTTCTGATTTCTTTCTTAGTGCATTAAGTTTTTGCCCATAAGGATTAGTAGCAGTCATAACAACAGGAAATATGCTTTTATCAATTAGTTTTGCAAGTGCAGATACTCCTCCACGGTCTTGTTTTCCTGAAAGCCCATCAATCTCATCAATAAGTATTATCTTGTTATCTGAGAAAAGGCTTCTCTGCATTATTGCAGGGCCAAGTGTTAATTCTATGCTGTTCTTGTTCCTGAAGTCAGATGCATTAAGCTCAAAAACCTCATAATTCAAATCATTTGCAATGACATAAACAGAGCATGTTTTTCCAACTCCTGACTGGCCGTATATAATTGAGGCCTTTTTCTTCTGATTTTTGAAATTAAGAATAAAGTTTTTTAGCTCTAACAGTGCCTTGTCATGGCCCTTAATTTCATTTGTATTTTCCGGCCTGTATTTTCTTGTCCATGGAATCATAAACAGGAATAATGCCCGAGAGTTTATTAAGGTTTTGGTTGAATATTTTTTAATTTAACAGAAAAATATTTCTTAAAGACAATAATCTCACGAAAAAAATTACTAAAAAGTTATTAAAAACAATTCTTCATAATAACTTATGAATTTAAAGAAGTACAGAAGGGATTTAAGGGTTCAAAGAAAAGAGGTTCTTCTAAGCAGAATATTCCAAAGCAAAAGAGACAAAAATCCATTGGAGGTTATAATAGAAACAGAAAACAACAGAAAAGTAAAGGAAAACGTGGCAAAAGAAATTGGAAAAATAGGCAAGATAACCCACCAGTTCAAAGTCATACCTTATATAAGCATTATCTGCACAGGTGAGGATGCAGAGCAGATATCTAATAAAATCTATAGAAAAGATGTTAACAGAATCTTTGAAAAAAGCTTTAGATACACTCTTAATGCAATGAAGTCAGTTGACTTGTCAAACAAATTCTCAATTATCCCAATAAAAAAGGATTCAGGGGCTTATTTCAAACCAAAAGAAAACTTGTGGAACCTTGAGAACATAGGCGCTTACAAGGCACATGAATCATCAACAGGAAAGGGAGTGAAGATAGCAATAATAGACACAGGAACTGATTACAATCACAATGAAGTGAGCAGGAATTTTACAAGAAAGAAAGGATACAATTTTATCAAGGATAATGATGACCCTTTTGATGACTATGGTCACGGAACGCATGTAGCGGGAATAGCAGCTGGAAAAAACTGCGGAGTTGCACCTGATGCAACCTTGTATGCAGTAAAAGTGCTTGATTCAGATGGAAGCGGCTCAGATGCAACAATTGCAGCAGGAATAGAATGGGCCATGCTTAACAATATAGATGTTGCAAATATAAGCCTCGGTGGACCAACAGCCTCAAGGGCGCTTGAAGAGATGTGCAGAATTGCCTCGCAAAAAGGCCTGCTGCTTGTTGCAGCTGCAGGAAATGAGGGGTATGGCCCAGAGTACCCTGCTGCTTTTGGTGATTGTGTAATTGCAGTTGCAGCTGTTAACATGAATAATAAGCATGCCAGTTTTAGCAATATATGGGAGACAAATGATATTTCTGCACCTGGTGTTGAAATTTATTCCTGTTATCCTGGAGGAGAATATAGAATATGGGATGGAACATCAATGGCAACACCCCATGTCTCAGGAACTTTGGGCTTGATGATATCAAAGACAGGAAATCCAAACCTTGCTGAGGAAATAATGTATAAAACAGCTGAAGAACTTGAATACAATGGGAAATATGAAAATGAATGGGTATTTGGTGCAGGGCTTGTAAAAGCAGACAATATGCTGGAAAATGCATTTTACAAAAGAAAAATAAATGAAATCCTTAAAAGAAAACATAACAATTATAATAATACACTCAAAAAGGCAGGAAAAATAGCCTGGAGAATAATCTGGTGAAAATGGAAGAAAAGCAGGAAAAGGATATTGGAAAAGTCACTGAAAACCTTTATAATATAAAAATAAAGCCAGAATATGCAGAAGACGGTTGCATAAGGCAAAAACTTGAAGAAATGGGATTAAAGATAAATATAGAGATTAAATCAACACAAACATATAATGTTGAGATTCTTTTTCCTGAAGGAATAAAGGAATCAGAAAAAAGCAATTACCTTAAAATAAAGTTAAATGAATTAAAGCCTTATGTAATATATGTTGAAAAATCAGTAGAAATGAAAGCATTAGATAATTATAAAACATCATATGATGGCTCTAATCCAATTTAATTATTTTTTCAATATCCTCTTTGATTCTTTTTTCAAAGTCAGCAACACGCTCTCCTTCTTGTTTTTCCTTGCTTAATATTGCCATCAGCTGCTTTGTCAGTTTTTCTTCCTTTTCAGAACTAAGAGCGTCAACTTTTATTTGTCCTATGCTCTCTTTTATCAATGAATCTTCAACATCCTCAACAGAGCTTGTCTTTGCCTTAACTTTATTTAATTCTTTTGTTGTTAGTTTAAATGTGTTTTTCATGACAAAATAAGCGCCCTTGTCATAAAGTTTGCTGAATATTTCCTTTATGTTTATGTCAGATGGCTTTCCTGAATCCAAAATGCCTGTTAATCTTATTGTTACAATTGTGTTGATAAATTCCCTGTTTTTTATTTTTTCCTCAAGCTCTTCTTTTATCTGCTCAGGGCTTTTGTTGTTGCAGTCAAGCTTTAATGAAAAAACATTATAGATAATGATTGGCTCATGTTTAAGCTTAATTCCATTATCTGTTTTTTCAACAATATAAAAGCCTCCGTTCTCAAGCTTTTCAAGCTCGCTAAAGCTGTTTGGGAATAAAGGCCCGGGATATGCTATAAGCCCATAGCCGGACTCTTTTTTACTGAATACATAATGGACATGGCCGCCTGCATAGTAATCAAAGTTTTTTGGCAAAAGCTCCAATGGCTGTGATTCCATTGAATCAAGTTCTTCTGGCTTGAATTCACTAAGTGCAGTATGGAACATGAATATCTTAAAGCCTTTTTCTTGTTCTAATTCTTTCTTCAAGAGAGATTTATAATGACTTTTTTCAAGCATGCCTTTTTTTCCGAATATTCCTGTTATCTTTGCTCCTGTTTTGTCAGCAGTAAAATCAAGCTTAAGTTTTTCATCAATAATTTTTCCTTTCATAACATTTATTAACAGCCCTGCATTCTCCAAAACATCAATTATTGTCTTTCCGCTCGGAGAAAAGTCATGCGAGCCAGGTATTGTATAAACTGGGATATTATTGTCTTTTAATTTTTTCAGTTCTGTAACAACAAGCTTTAATGCATCAATGCCTGGCAGGGCTGTGTTGAATAAGTCTCCTGCTATTAAGACAAAATCAACCTGTTTTTCAATGCAGATTTCAACTGTTTTCAGAAAGGCCTTTGTGCTTGCATCTCTTAGCCTTGGATCTCTCCAAGAGCCAATGTGGCAATCAGCCATATGCGCAAATCTCATTTTATCTTTTATCAACCCCTAATTTTATAATATGGCCTAATATAAAAAGTTATAGTTTCCAAAAAGAATATATATTAAAACTTTAATGCAAAGATTATGGCAGAAAAAGATGTGATAGTTAAATTTCTTAGAGAATGGGCTGTTGGTTATGTAAAGCACAGGGATATTTTAACTAAGAATATAATTTATATAAAAGAAGAGCTGGACAGAGTTATTGTTAAGTTTAAGGATAAAGAGCAGATATTTTTAATAAGGCCGACTGCAGATAACTCTTTGATTCAAGAGATAAATAAGGATAAGAACATTAATATTGTTATGCTAAACTCAAAGGAAAACCTTGACTTTCTTATAAAAAACTGGAGCAAACTAATAAAATTCGAGAAACTGACAATCTTTTTTATAAATCCTTTCTCAGGGCTTGACACAAAATGGTTTATTTCTCCTTATGTGCATGATAGAATATGCGACAAGGATTCTTTAAAGCTCGGCCTCAAAACAATGTTTGAGACTGTTGAAGCTATAACAGAAAAAGAGATTCTAGAAAAGATTTAATTCTTAAAAAATATTAAAAAATAAAAAAATTATTTCAGATAGTAAACTACATTTACTTGGGCTGTGACAGAAACATCTGATGGCATTATTGTTGCAGCCTCTTCAACAGCTAGTGCCCCTTCTGCCTTCACCATATCATATCTGTAAGGCATGTAATAGAAGTTGCTCTCTGAAACTGTTTTTACTTTTCCAAGCTTAAACCCAAGGCTTTCTGCAAGAATCTCTGCCTTTTCTTTTGCATTTTCAGCTGCCTCTGATAATGCCTGCTTTTTGTATTCCTGCTCTTTTTCTTGGGTTAATCCAAAGTTTATGTTATTGATCTGGTTTGCCCCATTGCTAACAGCAACATCAACTATTGCTCCAACTTTGGTTAAGTCAGCTGTCTTTACCTTTAGTGTCTGTGTTGCCCTCCATCCAATAACCTTTGAGCCTTCATCCTGTGTCCATGTTCTTTCCTCATACAAATTTAAGCTCTCTGTCTCAATGTCATCTTCTGATATGCCTTTGTATCTTAAGCCATCAATGATTGCATTAATAACCTTGTTTGCCTCTGACTGCGCTTCTTCTGCAGTATCCTTTACAATAGAAATCCCTGCCCATACCTCTGCCTCATCAGGGTCAAATGTAAGCTCTGAGTTTCCCTGTGCATTTAGCGTATGCTCTTCATCTGTCTGCCGGCATCCTGTCAGGCCTATTAAGGCAATAACTAATAATATTCCTAAAATCATATTTATTTTCATTTTAAATACCTCCATACAATAAGAATAATCTTGTTTCTTTTAAACCTTTATATTATCTTCGGTTAAAACCGAAATATAAGCTCCAAACAAGGATTTCAATTTTTTTATATTTAAATATTTTGAAATTTTATAAGGAGTAGTAATTATTTAGTGATAAAAATTAGAAAGATTTATAAAAAAAGTCTTTTTTACATAGAGGTATGAGCTATAATATTGATGCCATTGTATTGGCTGCAGGATCCGGAAGTAGGTTAGAACCTTTAACTTTAAGAGAAAAAGGTGCTATAAGAACAAAGGGCTTAGTAAGTATTTGCGGCCAAAGGCCTATGTCAGTAATATTTGGAGCCCTATATAAAATGGGCTTGGACCAGAGTGACCAAATTATAATAGTTGCAAAAGAAGGCTACAACAGGAATAGAATAATGTCTGAATATGATCAGAGAAGAACACTGGAAGGGATACCATTAAGAATATCCTGGCCCACTGATGATGCAGAAAATGTTGGAAGCGCTGATGCAACTTTGGAAAATATGGAGCAGTTTGAGATAAAAAAAGATGTTCTTGTTTGCCCAAATGACTGTTTTGTAAATGGGATGTCTCTTGTTGATATAATCAAAACAAATAAAGAAAAAATGGCTATTATAACCATAGCTGCTTATGAAGTTTTGGCAGAAGAAGCAGCTGAAAAATATGGCGTATTAATAACTGACCATGACGGAACTATAACAAAATTTATGGAAAAACCAACTCTTGAAGAGATGAAATCTGAGTTCAATATCCCTGATATTGCAGAAGCAAAAGAAAAAAAAGTTTTGGTAAATACGGGTTTCTATTATTTAAGCAATGATATACTGAAACTGAAGGATGATGAAGAAATAAAAGAGATGAGAGATTCAAAAAAGGAGGGAGAGCTGGACTTCGGAAAACATTTCTTTCCATGGCTTTTGGAAAAGGGCTATAAGGTGAATACCTACAAGGTTAAGGATTTTTATGATATGGGAAATATTAAGAGTTATATGAGCACAAGCCTTGAAATAATAAAAGGCAATGTTGAATGGATTGATTACCTCAAATACCTAAACAAGGACTTTAATGACCCTTTGTCATTTAATATCAAAAAGAATATCTACATAGCAAAGCGTACTTTGGACATAAGGATAAGAATAAACGGCAAAAGTTTTCCTACATTAAGGGAATCTATAGAAAAAGGATATGTGAAGATTAACAAAAATGTATTAATAAGTGATGATGTTAGAATAATGCCTGGAACCAGTTTAGAAAATTGTTTCATTGGGGTTTTGGCTACAATAGGCGAAAACTGCAGTATAAAAGGAATAAATGGTTTTGCTTCTACAGTGTATAAAGCATCCGTAATTGGTGTGAATACAGAGATTGTTGACAGCATAATATGCACAAGTGCTAAGGTAAATCCTCAAAATTTAACTTCAAAAGATTCTTCAAAAAACAAAAAAACAATGATAATAAATAGTGTTGTAGGAGATGCAAGTTTGGTTGAGGAAGATGTAAGAATAGAAAATTCTAAACTTTATCCAAATTCAGTTGTTGCTAGGGGTATAGAAATTAAAGATAATAATGAGTACTGCAATACAAAATAAGTTTTAAAAAAATTTCTAGAATTATTGAAAATATGACGTTGGAAAAAAAATTAAACAAAATGAAGGTTTTATATTTTGCAGCTGAATGCAAGCCCTTCTCTAAAGTTGGGGGGGTGGGGGATGTAGCTGGTGAACTTCCAATAGAGCTAAAAAGGCAAGGCATAGACATAGAGGTAATCACGCCTCTCTATGGAATAGTAAAGAAAGAGCTTATTGGAAAAAAAGCCAAGGAATATTTTATTGACTTTAACGGAAAAAAAGAAAAGATTGAAATTTATGAAACAGAATTAGCCAACCTCAAGGTTAATTTAATGAAAAATGAAACTTATTTTGAAGGGGGTTACTCAGAACCTTATATTTATAGCCACAATACCCCTTTATATGATGATTCTCTCAGATTTTCATTTTTTTCAGAGGCTTCTCTTGAATTAATCAAAGAAAAAAATCCTGATATAGTTCATATAAATGACTGGGTTTTGGGGTATCTTCCTGGCTTTATGGAACTGGAAGGCATGAATCAAAAGAAAGTGCTTACAATCCATAATGCAGGTTATCAAGGCAATATTTGGAAGGAAGTAGTAAGGAGGTGGAACATTAAAAAAATAATGGATAATGAGAGACTAAATAATCTTTTTACAGATCCCCATTTAGAATGGAATAACATAAATCCCTTGAAACTCGGAATAGAACTTTCTGACATGGTAAATACTGTAAGCCCAAACTATTGCAATGAAATAATAATGCCCGAGAATCAGGAAACTTATTTTGAAGGTGGAAAAGGTCTTGAAAATATCTTGAAAAGAAAATATGATGAGGGAAAGTTAATAGGCATATTAAATGGTTATAACTATACTTTTGAGCCTGCAGATGAAAAATTTGAGAAGTGCATAAAGGAAAAGAAACTAATAAAAAAATATCTTTCATACGAATTTTGTAACTCTAATGATTTTATCATTGGCTTTGTAGGAAGAGCAGTAGAACAGAAACTAAAACTTTTAATGGAACAAATTAATGGTAAAAGTGTTCTTGAATACATTTTGGATATTCCAGACATTAATGTGGCTGTCTTGGCTACCGGAGAACCCCATTATGAATCTTTCCTAAAAAGTTTTATTGAAAGAAAAAATTATTCTGCCACTATTAAATTTGATAAGGAAAAGGCAAGACAGATAAGTTTGGGGAGCGATATATTCCTTATGCCCAGCTTATACGAGCCTTGCGGCATAACACAGATGGAATCAATGAGCAACGCTACTCCCCCTTTGGTTAGATGGACAGGAGGACTAGTTGACACAGTAAGGGATTACAGGCTCAATAATGGAACTGGTTTTGGTTTCGATGGAACCAGCAGAGACAATCTATTGAGCTCACTGATTATCACAGCAATATCTGCATTTTTTTTCCATAAGAATGATAAGGAAAGTTTTAGGAAAATACAATATAATGGCTTTAAAAAAAGATTTTTATGGGAGGATACAGCTAAAGAATATATAAAGAAGGTTTATGAACCTTTACTTTGATTTTCTAAAAAAAATTATTTCCTTTTTCCAAATATTGCTGTTCCAATTCTTACCATATTGCTTCCTTCTTCTATTGCAACTTTGTAGGAATTGGTCATTCCCATTGATAGTGTTTTCATGCTAACATTAGGCAAATTAAGTTTCTTGATGTTGTTAAAGATTTCCTTTGTTCTTCTAAAATATGGCCGGGAGTTTTCAGGGTCTCCAAATCTTGGGCCCATTGTCATCAAGCCCTCCACTCTTATGTGTTCAAGTTTTGATATATTCTGGATTAAATTTTTCATATATTCCTCAAATGGCTCATGCTCATCTGGCTTTATGCCTGCTTTTGAATCCTCGCTGCCAATGTTTATTTCCATATAAACAAGCATTATAGTTTTTCCAGATGCCTCAACCCTTTTATCAATTGCCTGTGCTTTTTCATATGAGTCAACAGTCTGTATTACATCAAAAATACCTGATGCTTTGTTTATTTTGTTTGTCTGCAAATTGCCAATCATGTGCCATCTAACCTGCTTTGCTTTTTCTCCAAGCTGTCCATATATTTTCTGTGCCTCCTGAACATAATTTTCTCCAAGGTCAGTAGCGCCTGCATCAATAACCTCTTCTAGTTCTTCCTTTGTTCTTTGCTTTGCTGCCACAACCAGTGTTACATAATCTGGGATTTCTTTTCTTATTTTTTTATAATTTTCAGCTATGCTCATTTTTTATTTTTAAAATAAATATAAAGATTGTTTTGCCCTTTATAAAAATTATGTAAGAGGTCTTGGTTCTTTCTCACTTCTTACAGGTAGTTTTGCCTCAGTTAAATAACTATTAAGATTGCCTATGTTAATTCTTTTACCTTTATGGCTACTAGAGATAAGATATTGGTTTCTTATATCTAAATCTCTAAAAACCTCTTTATTTGAAGAATAGCTTGATATAAAATCAAGCCCTTTTTTAGTCAGAACAAAAACAGGTATTCCTATTGAAACCTGCAATATTGCCTTTTTTCCTATTATTTCCCTTATGCCCCCCGATGCACAGCTCCAAACAAGATCAGCATGCTCTTTTATTTTTTTTATTCTCCTTTCATCTATACAAGTAGTACATACTGCTAGAGATGTGATAAAAATATTATATTTTTTTTCTACTTCACTTATCTTAGCTAAATCATCTCCCATGTAACCATTAATTGTTACCGCAATTTTTTTATAGCCAAGCTCAGCTGCTTTTTCTAGTCCACTAATCTGGTTAATGTCTGCTGTTTCTGGAAAAACAATATAACAATTATTTCTTTCCAGGTTTTTTATTAGTTTATCTATAGGGGTTGTATAAAACAATCCATTCATTCTTGCACCAATGCCCTGAACAATATCTGGTTTATCTGTGATTATAGTACCAGCTCCATCACATACTACGACAGCTGAATCTATTTCTTTTTTCTTCAAGGCGTACATAAGCATTTCAGAAGCTCCGTATGGAATAGCAATATTTTTTCTGGATAGCTCTCTTTCAGCTGTGAAATAACCAAAGTCAGATATTTTCTCTTCTACTGCTTCTTTTATTGATTCTTTTATTGCTCTAGAATCAAATTTTTCTATATAATGATACAGGAGATTAGCAAGTGGACAGTATTCTAAAAAAGGCTCTGTCATTTTAATTACTTTCCCTTCTGAAACAGCCACAAAGGAGGAGTACATTCTTGTGATATGTAAATCCTTGAAATCATCTTTCTTTATTTCTAGTTTTTCAAATAATTTTTCTAGTTTCATATTTTAAGTTCCAACATTTTGTCCAGGGCTCTTTTTGCTTTAATACATATATTATCTGGAATACTAATCTTGTATCTCATTTTTTCTAATGCTGTTACAACACTTTTTAAGTCTGTTATTTTCATATCCTTACAAACAGTATTAAGGGGATAAAATTTTTTATTGGGATTTTCTTTCTGCAGCCTGTGGATTAAGCCATCCTCTGTTCCAACAATAAATTCTTTAACTTCTGATTTTTCTGCATATTTTAGCATTTGAGATGTACTGCCAACATAATCTGCTAAACCTATTACCTCAGGGCTACATTCTGGATGAATCATAATCCTTGCATTCTGATATCTTTGTTTTAAGTCCCTCAGTTTATTTGTGTTTATGTTTTTTTCATGAACATAACAATAACCAGGCCACAGAATAATTTCTTTATCTGTTTTTTCAGCTACATAACTTCCTAAATTTCTGTCTGGAAGAAACAAAATTTGCTTTTGAGGCAATGAATTTATAACATCAACAGCATTGGCTGAAGTACAGCAGATATCACTTTCTGCCTTTAGTGCAGCTGAAGAATTAACATAACTAACAACAGCAGCATTGGGATATTGGGATTTCTTTTTTTTTAGTTGCTCAACCTCTGCCATATCTGCCAGAGGACAACCAGCATCTTTCTCTGGTAAAAGTACAATCTTGCCAGGATTTAAAATATAGGCAGTTTCCGCCATAAATCTCACGCCGCAGAAAACAATGACCTCTGCATTTGTAGCAATAGCTTTTCTGCTTAAATCTAAGGAATCCCCTGTAAAATCCGCTATATCCTGCACCTCTGGCCTTTGGTAAAGATGTGCTAAAATAATAGCATTTCTTTCCTTTTTTAGCTCTTTAATTCTTTCTTGGCCCCAAATTTTTTTCATTTTAAGTTTTATGGACTAGGGAGATTTATACGGCTGCCGGGACTTTCAAAGCACTTGCGAGCGCATGAAACTTTTTAAGGGATTCCGGTCGAAGACTAGGAATCGCCTGTGTTTTTACCAGATTTTTCTTAAAAATCTGTGCGTGTCAGCTTAGCAAGAAGCTGTTTCGAACCCGGGTAATGACCTTGGGAGGGTCATGTCATACCACTAGACCACAGCCGTATAATAAGGAGTAAGACAAAGAGGTTTAAAAGATTTTTGGAAAAAGCTTATTTATTATTTGCTAATTAATATAATTAAATCCTTGCCGAATGTATTTGAGCTTAAAATTTTAAATTTCTCTTCTCTTAAAAGTCTTTTTAATTCCCAGGGTGTAAAGAAGTAATAATACCTTTGATAAGGTTCTTTGTGTATGTGCCATGGTATAAAAATATTTTTCTTCCTAAACAGAAACCTTAGCTGAAATTTGTTCCGCAGAATTATAAGTGCCTTGCCTTTATGTTTTAGAACTCTCCATATCTCCCTTATTGCTTGAATCCTTTCATCTTTATTTAGGTGATGCAGTATAAATATGGATAAAACATAGTCAAAGTACTGCGATTTGAAGGGCAATTTTGTTGCGTATGCTTGTTTCAGATCGACATTCAACATATGCTTTTTACAATATTTTTCTGCTATTTCCAGCATTTTATTACTAAAATCAATACCATAACAACTAAATTCATTATATGAAAAAGACAATAGATTGCGGCAATTTCCGCAGCCTATATCAAGAATTTTTCCATGTTTCCAAGTTTCTGCATATTCTTTAAGTATCAAAGCGATTTTCTGCAATGGTTTTTGTCTAGATAAATTCCAGTTTGATGCAATTGTGTTCCAAATCCTTCTCTGTGCTTTCTGGGTTGTTAATTCCTTTGCCATTATTATCTTCCCTGCACAAGAAATATTATTGCTGCACAAATTATTCCTATGAGAATCATCTTAAAACCAGCCAAAATCAAATTTTCTTTATTGAGCTTACCAAGAAAAGCTCCTATAAAGAATAATACAGAAAAGGCGAGAATGATTGAGATGTAGTAAGCTATTTTAAGATTTGGTGTAAAAAGGAAAGGTAATATTATAAATAAAGCAACAAGTATGGGAGGCAAGCCATTAACCAAAGCAAGGAAGAATGTTGCAAATTTATGGGCTTTTGCTATAGGCGATTTTTTCAGGCTTATTGATATTTTTCTTTCGAGTATTTTTATCTTGCTTTTTCTCTCTGCACTCTCTGCCATATAGGCTCCAGAGATTCCAGAAACAGTAACAGCAATAGCCGCACCTATTATTGTTGTGATGATAATCTTGCTTCCAAGATTTGAAAAAAAGCTTGCAAGTAAGATACCCAATATCATTAAAACATTATCAAAAATATTCATTGTAAAATATCTTCTTGCGATTTCGTTTATTTCTGCTATTTTCCAGAAATTTTTCACATTTCTAAGAGTTTTTTTGTAGTCCATTTTATCTTTTTTAAAATTAAACAATTTTATACTATATTTTAAGAGGTTGACTAAAACTCATTTAATTTTAGTTAAGTTCATATATCTTAAAATAAGTGTATATATAAATATTGCTATAAAAAAGAAATTTGATTTTTGTATTCTCTGCAAGGCAGCAGTTGAGATGGGTTTAAAAGATTTTTGGAAAAGGTTTATTAAGTAATTCTACTTTTAAGTAGTTATTATGGAAAGTTTAAAAGAAAAGTGGAAACTGTACTTCAAAGGCCTTTCAGATGGCCAGATAAAGAGAAAGATAGAAATAAAAAAAAGCTTTAGGGGCATTGAAGAACTTCTAAGCACTATTATTGAAATAAGGGATGATGAATTTATCTATATTCCAAAAGAGCAGATGATTCTGCCTGAGATGTATGGGAATGAGATTTCACCCAACTCATTCAAAAAGAGGTATAAAACAATTAACATACCTGCACTAACAAAAGAGGAATGTCTTAAAAATCATATAATGCCCCAGCAGAAAATTCTTGAGATGTGCGAAAAATTCCACAGCAAAAACCATAAAGATTTCTCAAGAAGAGGCATTAGCTGGACTGGCAGAACAGACGACAGGAAGAGAATTATATTATTTTATGACTTATTCCTTGGATGGAAGCTTTTTTCAGCAATGAAAAAGTATAACAATAAGATAAAGATAAAGGACTATAATACAAAAGCGATTGTCAATGTTTCATCAAAGTTTAATCCATATATGATGCGGGAGGTTGATTTAAATTCATTGCCAACCACAAGGATAAATAATAAATACTGCGCAGAATGGGTAAACCTGCATGCAGGAAGCACATCCCCTGGAGAGCCTTATAGACCATTGGCTCATAAGTACATCATAAAAGAGATGATTTTTTCATCTGAGAAAATAGCTGCCTACCTCATAAGGGGGGTTACAAAAACAGGGTTTAAAAAAGTAAAAGAGAAGAAAAAGATATCAGAAGAAAAATATGAACTTGAGCAGATCCTTGCAAATCCCTTTATGGCTCCGACAAAAAGCATGGTAAAAATCATAAACAAGCTTGACAATAATGTTTTAAATTGTTATAAAAAAATAAAAAATGATAATACAAGGGAAAAAAGTTGCAAGAAACTAAATCAAGCTGAAAAAACAAACTTAATCTCATGGGCAATGCACCTTCTTGGAGTAAAAAACAGCTTTATACACAACGAATCCTTTGAGAGTGATTTTATTGATTATGTAAGCAGTTATATGCTTCAAAAATCAGAATAAAATCTAAAACAAATAAGTTAATAAAGTTCAAAAACATACATGCCTTGGGGTGAATTATAATGTTAGAAAAATATCAAAAAGAAAATATAGAAAAACTTCTAAAAAGCCTTGCTGGCGGGGTTATTATGGATGTAATTAATTTAGGCCAAGCGCAGACGGCTCAAGAGGCAGGGGCTGTTGCAGTAATGGCATTATACAAAGTACCGGCTGATATTCGAAAAGAGGGAGGAGTAGCAAGAACAGCTTCAGTAAAAAGTATTGAAGATATAATGAATAATGAGGAAATAAAAATACCAGTAATGGCAAAAGCAAGGATTGGCCATTATGGAGAAGCAAGTATGCTTGAAGCTCTTGGAATTGATTTTATAGATGAAAGCGAGGTACTAACTCCAGCAGATAAAAAATATCATATAAACAAGAGAGAATTTAAAGCACCATTTGTCTGTGGAGCCCGCGACCTGGGAGAGGCATTGAGAAGGATTTATGAAGGAGCTATGATGGTAAGAACAAAGGGAGAGGCAGGAACAGGTGATATAAACCAGGCAATAGAACATATGAGATTAATAAGAGAAGAGCTAGCATACCTTGCTGGTTTATGGGAATATGGCAAGTTTCTTAGTAAAAAAGGCATGAAAAATATGGAGGATGAGCTAAGAAAAAAGGCCCAAGAATACAGAGTCCCATATGAACTTGTGTATAAGGTTGCAAAAGAAAAAAAGCTTCCAGTATTAAACTTTGCAGCTGGCGGCATAGCAACACCTGCAGATGCAGCCTATATGATGAAGCTTGGAGCAGATGGTGTCTTTGTTGGTAGCGGGATATTTACATCAAAAGATCCGGAACCAAGGGCCAGGGCAATAGTTGAAGCTGTCAAAGATTGGAATGACCCAGCCAAGCTGTTAGAGGCTTCCAGAGGTTTAGGTGAAGAAATGAAGGGCATTGCAATAGACTCTTTAAAAGAAGAAGATAAAACACAGTACAGGTAAAATTTTATTTGTTAAACTTAAAATAATCTAAAAAATTAAGAAAAAATGGCAAGCCCTAGAAAGATTGTTATAGAAGGAATAAAACCATATGGTTTGATTCTTGCACAACTATTATCAAATAGAAAGGAGGATGTTTATCTTCTTGATGAAGATAAGATCCTATGTGAAGAGGTGGTTAAAGACGGCTTAGATGCAATTGTTTTAAATGGTAAAGTAGTTGATGGAATTCTTGATAAAGGAAATATAACTGAGTTTGATGTATTTGTTGCAGCACATAATGAGGATGAAAAAAATTTCTCCTCTTGCTCATATATAAAGGATCATGGATATAAAGTAGATCAAATGTTAGCAATTGTTCAAAATGAAAAATTTGAGGAATATGTTGCTGAAAAAGGGATTTTAACAGTAAGTCCTGAAAGGGCTGCAGCCAAAATTCTGCTTAGGTATATGGCTGGTGACCCTAAATTAACAGAGCGTGTGACTGCAACTGGACAATCAGAACTACCTTCTCTTGAAATTGAATCTGGTTCTGTATTAGACGGAAAAAAAATATCCACAGTACCAATTCCTAATAAAGATTATAATATTATTTGTATATTGAGAGATAATAAAATAATGTTTGCAAAACCTGATGAGATTTTAAAAGCAGGCGATATATTACAGATAGCCATCCGCCCAGAATATCATAAAAAATTATTAGAGTATATCAAGAAATAGGTTTATAAAAAAGTAGAAATATAGAAAAAAACTATTCTTCCTCTCCTTCCTCAGGACTGTAGCTAGGAACAGCTGCCTTGCTTATTATTATTACATCGCCAATTGATTTGACGAGCTGGTGCGGAACAATAACCCCTTTTGCAGAGCCAAGTATCTTGTTAAGGAAAGAGTTCTTTGTTGCCCTTACTCTCCAGCCAAACACCTTGTTGGCTGTTAAAATTGACTCTTCCACATCACCAAAATAATCTCCAGAATCAGTAAAAACCTTCATATCATATGTTTCTGATATTTTTTTCATCTTTAGCATGATACCCCTCCAATATAATTATGCTATGATTAATATATACCAACTATTTAAAGCTTTCGAAACTTCGCAAGTTTTATAAAAAGAGTTTTCATTCTATTACAGATGAGATACAAAAATCTCAACATAATCGGAACATCACACATTGCAAAGCAAAGCATTGATAGTGTTAAAAATACAATTCTCAAGGAAAAGCCAGATATTATTGCATTAGAGCTTGATAAGAACAGGCTTTATGGGTTAATGCATAATGAAAAGAAAAAACTAAACATTAGAGATATTCCAAAAATAGGATTTAAGGGATTTTTATTTAGCTGGATTGGCTCAGTCATACAAAAAAAACTAGGGGATTATGTTGGAGTTGCTCCTGGCTCTGAGATGAAAACAGCTATAAGGCTTGCCAAAAAACAAAAGACAAGGATTGCACTTATAGATCAGAACATTGAAATAACGTTAAAGCGTTTTTCAAGAGCATTAACATGGAAAGAGAAATGGAGATTATTAGTTGATATTTTCAAGGGTGCTGTATTAAAAAAGAATGAGCTTGAAGATTTGGATATCAAAAAAATTGACCTTACAAAAGTCCCAACCCAAGAGGTTATCAGGAAGTTAATCAATAAGATGAGGCAAAGATATCCAAACATATGCAGGGTTTTAATAGATGAGAGAAATAATATAATGGCAAAAAACCTTGCCCTGCTAATGAATGAAAATCCTGAGAAAAATATCCTAGCTGTTGTTGGTGCAGGGCATGAGGAAGAGATAATAACGCTGATAAAGAAAGATTCTGGCAATAAAATAAGTTATAGCCTTAGTTTCAAAAATAGTATTTAAAAACAAAATACTTAAATATGCACATTGTTATTTAATAAAAAATGAGGAATCTCATAGATAAGCTAAATAGGTATTTTAGTTTTAATTCAGAAGAAATAAAGGGAATTCTTGGCTCTACGTTGATAATTGCTTTTATAATATCATTCAAGTTATGGGGCCCTGGAGAGGAATTTAATTTTGCATATGGCCTGAAAAACCTTTTTAACTCTATTCTTATAACTTTATTGGCAATCCTTGTCCATATATCTGCCCAGAAAATATATGGATTGCATCTTGGCTTTAAAGTTGAGTTCAGGACATTCTGGCCAGGCCTTTTAATAGCCCTTATCCTGTGCTTTGTTTCAAGAGGAAGTATATGGTTTCTTGTTCCGGGCGGCATTGTGATTTATCACATGGCCCAGCACAGACTTGGATTTTTCAGGTATGGGATAAACTACTGGTCTTTGGGCATGATATCAGCAATCGGGCCATTAGTTAATGTTATACTTGCAGCATTATTTGTAGTAATAGCATATGGAGGGGTTATAATTCCTCCAATGACACCAATAGCAACAACAACACTTGTTGGAAGGGCTATAAGCCTTAATCTCTGGCTTGCAATATTTACAATGCTGCCTATTCCTCCATTAGATGGAAGCAATATATTCTTTGCAAGCAGACTGTTGTATGCCTTTGCATTTGGCTGTATTGTTGGATATGCAATGCTTGTGCTGTTTTTAGGTTTTTACTCATTGATATTTGTTATTCTTATGGGCTGTATATTTTGGTTCATAACATACCAGGTAATGGAGAGGGCAGGATGATAAAAACAAAAAAAGGTGTATTAGATATGGTAAGCATGTGGGTTGAATATGTTGCCTTAGTTGTATTGTTTATTGGATTCTTTATTTCAATGTCATCTGGCTCTGCTTTTTTAAGCTATTTGATTATATTTTTTTCAGGGCTCTTGACAGGAAGAATTCTTTTCCAGAACAGGAAAGCTCTTCCATTCAAATATTATATTCTTATGCTTGTTTTTCTTGTCGGATATATCCTTGGAACATATGTTTCTTTTGGAAGCAGAAAGGTTATTGTGGTTGTTTTCATACTGTCAAATATTTTAAGTTATTACATACATGACAGAGGGTATATCCAAGCATAGTGTATTATAACTAAAAATGGTTATTACAACTTACAATTTAAAATTACAGAGGTCTTTCTTTTTAGCTTTAGCAATATTATTGTGCACAACAAAGGTATCTGCTTATGTAGACCCAGGAACAGGAGGGATGATAATTGGCTCTGTGTGGCCTTTTATTCTTGCCATTTTAGCTGCTATTGGCGGATTCTTCCTTAGATACTTTTTTAAACCAATTAAAAAAACATTATTAAAACTATGGAAACTAACAAAAAAATCAAAAAAAGGAAATTAAGTATAAAAAAACTAACAATATTTATAATAATATGCATTATCTCAATATATTTTGTTGGCAATATTTTTTTTTCAGGAGAGGAAAAAATGGTTAAAAGCAGATATGATAAAGTCCTTTTAATAGGTATTGATGCAATGGACCCTAAGGTAACTGATAAACTAATGAGTGAGGGTATGCTTCCAAACTTTTTAAAGCTAAAGGAGATTGGAAGCTTCTCAAAACTAAATACAATACTTCCTGCTGAAAGCCCTGTTGCATGGACAACTATTGCAACTGGCACTAATCCCGGAAAACATGGTTTGTTTGATTTTGTTACAAGAAATCCGGAAGATTACTTATTGGAAGTTTCTATTACAAAACAAAAGTCAAAGTACAGCACTAAGTTTGAATCTCCTATAAAAGGAATCCCTTTTTGGAGGATTACTTCTGATGCAAAAATCCCAACAACAATCATCAGATGGCCGGCAACTTTTCCTCCTGATAAAGTCAATGGAGTAATGCTCTCTGGCGAGGGCGTTCCAGATATAAAGGGGTTTTCAAGTGGATATTATATTTATACTTCTAAAGAAATTAATAAAAATGAAGAAAAGGTCATAAAGGTATCAATTGATAATAGAATAATTAATTCAAAAGTTTTTGGTCCTCTAGGAAATAATAAAAATCCTATTGAAAAACCAATTCAGATAAAAACAGATGCAAATAAAGCTGTTATTATTGTTGATGACAAGGAATATCCTGTTGAAGTTAGTGGATGGAGTGACTGGATTAAACTAGATTTTAAGGTTGGTTTCATGAAAAAGGTTTCTGCTATTACTAAAGCATATCTCTTTAGTGTTGAGCCAGAGTTTAATATGTATCTTAACTCTATCCAGATAGACCCTGAAAATCCTGTTGTTGATTTCAGCTATCCAGGCAGATATTCAAAAGAACTGGCAGATGCAATAGGCTTATACAGTACATTAGGCATGCCTGAAGACACTAATGCCTTAAATGAAAATGCCATAACTGATAAGGTTTTTTTAGAACAGGTTGCTCAAATTGAGGAGGAAAGGAATAAGATGTTCTGGTATGAATTCAACAGGTTTGATAAAGGAGTTTTGGCTTTTGTGTTTGACTCAGGAGACCGGCTTCAGCATATGCACTGGGATGAAAAAAATTTGTTTGATACCAAAGAAGGGTTATCAATAAATAAAGAGGTTATTGATTATTATGTTAAAAAAGATAAGTTCTTGGGAGAGGTTCTCAATAAAATAGACAATCAAACTGCTTTAATGGTATTTTCAGACCATGGGTTCACTAGTTTTGAAAGGGCTGTCAGCATTAACACCTGGCTTGTTGAGAATGGCTTTATGATTTTAACAGATGAATATGACGGAAATGATGAGGGAGCCCTCTTTAAATTTGTTGACTGGAGCAAAACAAAGGCTTATTCAGCTGGCTTTGCAGGAATCTACATTAACTTTAAAGGAAGAGAAGGGCAAGGCATTGTAGAAGAAAGTGAAAAAGAGGAAATTGTGAATGATATCATCAAAAAATTAGAAGATTTCAAAGATCCAAAAAATAATAAAAAAGTTGTAACTCATGCATACAAAAAGGAAGAGATTTATCATGGGGATTATGTTAAGAATGCTCCTGACATTGTTATTGGGTTTGAGCCAGGCTATAGGATGAGCTGGCAGAGTGCAATCGGTGGATTAACACCAGAGCCAATTATAGATAATCTGAAAAGATGGAACGGAGACCATATAGTTGATCCATTGCATGTTCCTGGAGTTTTATTCACAAACTTTAAGGTTAATAATGGAAATCCCGGCCTGATGGATATTGCCCCGACAATCCTTAATATATTAAAGATTGATGTTCCAGAAGAGATTGATGGAAAAAGCTTGATATAAATTCTTTAAAATTCATTTTAGAAAATATAAATATATATAAATTTCTAATTATATTTAATTATATGTAATTAAACAGGAGGGATTAAAAATGGCAAATATTACAACTGTTTCAATACCAACACCATTAGCAAATAAAATTAGGGAGCTATGCAAAGGAACAGGGTTTAGTTCTTTATCCAGTTTTGTGGTATATGTGCTTAGACAAATAGCATCTGAAAAATCCAAAGGAGAAAGGGGCTTCTCAAAAAAGGATGAGGAAATGGTTAAGCAAAGACTAAGAAGCCTTGGCTATATACAATAAGGAGCTAATATGGATTATTTAGACAAACTTGAAAGCAGAACCATATTTATTATCAGAGAAGCATATCATGAGTTTAAAAATATAGCTATGCTTTGGAGCATTGGCAAGGATTCCACCAGCTTATTATGGATGGTCAGAAAAGCTTTTTTCGGCAAAATTCCTTTTCCAATAATCCATATAGACACAAGTTATAAGATTCCTGAGATTTATTCCTTTAGGGATAAATATGCTAAAGAATGGAACCTTAATCTTATAATAAGCAGGAATGAGGAAGCTATCAAGAATGGGATGAGCCCTGATAAAGGAAGGTTTGAGTGCT
>Ga0210017_1000618_pt1 | contig 30332 bp, 27 predicted proteins | sample CryGeyCG2014_020_FD_183966 | JGI IMG/M metagenome (GOLD analysis project Ga0210017, IMG submission 183966) | Groundwater microbial communities from aquifer - Crystal Geyser CG08_land_8/20/14_0.20 (SPAdes) (version 2) | ecosystem: Environmental > Aquatic > Deep subsurface > Groundwater | place... | reverse complement strand
CGGGCAGCCCCGCCCTCTAAGGCCAAATTTCATATCTATCTAATTTTTCAATTATATCTTTATAATTTTAAAGATTTTTTGTTTTTAATTAAAGCATAGAGGGCGGGGCAAAAATCCGTATAAAATCATTGTTTCTGCCGAGCCCGAGCGAAGCGAGGGCGCGGCAACAATCGCCCAAAATCCGAATTCTGAAAATTGGCGGTGCCTTTTGGTTAAAATCTTTACCCCGTAGTGAAACAAAGTTTCTACTACTGGGGCGAACTTTTTTTGACGAAAATCCGGATTGCGAATTTTGATTGCCGCGCTTCGCGCGGCAGGAACAAAAACTTTTCCGCTCGGGCGGGCAAAAAGAAAGGGGGTTGGAGAGTGGACGTCCACCAGGAATTTTTGCCCGCCCTCGCTTTCGCCATTTCTTTTTTCGCCGCCGCAATTTTTCGTATTTCGCTTTGCGAAATGCGCCGCCAGAAAGGAAGTTGTGTTTGCCCCGCCCACCCGTGCGCACACAACAGAGTTACTCCCTTTATTATCATAACCTATTTTGGGTTATACCACAATAGGATATACAATACAAATAGCTATGTCAAAGTCAATTTATTCCAAAGAATATAAAAACATTATTGAACGGCTTAAAACAGCCCGGCTTGAAATTGGGTTAAAACAAGAGGAAATGGCCGCAAAATTAAAAAAGCCCCAATCTTACATTTCAAAAATAGAAAGAGGTGAAAGAAGGGTTGACGCCGCTGAATTAAAAGAGTTGGCAAAAATTTTAAAAAAAGATGTAAATTATTTTCTATCTTAATATGTCTACATTATTTATAAAAGACAATAAAATAGTTTGTTCTATACCGATAACTGGTGCGACCAGTAAGATTAGAGTTAAAAGGAGAAAGAATAATTTTGGCGAGCCAATTTCCGTAAAAGAAAATAGTTTTTCTGAAAACGATTACGCCGAATGGCAGATTTCCTATTTTTTGCCAATTGATACCATTTGGGGAAATTATCGGACGGCTAAAACACCAAAAGATCGTGAGAGTATTTTAGAGGACCTATCTCTAAATTATAAAAACGAAAAGATTGTTAAAAACCTTAAGAAATTTATTTTGGAAACTAACATTAAAAGTAGAAAAGATTTCAAGGCCGAAATAGTCCAGATTTTTAAAAGCAACAATGAAACGATAATAGTAAAAGAACATAAAAATGGAAACACTTATGTTAATTACGAATTATCTGATTTATTTAAGATTGCTCTACAAAATAAGCTAATAACAAAAAAGGAAATTGAGCAGTTGCTAAATTTTAATAATAAAAATGAGTTAGATATAGAAACTCAATATAAAATAATCAGAACAACGACCGGCAAAAAGATTTTAGACAAATTTGAATTTTTTGAAGAAAAAGCCCCTTTGTTTATAAATAGCATAAGCGATAATACTTTTGTTGAAATTATTTTACAACATAAACAAAGGGCAGTTGGTTATCAAAGTATGGTTTATTTCTGTTCAAAGGTAAAAAATCTTTTTGATAAAAATAACCGCCCAATTATTGGGCGGACAGCAGAAAGCAATGAAGTAATTTATTTGCCAATCGGCAAAGACGATTTGATAGGCATTGCGGAAAGTTTTATTGTCGCCTCAAGCGATCACGCTTGGGATATGAAAACGATCCTGAAAGACATTATTAAGTAGTAATTTTTAGGTTAAAAATATCCTCCTTTTTAATTGACTTACTACCAACTCGGCAAGTTATATTTCTAAAATAATCAATTTTTCTATTTATTTGCTGGCAGATATTTTCCTTTATCTGTCTATTTTTTTTATATTGATCTAGGACATCAAAAACATAAAACATATCATTTAAAATATCGTCTTTGATATTGATTAAGCCGCATTTTCCTACGCTCGCATTTCCAACTCGAACTATCGCCAATTTGTAATTTTCAATTGGTTTATTTGCTGGGATTTTATTTTTTTCTAAAATATTGCTGGCAGAAACATTGTTTTCTTTATAGGATTTTTTGACTTTAACATTTTTATTTTCCAAAAATTCTTTAAGAGGAATGCCTTTGTCATTTTTAATATAGCCGTTATTTTTATGGAAAATTATTTGTGGGATTAGTTCCTCGTGTATATTTTTTATGTCAAAAACTTCCTCGTTTTTTATGCTATTTTCATAAATAACAATAATCTTATTGTTTAATTTTTCTATGTTAGTAAATATAGCAAAACAGCAAGGTATATTTCGGTCAAACCATGTTTTGTCATTTTGATAAATTATTATTGTTGAAAAATATTTAAGAATTTCATCTTTTACGGACTTATTCTTATTTTTAATAAAAAAGGATATAGGCAAAACATACCCGATTGACGAGCTTTCGTCTTTAATATGTTTCAATGATTTTAGAATAAAAATATTTTCTATTTTTTCCTTATTTTTTTTTAACTCTTTTTTTGTGAGATATAGCGATGGCCAAATAGCCGATTTAATATAATTTTTTAATGAAAAATAACTCTCTTCCAAGTTGTATTTACTGAAAGGTGGGTTACCAATCAATAAATCATATTTTTTTGCCAATGGCATTTCAAAAAAATCGCAGGGTTTTTTTGATAAATCTTTGTCAATTTCGCACCCGTCAATGTTCAAATAGTTTTTTTCGTTTAGTCCTTTGATAAAATTTCCAGTTCCAGAAGAAGGCTCCAGTATTTTTATTTTGTTGTCGTCTTTTTTATAACTAAATAATAAATCTAATAGTCGGTGGACTATTTCTATTTTGGTAAAATATTGACCTAGTATTTCTTGTTTATTTTCCATATTAAAATTTACTTATTCTACTTTCAGATAATTTGCAATAATCGTTGTTAATTTCAAAACCGATGTAGTTTCTATTAAGAATTTTGCAGGCAACTGCTGTGCTTCCGCTTCCAATAAAAGGATCTAAAACAATATCGTTCTCTTTTGAAAATAAATTTAATATTTCTTTTATAAAAGTTTTTGGTTTTGGCGTGGGGTGATTGATAAATCCCTCATCAGGTTCAACCATTTTCCCGGGCGTATCAACGAATATATCCTTGCCCCTCTTAATCATTTTTGGATTGCCTTTTTTAAAAACAACGCAAGACATATATTTTGTAAATCCAATTGGCGACATTACTCGGCCATTTGGACAATACAAAACAAAATTCCAAAAATATTGAAGTGGATTATTTTCAAAAATATTTGGCAAAAATTTTGTGCTGAAAAAGGTTATAAAAAAAGCATTATCTTTTAAGACCCGGCAACTTTCTGGCAGAATAGAATAAAATGAACTTAAATCGTGATCATTTTTTATCCCTTGTTTATTTAGTCCATATGGCGGATCGGTAAGTATTAAATCTATGGACTTATCGGGAATTAGTTTAAAACCCTCCAAACAATCAATATTTTGTATAGTGTTTATTAAATTATTTAGCATATTGCTTTTTAGTGGAATTTAAAATTTTTGCCAAATCTAATCCTTTAATTCGTCTAATTCCATTAAATTTAATTGACGGTATTTTTTCATCTGCAATATAGCGTTTTACTGTGATAGACGAAACTTTAAGAATTTTTGCTGTTTCTTCGGTTGTATAGAGTTGTTTTTTATCTATTTTCATGTTATCTTAAAAGTATCAATTAGTATCACTTACAATATACCATAATTTAGGCAAATCAACAAAATATGGCAATTTTTGTTCAAAATGAAAATGTTAAAAATAATCAAAGTTTTGGTCAGGTAATCAATAAAATAAACAAAGAATATATTGAACCGGAATTGAACCGAAGAAAAATAACTGATTTTGCGTCTGCAGGAATAGAGTTATTGCCTAACGGAACAAACAAAGTCTACCTAAATAATGAAGTGCAATTATTACTTGAGTTTAAAAAAAGAAAGGTTAAACCAAGCGACACCGGAAAACCTATTAGCGTTGATTTACACGAAATTAAGGATATAAAATGGCATGACAAAAAACTAAACAAAGATTCGGCAAAAATTTTAGTAGTGCATTTTAATAAGGATTGGTGGATTTGGTCCGCTGATTTCAAAAATAAAAAGGAACTTGGAGAAAAATTTAAGATAAATAGAACATTCAAAGTCCGAGGCGGTGGCTATTTGCCACTAAATATACGCAAGCAGGAAAAAGGTGAGTTTATGGAAGGTTGGCGTGCCGGGCTCGAAAAAGAATTGTTAGCAATGTGGAAAAGGCACATCACCGCATCTCAAAGATACAGGGGTGTGATGGTTTATGATGGCAATTACTTTGATCTTTTTTCTCACGCCCAAGAGCTTTATATTCTCGGCTACTATTATTCGTCAATTATTATTTGTCGGAGTGCGGCAGAACAGGCTCTTATAAGTATTCTTTTAAAATCAGGAAAGGGATTTGAAATTTATCGCAGTAATAAAAAAGGTATTCGCAAAGAAATAAAAGGGATAAAAGAGTTAGTAAAAAGTTGTAGAGATAATTCTCTTTTCCGTAATAAAAAATATCCAATAAACAAAATATCTGAGAAAAAACTATTAGAAATTTCATTCACTGCTGGTGACCTTGTTCATCCTAAACACGATTTGGATAAATTAGAGTCCTACAAAAAGCAAGCTGTAAAATGTATGGATAATTTGCAGTATGTCATAAAAAATCACCTCAATTTTATAAAAGATACTGGCGTTGTGTCTGGTTATAAATTTTCAGGCCCGGTAACGCGACTTAAATAAATTTAGGCGGCGTGCCAACTTCGTTGGCACGAAAAATTGCGGCGGTGAAAAAAGAAGCGGCGAAAGCGAGGACGGGCAAAAATTCCTGGTGGACGTCCACTCTCCAACCCCCTTTCTTTTTGCCCGCCCGAGCGGAAAAGTTTTTGTTCCTGCCGCGCGAAGCGCGGCAATCAAAATTCGCAATTTCGTCAAAAAAAGTTCGGATTTTAACCAAAAGGCACCGCCAATTTTCAGATTGCGGATTTTAACCAAAAGGCACCGCAGTCAACATTTTTTACTTGTCCCGAGCGGAGTCGAAGGATCGAGAGACCGACTTGCCCGCCGTAGCCTTGTTTACCCGACGAAACTTTAGCGAAGTCGAGGCGAAGACGGGGATGCATCAAAAAACACAAAACGGGCGAAATTTCGCCCGTTTTGCTATTGCTTTTTGATTTTAATATTTTTACATAGTCTTTACATTAAAAATTATTTAATATAAACTTATGTTAAGTCAAATTTTATGAAAAATCAAGCCAAAAAAGACAGGTTGCCAAATATTCTCACCCTAAAGCAGGCCTGCGAGTTTTTGAATTGCCATCCTAACACTCTTAGAAATTGGGACAACCAAGATATTCTTAAAGCTATTCGGTTCGGGAAGCGCGGCGACAGGCGGTATAAAAAAGAGGATATTTTAAAAATTTTAAAGACAAAATAAAATGGTTTATAAACTCTACGGCCTCCCTTCTCCGTTAAGGCTACGGACGGGCAAACATGTCGGAGGAAATTAAAATTGTTAAAAATAAAAAATAACTAACTGGCTAACAAAAAATTAGGCGAATAAATTTTTAAAGCCGAAGGATTAATTAAGAAATAAATTATGCTTAAACATCCGGCCTTGGTCGGGATTGTGCCAAGGAAAAATCTTTGGCCCATAATTCAAAAAGAAAGGTGGTATCATATTCCGGTTGAATCAGCTCCTAAAAATACTTCTCTTGTAGAGTATCTGGCTTTTTGTTTCCCAAAAGTCTTCGGGGAAGACTATCAATATAAAGTAGTTTATTACACTGAAGTTTTGGGGATAGAAACAAAAAAAAGAGTCAAACTTTTTCCGGGAGAGCCAGAACATCAAAGAGCAAATAAAGATTATTTCCAATTTCGTTTGGGACCGATTAAAGAATTGCCAAAGCCAATCCCCAGCAAAAGGTGGCGAAGGATTGTTCACATCCCAACCAGTTTAGAAAAATTATTGAACGCCCAAGAAATCAACGATTTGTATGATACCAGTCCGTTGGAGGAAAAGATGTATAGAGAATTAAAAAGACATCAAATTGAAGCTGAAAGACAGTTATATGTTAAAGTTGGCGGTCAGATTTATTGTTTGGATTTTGGAATATTTTGCCGTAAAGGCGATATAGATGTTGAATGTGATGGCGAGAAATATCACATTTTGCCAGAAGCCCTGGCCAGAGACCGAAAAAGAAATAATCAATTAACCAGTTTTGGTTGGAGCGTTTTAAGGTTTTCCGGAAAAGAAATTAACCAGGCCCTCCAAAATTGTTTTGGTATAATTGAGAAAACCATTAATAATTTAGGGGGATTAAGTCAAAAGGTTATTAAATTACAGGAAATCTAAAAGAATTCAGCTAATCAATTTTATCCAAAGCATTCACCCCGGTAGTAGAGCCCCGAACAAGTTGCTTCGCAACTATACGGGGTAAACGCCGCTCACTGCGGGGCAGGGAATTAATTGAGAGATAAACAGTCATAACATTCCAACATTCTTGAGAATGTTGAAGTATCCTGTTAAAACCTGTTAGGATAAAAGTATGAAGACGGCAAAACAATTTGAAAGACATTTTAAAGGAGTGGCAAATCATCACAGAATTGATATTTTGCTTTTAGTTTCTAAAAATCCTAATATCACGTTAGATGAAATTGCTGAAAATTTAGACAAAAACTTTAAAACCATCTCCGAGCATACCAGACGTTTAGTCCAAGCCGGTCTTTTGAATAAAAAATATCAAGGCAGAAGCGTGATTCATTCACTATCGCCCTATGGAGAAAAATTCGTGGAGTTTATGATAACATTCCAACATTCTTGAGAATGTTGGAATGTTATAGGTCCCATCTGCCCAAATACGCCAGACGGGTGGTGTATTGGAAAACCTCTGGCTCTGGGTTAATCGTTCGCCATAAGGTATGGGGAATAAATCCGCTATAATTCGCCATAATGGATATAGCAGATTGGCCATAGTTAAATCTATGAACCCCGTTAGATATTTTAGTCAATTAATTCAAATAGACGTTAATTATCCTACGGGGAAGAATTTATGCGTAATATATACGGAGCATTAAAGATATCTAACGGGGTGAATTCCGAAATTTTGGAGAAATTGAAATTGAAAAGGAAATTGCTGAGAGAGAAGGTAAAAACCCCAGTAGTAGACCGGGGAAGTTTGACTTCCCCAGTCAGACTGGTCACTATGGGACAGGTTTCCCGAATAGAAGCCTCCGCCCTTGCATAAAGCTTCCACCTTTGCCCTTCGGGCTTCGGCGGACAGGTCAGCCGGACAGGCCGACCGAGACGCCTTAATGAGACACTGGAAAAAAAGCAAAAAATACCTTAAAATAACCATAGTGGCTCGGTTCTGGACCGACACACACCGCCAGAAATTTTCTTGCAAATATTTTAGTAGTTAGTATTTTGTTGTTTCGGAATTTAAAAAAATTCCGAAACAAGTACAAAAAATGTCAGAAAAAATTATTGATATTAAAAAAATTCTCCCCAAATCAGAAATCTTGTTAGAGTGGGAGGTTGAAGAAACCAGAGTCTCCGGGAAAAAAATTATTGGAGCCGGTTTGCTTGTTTTGTTAATTATTGCTTATTTTATCTGGACGAAAAATTATTTTGGGACCATAGTAATACTCCTCGGTTATTTTGTATTTTATCTTCGCTATGCCAGAGGACCGAAAAAAGTTTATTTCGCTCTTAAAAACGGGGGTATTCAGGCGGATAATCAAATTTTTAAATATGCCGAGCTTGAATCTTTCCGGTTAAATTATCAAGCCGGCGGAACCAAAGAATTAAAAGTGCTCAGCAAAAAAAAATTAATGCCGGAAATCTCTATCCCCATAGGCGATGCCGACCCGGTAAAAATCAAAGAATTTCTTTTAAAATTTCTGCCGGAGAAAGAAAAAAAGTCCCTGTAGCTCAGCGGATAGAGCGTCAGGTTGCGGACCTGAAGATCGCCCGTTCGAATCGGGCCAGGGACACACAAATAAAAATTGTTAAATTGCTAAATTGTTAAATTGTTCAATTGTCAAATTGTTGAGACCGTTGAATAATTTAGCGTGGTTTTGCGTAAAGCCTGCCCCGTAGGGAGGCGAAGCCTCTCCTTCTGGGTTTAGCGTAGTTTCGCGATTTAATCATTTTTATCGCTAAACCACGCGAAACAACACGCTAAACTACGCGAAAAAATAATTGTTCAACGCTCTCTTTAATATAACATTTTAACGGTTTAACAATTTAACAATATAGCAATTTAGCAATGACATTATTTTCTCCGGTTGAACAAATTTCAAGAATCGGGCCGGCTTTCCAAAAAAGGCTGAAAAAACTGGGAATTAAAACCATAAAGGATTTACTTTACCATTTTCCCTCCCGCTATGAAGACTTATCCAAAATCACTCCAATTGCCAAAATAAGATTCGGGGAAGCGGTAACCGTTATCGGAAAAATTCTAAACATCAAAAGCTCAAGAACCTGGAAGAAAAAAATTTCCCTCACCGAAGCTTTGATTCAGGACGAAAGCGGAACCCTGCCCGCAATCTGGTTTCACCAGCCCTATCTTCTAAAAATTTTGAAGCCGGGGCAGTTTTTTTTATTTTCCGGCAAACCTGCCCTCAAAAAAAATCAATTATATCTTTCCAATCCGGCCTTTGAAAAAATAGACCAAGCTGACAACATTAATACGGGGGGTTTGATTCATACCGGAAGAATTGTCCCAATTTATCCGGCAACCGAGGGACTCTCTTCAAGATATTTTCGCTATATCTTAAAAAACATTCTTGCTTATTTTGATAAAAAAATTCCCGACCCTCTGCCAACAGAAACTCGGGAAAACCAAAAACTTTTGGAAATAAATAAAGCCCTCTGGCAAATTCATTTTCCGGACACAGAAAAATCGGCTGAAGAAGCCCGCCGCCGCTTCGCTTTTGAAGAAATATTTTTAATCCAACTCTGGGCTCTAATTGAACGAATAAGATTAAGAAAAGAAAAAGCTTTAAAATTTGAAATAAACATTCCCTTGATTCAAAAACTTATAAAATCCCTGCCCTATAAGCTAACCGACGGCCAAAAAAAATCAGCCTGGCAAATTCTAAAAGACCTTGAAAAGCCCTATCCAATGAACAGACTTCTTGAAGGAGATGTTGGCTCGGGCAAAACCGTAATAGCGGCAATCGCTGCCCTGAACTGCGCTTCCCAAAAGGGTCAGGTAGCCATTATGGCTCCAACCGAAATTTTAGCCAAACAGCACTTCAGAGAATTTCCAAAACTTCTAAAAAACTTTAAACTATCTATTGCTCTTTTGACCGGCAAAGAAGACAAAATTGCTTCCAAAAAATTAAAAGGCGAAGTTTTGGAAATTTCCCGACAGAAAATTTTGGAAAAAATCGCTAAAGCGGAAATTGATATTTTAATAGGCACTCACGCCCTTATCCAGAAAAATGTTATTTTTAAAAACTTAGCCCTGGCTATTGTTGATGAACAGCATAGGTTTGGAGTGGAGCAACGAGCAAAATTAACCAGGTCAAGAACTATCCCCCATCTGCTATCAATGACCGCCACTCCCATTCCCCGAACTTTAGCCCTAACCATTTACAGCGACCTTGATTTATCTTTGATTAGCGAGCTGCCAAAGGGCAGAAAAAAAATCATCACTAAAATTGTTTCTCCGGCTGGAAGATTGGAGGTTTTTGAATTTATCAGACTGGAAGCAAATCAGGGCCGCCAAACTTTTATAATCTGCCCCTTAATTGAAGAATCAGAAAAACTCCGGGTCAAGGCGGCTGTTAAAGAGCATGAACAATTATCTCAAAAATTTTTTTCCGACCTCAAAGTCGGTTTACTGCACGGCCGAATGAAAACCAGGGAAAAGGGAAAAATTATGAAAGACTTTAAAGCCGGAAAATTAAATATTTTGGTTTCCACTTCCGTTGTGGAGGTCGGAATTGACATCCCCAACGCCACCATAATGGTAATTGAGGGAGCTGACAGATTCGGTTTGGCCCAGCTTTATCAATTTCGGGGAAGAGTTGGCCGAAACATTTTTCAATCTTATTGCTTTTTATTTACCGATTCGCGCGCCAAAAGAACCCATCAAAGGCTTAAAGCCCTGATTGGCGCCGAAGACGGTTTTAAGCTTTCCGAAAAAGACCTGGAGATTCGAGGACCGGGAGATCTTGCCGGAACCAGACAGTGGGGACTGCCCGATTTAGCCATGGCCTCTCTTTCTGATTTAAGTTTAATTGAAGCGGCAAAAAAGGAAGCGGTGGCAATTTTGGAAAAAGATATTCAATTAAAAAAACATCCCTTGCTTAAAGAGAGGGTTGAAAGTTTTAAAAAAAGAATTCATCTGGAATAGAGATTTACTGAACTTTTAGCGGCAGTTTAAAAACTTTTTTATTTAATTCTGAATATTTTTCGGGAACTGTTTTTACAATTGCTTCCAAAACCAAATCGGAACTCAACGGGATTAAATTATTGAAAACGGCATAACCCAGCATATAAATGCCGGCGGAAATGACAGCGCCGGTTTCTTTTTTAACGGAATCTGCCGCATCCAACAGAATTAATTTTTTTGAAAATTTTTTAAGAGCTTTTGAAATTTTGTCAACTGACAAAACTTCGCCAGAAGAACCGGCGGAAAAAACACTGAATTTATTCACCAAAAATGTCGTTTTTTCTTTTGAGCCATAGTAGCAGGCTCGCAAAGCTTCATTTTGTTCCAAAGCAAAAAGCAGGTCGGCTTTCCCGGCCATAACTAAAGGGGAATGAATTTCCTTGCCAAACCTTAAATGGCATTCAACCGAACCGCCTCTCTGAGAAAGCCCGTGAAGTTCGGAAGTTTTAAAACTGAAGCCCCGAAGCATTGCGGCTTCGGCTAAAATTTTCAGCAAAGTAATAAGCCCCTGACCACCGGTGCCAACAATAACTATATTAAAATCTTTTTGTCTTGAATTTAAAATTTTGGTCATTTAATATTGTTTAGAATTTAGGATTTAGGATTTAGGATTTTATGAATATACAAGGACTTCGGGCAATAATTACCGAGACCTCTTTTTTTTCTAAAAACTCCTTAATGGTTTTTATTAAATCTTCCCGGCGCATTGAATCAACAATTTTCAGATTTTTTACTCCGCAAGCAGACACAATATCCTCTATTTTAATCGGCCGGGTTTCTTCTCCCTGTCCGGTTTTTCCAACCCCGGGATGGGGTTGATGACCGGTCATTCCTGTTGTACTGTTGTCCAAAATAATAATTAAGGGGTTGGATTTGTTAAAAACCGTATTGATTAAAGCCGGAATTCCGGCATGAAAAAAAGTGGAATCGCCGATAATGGTAATGACCTTTGGATTTTGGATATTGGATTTTGGATATTGGATTTTTGATATGCCGTGGGCAACGCCGATTGATGAACCCATAGAAATCAACCAATCCTGAATATTGTGAGGCGGACAACCGGCAAGCATATAGCAACCGATGTCGCCGCCAAAAATCGTATTTTTTGGAGCCGCTTCTTTTAGGACGGAAAAAACAACCCAGTAAGGGCAACCGGGGCAAAGATTGGGAAATCTCTCAATTAAATTTAATTTTTGAAAATTTTGCTGATGAGTTTTAAAATTGAATTGCGATTTTCTTTTAGAAATTTCGGAAATTGCTTCCAGAACATATTCCGGCTTCAATTCTCCGATTTTTGGCAAGGAGCCTGCCCGCCTAAATTTTTCGTTAGAAAATTTTGGCGGGCTGCCAAAAATCTCCAGCTTCGGATTTACATCTTTAGCTGCGGCTCTAACTTGAACTTCCAAAAATGGCTCCAATTCTTCAACCACTAAAACTTTTTTAAAATTTTTGATAAAATCTCTTATTGTTTTTTCGGGCAAGGGATAAGTAAATCCGAGTTTTAAAACCGGCAATTTTAATCCGAGCTCCTTAACGGCTTCCATAACATATAAATAAGAAATTCCCGAAGCAATAACCCCAAATTTTGGATACTGGATATTGGATAATGGATAATGGATAATTTGATTTAATTTAGAGCCATCTGAAAATTTTCTTATTTTTTCCAGTTTCTCCAAAAGTTCTTTTTTCATCTCTAAAACCCTTGGCGGCATAGTAGAAAATCGTCCCCTGGTAATCTTCAAAATTGGCGATTTGCGATTTGCGATTTTGCCAATAAGTACCGGCGCTGACTGATGAGCAACTCTTATAGTGGTTCTTACCATTACGGGAATTTTAAATTTTTCGGAAATTTCAAAGGCTAATTTTGTAAAATCTTTGCACTCTTGCGGATTAGATGGTTCAAGCATCGGAAGGTGAGCCATTTCGGCATAATACCGGGTGTCCTGCTCTGTTTGGGCCGAACTCCAGCAGCCGGGGTCATCAGCCACTACCACCACCATTGCTCCCTCAACGCCTGTGTAGACAACCGGCAGGAGCGCGTCGGAAGCAACATTCAAACCGAAATGCTTCATTGCCACCAGGGATTTTAAACCGGAAAAAGCCGCGCCAGCCGCCGCCTCAAGGGCAACTTTCTCATTCGTACTATACTCAAAATAGAAGTTATTTTTGATTTTTGAGATTTGATTTTTGATTTTGAGCGCAGCGAATGTGTCTCCAATTTCCGAAGCCGGGGTACCGGGAAAAGTAGAAACAAAATTAACCCCGGCTTCTAAGGCTCCCCGAACAATAGCTTCGTTGCCGAGAAGAATCACTTTTTTTGGCTTATTGCTTAAAATCTCCTTCATATTCATTTATCTTAAATCAGGTAAAAAGGGTTGACAAGGTCCCCACAGAGCCCCTGAATAGCCTTTGGGCGCTCTTTGTACACTCCTTTGTAAGCTCTATTGACTTTTTCCATGGGATTTGATATACTCCTTTCAGTTGGGGTAAAAAAATCTTCAACAAAACAAAAGAGAAAGGAGGTGAAAATGATGGTAGAAACTACAAAACTTTGTGAAAATTGCATGAAAGCAAAGAATGACCCAGTGTCAAAAGATGGTAAAGAATGTACGCATAAACCCCGGTGGTCTTCTGGTTATGGTTGGAAATCGCTAGAAGACATTATGCGTACCTGTAATTTAAAAATAATGGCTGAATGTAGTCATGAAACTTTGAAGTATGGAGGAAAATGTATTGGAGCAGAAAATTGTCCAGACTATAAACCTAAGCCCTGGTATAAATTCTGGTGATTTTAGAAAAATCAAAGCGACTCACTAACTTGAGTCGCTTTTTTTGCTAACTTTTTAATGTTCCCGCAGCAATCCCTGTTTTAACCGAAAAAGCTTTTTACTTAAACCAAGCCAGTAAATCTCTGGATTCAAAAGCCTTTTATATTCTTCATCCAACAAATCAAGCTGATTCAATGTTCTTTGACGAATTTCCGGCAAAGCGGGATTTTTGTAAAACAATTTTCCCTCTAAGAAAATTGGTTGTAAAATCTCCTCAAAAGTTCCAGAAATTGTTTTTCTTTTGTGGGAATGAAACTGGTCAAAGGTTGCCATCGGAGAATATGCTTTCTCGTCTTCAAGCATCAAAACATCACCGACTAATTTTTCTTTGTTTAAAAACCTGACTATTTTTTTGACTCCGGGATTGGTAATTTTCTCTATATTTCCGGAAATCTTTATTTTCGGACAGACCTTCCCGTCTTTTTCAATAGCCACTAATTTATAAACAACTCCCAAAGCCGGAGCGTCTCTGGAAATAACCAGACTGGTTCCTACCCCAAAAATGTCAATTTGGGCTCCTTGAGAAAGCAAATCCTGGACAATCCATTCATCAAGGTCATTGGAAGCAACAATTTTAGCCTCTTCCAATCCCGCCTCATCTAAAAGTTTTCTGGCTTCAATGCTTAACTTTTTAAGGTCTCCGCTGTCCAATCTTATTCCCTTCAACCGCTTCCCCTCTTCTTTAAGTTTTAATCCAATTCGGATGGCGTTTTTTACACCCTCAATAGTATCGTAAGTATCAACGAGAAAAAGAGAACTGACGGGGAAAACCCGGGCATATTTTTCAAAAGCCTCAAGCTCTGTATCAAAAGATTGAATCCAGCTATGAGCCATTGTTCCTTGGACAGGAATCTCAAATTTTTTCCCAGCCAGTGTATTGGAAGTTGAGCTGCATCCGCCAATATAGCTTGCCCGAGAGGCTGACATCGCGCCATCGGGACCCTGAGCTCTTCTGGCTCCAAACTCAATCACTTCTCTCCCCCGGGCAGAAAGACAAATCCTGGCCGCCTTGGTGGCAATCAAGGTTTGAAAACCAATTATATTAAGCAAGGCTGTTTCCAGAAATTGAGCCTCGGCTAATGGGGCGGTTATTCGGATTAACGGCTCATTGGGAAAAACCAGAGTTCCTTCCGGAACGGCGTAAAGCTCGCCGGAAAAACTAAATTCTCTAAGATATTCCAGAAAATCAGCTGAAAATGTTTTCAAAGAGTAAAGATACTCAATATCCTCCCTTGAAAAATGCAGATTCTTGATATAATCAATTGCATCTTCCAAACCGGCCGCTATGCAAAACCCGCCCTGAGAAGGAATTTTCCTGAAAAAAAGGTCAAAAGTCGCTTTTTCAGAAGTTTTGCCGAGTTCAAAATATCCAGCCAGCATTGTAAGTTCATAAAAATCGGTCAATAAAGTCAGATTCATTTTCACCCCCCCCCATTAGATTTTCTTTGCGAGGTTGAGCCCCGCGCCGGAACAAATTCGGTACGGGATAAACTCCGGAATTCGTCTTGTTCTGCGCTAATTTTCAGAAACTCTCATAATTTTTTCTATTATTCTTTTGGTAAAACTTTCTCCTTCCAATAAAGCCAACCTGAAAGAGAACTCGGATTTTTTAATCTCGGCTCTTAAAACATTTTTATATTCTATAATATCAGCCGCAAGTTGAACCCTTCTCTTTTTTGGTTCTAAAACCTCAACTAAAATTTTGGAATCAAGAGGAAAAACCATTGGTTTAAACTGAACAGGGGTATGAATTGCCAGCGGAGTTAAACCAATAGCTGAAATTTCAGGATGCACAGAGCTTCCTCCGGCTGCCAGATTATAACCGGTTGAACCAAGGGAGGTGCAAACCACCAAACCGTCTCCCTGAATTTTTTCCGCCACTACTATATCATCAACCTTAACATTCAACCTGCAGCTCTGACGGGTTGAACGATTAAAATAAATATCGTTCAAAGCCAAAGTCTTGAAAACCCTGCCGCCCCTTACCTCGCTTGCTGTTTCCAGAAAGGGAAAAGTAAAAAGATTATATTTTCCTCCGATAATTAAATCTACCAATTCGTCTCTTAAATCGTTCATAAAAAATCCCTTATAGCCAAAATTTATTCCCAAAAAGGGCTTAAAGGCCTTATAATGCCTGTGAATGCATCTTATCATCCAGCCATCACCGCCAAGAACCAAAATCAAATCAGCTAATTTTGCCCGGGAAACTGTTTTTACCCTTCGTTCTTCCAACAAACTTAAAAGATTTTCTTTGAAACTCAAAGCTTTTTTATTCAGCTCATCAGTCAAAATCAAAACTTTCATCTTGCCCCCTTTTTTATCTATATAACTGATTTCTGGCAATGTAGTCTTCTATTTCCGTTACAACCAAACCCCTGAGAGACTCTCCTTTTTTAATTTTTTCTCTTATCAAAGTGCTGGAAATATTTTTTATTGGTTTTATATTAACTAATTGGAAATTGAAAGGCAAATCTGATTTTTTTATGTCAAAATTCTCTCTGGGAACCGCCAAAAATTCAATTTCTTTGAGCAAATCCTGCCAATCTTTCCATTTTTTGTATTCCTTGTTTTTTATTGTATCCGAACCGACAATCCAAAAAAATCGGTGGCGCGGAAATTTATTTTTTAGAGCCAAAACCGTATCAATAGTATAACTTACCCCTCCCTTTTTGAATTCAATATCGCAAGCCCTGCTTTTTCCACCGCTCATTAGATTTACCATATTCCACCGGTGTTTCCAGTCAATCAATTTTTTTTCAAAGGGATGAAAAAGACAGGGAATCAGCCAAACCTCATCAATTATTTTTTTTCGCAAAATCTCCTTGGCGATTTTTAAATGCCCGAGATGTGGCGGATTAGCGCTCATCCCCAAACAGCCGATTTTTTTAATTTTTTGAACTTTGCATTCCCGCATAATCCATATATTTTAACATATTTTTTAAAAATGGTCAACTCCTCACTTCCCTAACTCGAAATTCCTAACTGAAAAAATGGGGAAATAGTAAGAGTGAATCAATAAAAAGCAACAAATCTGGCCGATCGGCCAGATTTGTTGCTTTTAGAATTATTTAATTCTTCTTGATTAAATTGGTTGGCTCAAATATTAATTAAATTGGTTGGCTCAAACCCCGTTAGAGATTCTGGGAGCAAGGAGAGCTTAAAAGAAAAACAAATCTTTAGCGTGGTTAATCAACTTGTTGCGCTGGCGGCGGCTTTTTTTATTTCTTTTTCTATTTCTTTTGCGAGCTTGAAATTTTCTTTTAGGAAGAGGCGGGCATTTTCCAAACCTACTCCTAATTTTGATTTTTGATATAAAAATGTATTTCCCGATTTTTCAACTATCCCGTATTTCAGACCGGTATTTATAATATCGGAAAATTTGGAAATTCCCTCATTGTAAATTATATCAAATTCAGTTGTTCTAAAGGGCGGGGCAACTTTGTTTTTTACCACTTTTGCCCTCACCCTGTTTCCGATAATTTCGTCTCCCTTTTTAATCTGGGCCAGCCTTCGCATCTCAATTCTAACCGAAGCGTAAAATTTCAAAGCTTTGCCGCCGGGAGTGGTTTCGGGATTGCCAAAAACCATCCCAATTTTCATTCTGGTCTGGTTGGTAAAAATTACCGAGGTCTTGCTTTTGGAAACAATACTAGCCAGCTTCCGACAGGCCTGACTCATCATCCTGGCTTGCAAGCCAATAAATTGGTCGCCCATTTCCCCTTCAATCTCAATCTTGGGGGTTAAGGCGGCTACCGAATCTATAATAATAGCATCAACCGTTCCCGACCTGACCAGGGCCTCAACAACCTGAAGAGCTTGTTCTCCGCTGTCCGGCTGGGAAATTAAAAGGTCATCAATTCTAACTCCTATTTTTTTGGCATACTCGGGGTCCAAAGCATGCTCGGCATCAACAAAAGCAACCTGACCTCCCTTTTTTTGAGCTTCAGCCGCTATATGCAAAGCTAAGGTTGTTTTTCCCGAACTCTCATTTCCATAAATCTCTATTAATCTGCCCCTGGGGATTCCGCCAACTCCCAAAGCTAAATCCAGGGAAATTGAGCCGGTTGGCGTAACATCAACATCAACTTTTCGAACCTCGCCAAGCTTCATAATCACCCCCTCGCCAAAACGTTCTTTTAGCTCTCCTATTGTTTCTTCAAGTTCTTTTTGTTTTGTTTCTTCCTTGTCCGCCGACTTGTCCACCGAAGCCCCATGGACGAAGGTGGAAGCCTTGGCAGAGGCGGATTTTTTTTCTTCTTCTTTTGGCATAGATTGCCTCTTACGAAATTACGAATTTTTTACGAATATACGAATATTTGTATATTTGTAGGTAAATTTGTAATTTGTAGTAATTATTTTAGTTTCGAATTTAGTATGTTGTCTAAAATTTTTATTGTTGAATGACGAGCTGCCCATTTTTTAATATATTTTAAATCTAATTTCAATTTGGAATTATTAAAAATAGTTTTGATATCTTCCAAATGCTTTGAAGAACCGCTTTCTTTGTGCCACATAAGCTTGCTTAAAATTAAGTCTTCCGGGGAAACAAAAAAAATTTTCTGTTTATTTACTGCTTTTGGTATGGCTCTTTTAAGTTTCACGCTGCCATAAACATCGGCCTTGCTTTCTGTAATCCAAAAATCTACTTTCAAACCGGTCTGGGGATGAATAAAATTAAACTCTCCTTTTCTTTCCAAAGCATTTCTCATCGCATCTTCTGAAACATAAACATCTTTATCTATCGAAAGCAACGCCTTGGATAACGGTCTTATATTTTTGCGAACTAACTCTACAATAACATCAATATCGGCTGTAAAACGGGGCTTGCCCCAAACTGAAACAGCAAATCCGCCAGTAATAGCGTAGGAAATTTTAAGTTCTCTTAGAATTTCGGCTATTTTATATAGAAGTTTTTCCGGGGTCATTTTTTTTGCTTTTTGTATTCTTATAATTGGTTTGGTTTAATTTTTTTCCTAATAAAAATAACTGTCCGGTAATTTTCAGTTTTTCTTTAACGGACATCTTTTGATAAATTTTATTTTGCAATTCTTCGGCTGATTTAAAATTCGCCATAGTATTTTTCTCTAAAAATTTTTAGAGTACTCCATTAATTCCTATTGTGATAGTGCCGGAATAGTTGAAAAAAGTGCCATCGCAGGCATAGACGCCGGGGCTGGCCATATCGGGATTTTCTAATTTATAAACTATCAAGTACCATCGCCGGTCCGGACAACCATATCCCGCATCGGAAAAGTAAATATAATTATATTTTCCATCACCAGCCCAACCGCCGGTTTCATTTTTAGGGTCTTTTGGCAGGGTTGACATAAACTCCTGAACCTTGGTTTGCAAAGTATCCCAGCTCCCATCAGCGCTATTGGACCAACCATTGCTCGGATGGCTTGCTCCTCCTGGCGCCGGGTAATCTCCATTAGCATTATAATACATTTCCAAAGCGTTCATTAATTGCTTGATATCGGCTTTTCTTTTGGAATCCCGGGCTTTTTGGCTGGCCGACCGCAAACCCACCAAAACTACAGCTGATAAAAGCCCGATAATCGCCACAGTGACTAAAAGCTCAATCAAAGTGAAGCTTTTTTGACTTGAGCCCTTAAATCTCTCTCTTTCTCTGGTTTAGTTTTAAGATATTGGTCATTGGTCATTTTCTTCAAAATAAACTTCTCTTGGTTTTGCTCCTTCCCCAGGTCCAACCACTCCCCTATCTTCTAACATATCAATAATCCTTGCGGCCCGGGCATAACCAATACGCAGCCTTCGCTGAAGAAAAGAAGCTGAAGCTTTTTTGGCTCGAATTACTTCTTCCCTTGCCTGCTCGTAAAGTTCTTCATCGGAACGACCCTCTCCCCAAAAACCCGATGACTCCCTGTCGTTCTCAGCTCTTTCATCAGACGGCTCGGCCGGCAGTCTGTCCATCTTCCCCAATCTTTCCTCTAATTCCCTATCAACTTCAAATCTTTGCTTCTTAATAAAATCGGCAATTCTTTTAACCTCTTTATCAGAAATATAAGCTCCCTGAATTCGTCTTGGCTTGGCGCTTTCAGCCGAAAGAAAAAGCAAATCCCCTCTTCCCAAAAGTTTCTCGGCTCCGGCCATATCCAAAATGGTCCGGGAATCAAAATGAGAAGCAACCTGAAAAGAAATGCGCGAGGTAATATTGGCTTTAATAAGTCCGGTGATTACTTCAACCGATGGCCGCTGAGTTGCCAAAACTAAATGAATTCCAACGGCTCTGGCCATCTGAGCAAGTCTAACAATTCCAGCTTCAACCTCTTTACCCCGGGCAGCCATCAAATCAGCCAACTCATCAACAATCACCACAATATAAGACAGGGGTTTCTCTTCGTCTTTATGAAACTGCTTATTGGTAAACCCCTCGCCGCTAAAGTGATGAGCGGTAAACTGAAGATTATAACCCATAATATCTCTGGCTTGAGCTTGAGCCAAAATTTCAAAACGTCTTTCCATTTCCCCTATCAGCCAGCGCAAAGCGTTAATTGTTCTCTGAGCGTCAACAATTACCGGTATTAAAAGGTGGGGAATGCCGTTATAAATCGGAAATTCCACTCGCTTTGGGTCAATTAAAACTAATCGCAAAGTTGCCGGAGAATTTCGATACAAAAGACTCATTATTATTGTATTCAGGGCAATGGTTTTTCCGGAACCCGTGCTGCCGGCAAGCAAAAGGTGGGGCATCTTTCTTAAATCAGCATAAATCCTATCGCCCATTACATTTCTTCCCAAAACAAAAGTCAAATTAGATGGCGAGTTCCAAAAATCCGGGCTATCAATCAAGTGCCGGAGTCTGACCAGTTTTACGACTTTATTTGGAACCTCAATCCCAACCAGAGATTTCCCGGGAATCGGCGCCTCAATTCTTATTGGATGAGCGGCCAGGGCTAAAGAAAGGTCATTTCCCAAAATAGTAATTCTTGAAAGCTTTACCCCTTCGGCCGGCTTTAAGGTAAATTGGGTAACAGTTGGACCAATGTTAACTTCTCCCATCTCAACCTCGATGCCAAAATTCTGCAAAGTCCTTTTAATAATGTTGGAGCTTGCTTTAATGTCGCTGGTTGTTGGCTGACCCCTATCTTCTTCCAAAAGTTCAACCGGAGGAATTTTATATTGAAAGGCTCTAAACTGATTTTCCAAAACCTCAATTTCTTCTTTTTTCTGGGCTGTGGTTTCGGCAATACCGGCAATTTCTTTGACTTCAAATTCAGGTGTTTTTTTAATAATTCTTTCCATTAATTTTTCCAGTCTGGACGATTTTTCTTCAAAAATTGGGGAGAATGGGACAACTTCCCTATTTTTGGCTTTTTCATTTTTTTCTTTAAAATCAGGAATTTTTTCTCTTCTCTCTTTAACTAAAGGACCAAAAAAAAGAATTAGAGATATTGCTATTATTACGCTAAAAATTAAACAAGAAACCAAAAAACCGACTAACTTCAAAAACGGATAAGAAAGAACCAGCCCGAAATAACCAGCCGGTCGAATTTCCTCCGATATTATTTCAATAAGTCCCAGTGACCCGAAAATAAAAAGCAAGGAACCTAGCCCCAAAGAAAAATAGATGTCTTCACTTTCTGCTCTGAAAGAAACATAGGATAAAATTAATAAAACCAAAGGCAGAACATATTTGCCCCAGCCAAAAACAAACTCAAAAAAATTGTTTAAAAACCTGCCCAAACTTCCGGCTAAATTAAAAAAACCCAGAGTAATAATTAGGGTCAGGGTTAAAAAAATTATTCCAAAAACCATCCTTTCGGTTTTCAAATTAAGAAAAAGGGGCCTATTTTTAGTTTCAATTTTTTTCTTTTTCTTAGCCAGAAAATCACGCAATCAACGAATTTACGAATCTATGCGAATATACGATAACTCATTTCATTTATTCATCAACGAATAACGAATCTTTTATTCACCCCGTTAGATGTTTACTATCTAACGGGGCGGGTATATGAATCCTTCAGCGAGTTTGAGATGGTGAGCTTGCCGAATCCATTCGCAAATTCGTAACTGATTCGTAAATTCGTTGATGGTTATGTAAATTCGTAATTGATTAGTTATTCATTGATGACATCTTGTCTTTATTATAGTTCTCTTTCTTGTTTTTCTCAACTAAGTTTACATCAAACCCTTTTCTAAAACCGGTGCCAACCGGTATCAATTTCCCAATAATCACATTTTCTTTCAAGCCCCGAAGCCTATCTTCTTTGGCGGATAAAGCCGCCCTTATTAGAACCCTGGAGGTCTCCTGAAATGAAGCGGCCGAAAGAAAACTATCACAGGTTAGGGCAACTTTTGAGACGCCCAAAAGAATTCTCTGACCTTTGGCAGGAATTTTTCCTTCTTTTTTAAGTCTTTCATTTTCTTCCAAAAAGCCGTCTCTCTCAACTATTTCATCAATAATAAACTTTGAAGAATTAACTTCTTTTACTTTTACCCGAGAAAACATCTGCCTTATAATTATCTCAAGATGTTTTGAATGAATTTGAACTCCCTGAGAAATATAAATTTTTTGAACTTCTTTTTCAATATACTTCTGAGTCTTTTCCAGCCCCGCTAACCTATAAAGTTCTTTTGGGTCCATACTGCCTCCGGTAAGGGGGCTGCCTTTCTCAACTTTGTCGCCGTTTTTTACGCAAATTTCTACGCCAAAAGGAATAATGTATTCTTTTATGTCCTCGGCTTTCTGTTTCCGCTTGGCAGAAGCCTCTTTTTTGGATTTTTTCTTCGGACTATCATCGTCGGCAATAATTTTAATTTTAATTATTTTTTGTTTATCTTTTTCTTCAATTTCTTTGACCTCCCCATCTACTTCTGAAATTATAGCTTTCCCCTGAGGAAGACGAGCTTCAAAAATTTCTTCAACCCGGGGCAAACCCTGAGTAATGTCCCCACCCGTTGCCACGCCGCCAGTATGAAAAGTTCTCATGGTCAGCTGGGTTCCCGGCTCTCCTATTGCCTGAGCGGCAACAACGCCTACCGCCTCTCCGTTTTTTACAGGTCTATTATTCCCCAAATCCCAACCATAACATTTCCGACAAATGCCAAAAAGCGTCTTGCAGCTCAGAGGAGAACGAACCCTTACGCTCTCTATGCCGGAATTCTCAATAAGTTTAGCTGCCGATTTGTCAATGAACTCTCCCTTCCTTGTAATAATTTTTTTATTTTTGAGCCTGGATTTTTCAACAATATCTTCCAGTGTTATTCTCCCGATAATCTGGTCAGCGAAGTTCTGTCCAGTTTCTTGACTCTCGGCCCGGTAAAAAATTACTCCCTTGTTGTCTCTACAGTCCCCCTCCTTAGTAATTACATCGTGAACAACGTCCACCAGCCTCCTGGTCAGATACCCTGCCACGGCAGTACGCAAGGCAGTATCTGAGGTCCCTTTTCTTGCTCCGTGAGTAGAAATAAAATATTCCAGAATACTAAATCCTTCCTTAAAACTGCTCTTGACCGGCAACTCAATTATTTGCCCCGCCGGATTATTTACCAAGCCCTTCATCCCTGCCATTTGAGTGGATTGGGACCAGGTGCCTCGCGCTCCGGCATCAATAATCGAAAAAATTGGAGAATCAGATTTAATTAAAGTCAGAGGAACCAATTTTTCAATTTTCTCCATCACTTTATACCAAATCTCAATATTTTTTGCTTTTCTCTCTTTCGGGCTCAAAAATCCTTTAAGATAGTGCTCTTTGACCTGCTCGGCTTCTTTTTGGGCCTCGTCTATCAATTTTTTCTTTTCTTCCGGAACTTTGATATCGTTCATTCCCCAGGAAATCCCCGAAAGAGTTGAAAACTCAAATCCCAAATCTTTAATTTTATCTAAAGTTGGCTGACTATTCTCAGTTCCATATTTATCTATTATATCGGCAACAAGACTCGCCATTCTTTTTTTGTTTATTGTTTCATTACAATATGGAAAATCTTCCGGCAAAACTTCATTAAAAATTACTCGGCCGACCGAGGTCTCTACGAAACCATTAGTTTTGCTCGCTGTTGATTTTGGCATCCGAATCCTGACCCTGGCCTTTAAATCTACCTTTTTAAATTCATAAGCCAAATTTGCCTCTTTGGGGCTGGAAAAAATCTTTCCTTCTCCAAAAACGCCGTCTTTAATTTTAGTTAACCAGTAACAGCCAAGAACGATATCGTTGGTTGGAGAAACAACCGGGATTCCGGTGGCTGGTTTCAAAAGATTTACTGATGAGAGCATCATATCTTTCGCCTCAACCTGAGCCTCTTCTGATAAGGGAATATGAACCGCCATCTGGTCACCGTCAAAATCAGCGTTGAAGGCGGAGCATACCAAAGGATGAATTTGAATTGCTTCTCCCTCTATAAGGATTGGCTGAAATGCCTGAATTCCAAGCCGATGAAGAGTTGGGGCCCGATTTAAAAGAACATACTTATTCTTAATTACCTCTTCAAGCATTTCCCAAACCTCATTAGGAGCTTGTTCAATAAGTTTTCCAGCTCCTCGAATATTGTAAGCCAAACCCTTGCTAATAAGTTTTTGAATAACAAACGGTTTAAACAACTCTAAAGCCATTTTCTTGGGAATTCCGCATTGATTTAATTTAAGCTCAGGTCCTATAACAATAACCGACCGGCCGGAATAATCCACTCTTTTCCCCAAAAGATTTTGGCGAAACCTGCCCTGTTTTCCTTTAAGCATATCCGCTAATGATTTTAAAAGGCGCCGGCCGCCCGTACTGGCCATAGTTGTCCGAGATTTTCGAGCCGAGTTATCAATCAGGGCGTCAACCGCTTCCTGAAGCATTCTTTTTTCGTTTCTCACAATTACCTCCGGAGCCCTTAGTTCAAAAAGATGTTTCAGACGATTATTTCGATTAATTACCCTGCGGTAAAGATCGTTAAGGTCAGAAGAAGCGTATCTCCCCCCATCAAGCTGAACCATGGGACGCAGGTCAGGAGGAATTACCGGCAGAACTGTTAAAAACATCCATTCTGGTCTAATATTGTTATCAATTAACAATTTTACCAATTTCATTCTCTTTAAAACCTTTCTTTTTATAACTGGGGAGACGGAATTTGCTTCATTTTTTAAATCCTTTTCTAATTTTTTTAAATCAAACTGGGAAAAAATGTTTCTTAAAGTTTCCGCGCCCGTTCCGGCTTCAAAAATTTCTCCATATTTCAAACCGAGATTTCTATATTCCGCTTCGGATAAAATCTGATATTTTTGAAGCTTGTTTAATTCTTCGAAAGCCCTGATTTTGGCAACCGTCAATGCTTCCTTTTCTTTTTTTGACTCCGCTCCCTTTAATTTTGAGTTAAACTCTTTCTCTATCTCTCTTTTTAAATTTTGCTTGCCCTCATCATCAACATCGTAAATTATATAAGCGGCAAAATAAACAACTCTCTCCAGGGACTGCATCGGCCTGTCTAAAAATAGTCCAATCTGCGAAGGAACACCGCGCAAGAACCAGATATGGGAACAAGGAGTCGCTAATTTAATGTGGCCCATTCTTTCTCTTCTTACTGAGGACCTTGTAACTTCTACTCCGCATTTATCACAGACAATACCTTTATATCTAACTCTTTTATATTTTCCGCAATAACATTCGTAATCTTTTTCCGGACCAAAAATCCTTTCACAAAAAAGCCCGTCTTTTTCCGACCTTTGGGTTCGATAATTAATGGTTTCCGGCTTTGTTACCTCTCCATGGCTCCAGGATAAAATATCCTCGGGTGAAGCAAGTTTTATTTTTATGGATTTAATATCGTCAACACGCATGCAAGATAGAGAGCGTTGAACAATTCCAGCGTTGTTCAGTATAGATATCGGCTTTAATTCAGCGTATTGTCGCTGAGTTAACGCCGATACGCTGAAATATAATTGTTCAACAGTCTCATTATGTTTTGTTTTCCTCCTCCGGTCTCACATTTAGTCCCAAGCCTCGCAGTTCGGAAATTAAAACATTAAACGAAGATGGAACATTCGGAGTCTTTATTTTCTCGCCTCTAATAATTGATTCATAAGTCACTGCCCGGCCCAAAACATCATCTGATTTAATTGTTAGAATTTCCTGCAATATATGGGCAACGCCGTATCCCTCAAGGGCCCAAACTTCCATTTCTCCAAATCTCTGTCCGCCAAATTGAGCCTTCCCCCCCAAGGGCTGCTGGGTAATCAAAGAATAGGGCCCAATGGATCTCATATGAATCTTTTCTTCAACCATGTGAACAAGCTTCATTATGTAGGCATAACCAATAGTAATTTTTTGAGGAAATGGTTCACCGGTTTTCCCATCATATAAAACAACTTTTCCGTCTTCGGGCAATTTTGCTTTTTTGAACTCTTCTTTTATATCCTCTTCGGTTGCTCCGCCAAAAGACGGAGTCACTGCCCGGTACCCTAATTTTTTAGCCACCCAGCCAAGATGAGTTTCAAGAACCTGACCAATATTCATTCGCGAAGCAATACTTAAAGGATTCAGTATAATATCTATTGGCGTTCCGTCTTCAAGATAAGGCATTTCCTCCTCGGGCAGAATTTTAGAAATAACCCCCTTGTTTCCATGCCGGCCGGCTAACTTATCTCCCACCGCTATCTTTCTTAAATGGGCAACTTCTACTCTAATGCTTTTTATAATGCCGGGTTCGAGTTTATCGCCTTTCTTGCGAGAGAGCACTTTTACCGAAATAACCCGACCTCTTTTTCCGTGAGGAAGCAAAAGAGAGGTATCTTTTATCTCCCTCGCTTTTTCGCCAAAAATTGCTTTCAAAAGCCTCTCCTCGGCCGTCAAATCAGCCTCGCCCTTGGGAGAAATTTTTCCAACCAAAATACTTCTCGGTTTAACCTCGGCTCCAATTCTAATAATCCCCTCTTCGTCTAAATCTTTTAGTTTTTCTTCTCCCACATTGGGAATATCAAAGGTTGTGATTTCCGGTCCGAGTTTTGTTTCACGAATATCACAGGTAAAATCTTCTATGTGAATGGAACTGTAAATATCCTCTTCTAATAGTCTTTGGGAAATAACTATAGCATCTTCAAAATTTGCTCCCCGCCAGGGCAAAAAAGCAACTAAAAGATTTTGTCCCAAAGCCAAAATTCCGTCCTTTATTGCCGAACCATCGGCTAATATCTCTCCCTTTTTTACAAGAGCCCCTTTCTTGATAATTGGTTTTTGATGAAGACAGGTATATTGATTAGACCTAATAAAATTATTAAGTTTATATAATTTCGTCCGCTTTTTTTCTTTTAGTTCTAATTTTATATGCTCGGCATCCACCTCTAAAACCCGAGCATCTTCCGGAGCTGTTATTACTTGCTTTGAATCCTCGGCAACTCTTTCTTCTATTCCCGTGCTAACTAACGGGGGTTCGGACTTCACGCAGGGAACGGCTTGTCTCTGCATATTTGAGCCCATCAATGCGCGGTTAGCATCATCGTGAGCAAGAAAAGGAATAAGATTGGTAGCCACACTGAAAATTTGCCGGCTTGAAATATCTGTAAAATTAATGTCCTTGCTATCTATTATTCCAGGCTCTCCTTTTAGCCTGGCTTCAATTTTTTGTTCAAGAAATCTTCCCTGCCTATCAATTTTCTCTCCTCCTTGAGCAATGTTATATCTTTCTTCGTCGTAAGCGTTAAGGTACTGAATTTCAGAAGTTACTCGTCCCTGCTTAACTTTGAAATAAGGGGTTTCGATGAAACCGAATTCGTTAATTCTGGCAAAAAGAGCAAGGTGTCCAACCAAACCAATATTAGGACCTTCGGGCGTTTGGATGGGACAGATTCTTCCATAATGAGAAGGTTGAACATCTCTTACTTCAAAACCCGCTCTTTCCCGGACCAATCCTCCCGGACCCATAGCCGAGAGTCTTCTTTTATGTTCGAGCTCAGCCAGGGGATTTTGATTATCCATAAATTGAGCAAGTTGAGATGAGGTAAAAAATTCTTTAACTGCCGCCGCAAAAGGAGAAATATTTAGAAGTTGAGTCGGAGTCAGGATGGAAATATCAAGAGTTGACATTCTATCTTTAATAATCCTCTCCATTCTAACCAACCCAATTCTTAATTTGTTTTGCAAAAGTTCTCCCAATGAGCGCACCCGACGATTCCCCAAATGGTCAATGTTATCTGGTTCTGCTTCGGGATTATTGTTTAATTTTATAATTTCTTTTAATACATTTACCACATCTTGCTTTTGCAAAACTCGATTGACTTTAGTTATCCCAGGCGATTCAACTGAAAACTCTTTTAGTCTTTGAATCATCCGCCAGCGGCCAACTTTAGATAAATCATACCTCGCAAAATTAAAAAACATCGCTTCAATTAAAGAACGAGCGTTATCAACGGTAGCAAGGTCCCCTGGCCTGATACGTTTGTAAATTTCAATAAGCGCCTCATCTTTATTTTTTGCCGAATCGCTCTGCAGGGTCTTTTGAATATATTTAACCTCGGCGCCAGTATCCACATCCCTGAAAAGCTCAATAATTTGCTCATCTTTCTCCATTCCAAACGCCCTCAAAAGAGTGGTGGCTTCAACTTTTCTTTTTCTGTCTATTCTGACTGATATCACATTATTAAAATCTGTTTCAAACTCTATCCAGGCTCCTCGGTTGGGAATAATTTTTGCTCCAAAAAACTTCCTTCCCCGATATTCTCTCATTGTGAAAAAAACTCCGGGCGAGCGAATAAGCTGAGAAACGACAACCCGCTCAACGCCATTAACGATAAAAGTTCCACGTTCGGTCATTAAAGGAAATTCGCCCATATATATTTCTTGTTCTTTAATTTCTTGAGTTTTTTTGTTTTTTAATCGAATTTTTGCTCGCAAAGGAGATTCAAAAGTGGCATTGTTCTGTTTTGCTTCTACATCAGAAAAAACGGGTTCGCCAAATATCCAATTCAAAAACCAAAGCTCAAGTTCTTTTCCCGTGTAATCTTCAATTGGGGAAATTTCTTCAAAAAGTTCCTTCAGCCCAAAATTTAAAAACCACTCATAAGATTCTCTTTGAGCCTCAATTAAATCAGGAACGGGATAATCTAAAAGTGAATGTTTTGCAAAAGATTTGATGGGCAGCATGCTTTATATATGCGCTTTAAACAATGTGCTCTAATATAAAAGCATTACGCGCAATTCCTTCTTTATGCCGGATAAAAAAACAAAGGCAACTTAAAATACCCTATTAGTTTTTGTTTAGGGTCCGTATTTGGAGTTAATAAAATTTAATAAAAAGGGAGGGCAAGTTGCAAAAAGATGTAAAAATGGTTTAATAAAATCTGTAGTTTTTATTTTACTCCAGGAAACAAGTTTGTCAAGCCCTTGTACGAAATGAGTACATTTGTGACAGTTGCTTGTATTTTATCGCCCATTCAATTGGTGTCACAGATGTATCTCATCTTACGCAGGTGGACAGGTAAGACAACCTTGAATCCAAAACTATCGAGGTTCAACCTCGATAGTTTTTAACTTCGTAACTTCGTTAGTTTTTCCCTCGTTATTCAGAAAAAATATACGATTTAAGGAGTTGGAATTTTTCATCAACATTCCTCCAAAATTTGCTGCTATGAACAAGAAATCTATTAATTGCCCAAAAACCAATGAATAAAATTAACAAAAGCAAGGAGGTAAAAAATACAAACATTACCGGTTTTATCGCCCCGGTATTTACCTCCGTTACCGCTCCCGCCACTCCGGCTTTACGAACATCAATAACCGCGGTATCTTCAATCGGAAAAAGATTTTCACCTGAAACTGTTGCCAAATTGTTCAAAATTGTGCTTCCATAACCGAAATCTTCGCTCAAGCCGACCTTTGCGTCAAATGTTATTATTTTTTTCTGCCCGACCGGAATATCGCCCATATTCATTCCCAACCATATTGCTCCGCTTTGAGGAACATCGTTAATTTTCAAACTGCCCCAATAATTTACTTTGTTTGGAAATATATCTTTTATTATTACATTTTTAGCCGGATTTCCTCCAATATTGGTTATCTCAATTTTAAACTGCAAAATATCTCCGGGCGCGGCAGTTATTGTTTCCAGCCACAAAGCATCTCCCCTATCTAAATTTTTGCCTGATTTTGAAATAGTTAGCGAAGTGGTTGCTGAGGGAACAGGGGTGGGACTCGGAGTTGGGGTTGGACTCGGAGTTGGGGGAACATATTTTTTTCTTACCAAAACCGAGAGTCTATCCGAATCGGCAAAGCCCTTATCATCGGTTACGGTTAGGTCGCAAAAATAGGAAGTGTTTTGAGAAACAAAGGGAGCAAAATATTCGGGTTGAGCAATATCGGTTCTTGAAACATACCCTCCATTGCAGTACCAGGAATAAGTTATTGAATCGCCGTCCGGGTCAGAACCCGAACCATTTAATCTTATTGAATTTCCCTCCTCAACTTCTCTATCCGAACCGGCATCGGCAACCGGCGAATGATTTGGCTGAGAAAGAACATTAATGGTGGTTGTGGCCTGAGCGGGATTAGCCGAGCCTCTTTTAACATAAACCCTGACTTGATAGTTTCCGGCCGAAGAATAACTACAAAGGTCTGAAGCGATATAGGGATTGGAATCAGTGGAAACAACTTTATCCCAAATTCCATTATCAGTGCAGTCAAACTTGTAAGAAATTTGACCCTGGGCTGTTCCGGAAACAGTGGCTTTTAAATCAACATCGTTTAAGGGAGCGTGGCCGGAATTGGGAATAGCTTCCAGGGAAACATAAAGAGTTGGCTGGGACTCAACATTAACCATGACCCTGTCTTCAGAAAAGCCTCCCTGACCGGAGCAGGTTAGAATATAGGTTTTTGAAGAAGTTAGATTGCCGGTTGTTTGAGAACCGGAAAATGGTTTTGAGCCCGACCAATCACCAGAAGCCTGACAGGAATCAGCATTGGTTGATGTCCAGGATAAAGTGGCTGAACTGTTGTAAAGAATGGTAATCGGGCCATCAAAACCATTGGCTTTTACATCAACGGTTGGAGAGGGATTTGGCTGAGAAAGAACATTAATGGTGGTTGTGGCCTGAGCGGGATTAGCCGAGCCTCTTTTAACATAAACCCTGACTTGATAGTTTCCGGCCGAAGAATAACTACAAAGGTCTGAAGCGATATA
>Ga0210017_1000616_pt1 | contig 30379 bp, 27 predicted proteins | sample CryGeyCG2014_020_FD_183966 | JGI IMG/M metagenome (GOLD analysis project Ga0210017, IMG submission 183966) | Groundwater microbial communities from aquifer - Crystal Geyser CG08_land_8/20/14_0.20 (SPAdes) (version 2) | ecosystem: Environmental > Aquatic > Deep subsurface > Groundwater | place... | reverse complement strand
GATTTTTGATTTTTTAACTTTTAATTTTCTTCGCTCCATAGCGAGATCTTCCCTGCTTTCTACCTTCCACTCCACCGGCGTCGTAAACACCTCTGACGATATGATATCTGACACCAGGCAAATCTTTAACTCTTCCTCCTCTAATTAAAACTACTGAATGCTCAAGAAGGTTATGACCAACTCCAGGAATATAAGCAGTGACCTCCATTCCATTAGAAAGTCTGACTCTCGCCACCTTTCTTAAAGCAGAATTTGGTTTTTTGGGGGTAACCGTTGTCACGTTTAAGCAAATTCCTCTTAAAAAAGGATGACCTTTTTCTTCCTCTTTATATTTTCTTCTCAAAACATTTAATGTTTTTTTCAAGGCCGGAGTCTTCGATTTTTTACTAATTTTTTTTCTCCCTTGAGAAATTAATTGATTGATTGTTGGCATATAAATAAAATCAAAAAATAATTAATATTATTATAAAACTTTTAAAAAATTTGTCAACAAAAAATCCCAAAATATTATTTGGGAGGAATGTTTAAAATATATTATAAAAATCTAAATTACTAAGTTTTAAACTTAATAAATATTTGATTTAATAACGATCTCCCAGAATAAATTTCTCTAGTTTTCCTAATTCTATTAATTTATAAAAATATATAATTATTTTCGAGATAATTTTGCTTCTAAAATTGCCACTCTTTTCCTAAAAAGCTTTTGAACCTTGCTGTCAAAATCCTCTTTTAAAACACCCAAATATCTCTAATATTCCTCGCTTGACTTTTTAAAATTTCTTTTAACTTTTTTTCTTGAATGTCTATGTTTTAAATAGAATCAAAAAAATAATTTCCTAAAGATTATACCACAGTCAAAAATTCTGGCAAACGAAAAACAACGAACTTTTACTTCACTTTTTAATTTTTTGTCCGCTAGTAATAATTGATCCGAACTTCTCTAAGTCGCTCTTATCGACATTTTCGATTCCGCGTTTCTGGTATTCCGGCGTAATTCTGTTGTTTGTGGTAGTAGAGTAGATTTTTATTCCTTCGATCTGATCTGCAATCTCCAGCCCTTCATCACCGCCCTCAGTGAGAGAGTGATCAAGGAAGATTACCTCAGGCTGATACTTCTCAATCGCCTGAAGCGCGTCTTCAACACTATGGCATTCAGCAAAAGCCACGTCCTGATCAGAGAAAGCCACTTGCAAACTGCCAAGTATCGCTCCTCTGTCATCGATAAACAAAAACTTCGCAGTTTTTACTTTTTTTTTATTTTATTGCTAATTTTTTTTCAACTTTTTCTTGGTCCTCTGTTTTCGGAAAATTAAATTGTTCTGGTGATTCTGACATAATTTTATAATGAATTTTAATTAAATCTATTTTAACAATTTAAATTATAACATATCTTTCATTATTTATCAAATGCATTCTTCTGTCTTGAAATATTATAAATAATACCAAAAGCAGCAGAAAAAACACAAAAACTTGTTCCCCCATAACTTACGAAAGGGAGAGTCACTCCTGTGAGAGGCAAGAGATTCAACATCCCGGCCACATTGATTAAAGATTGAACAATAAACCAAGAGCCAATACCAATGGCCAGAACTTTCCCAAATTTATCAGGAGCTCTAGTCGCCACCTTAAATATTCGATAAGTGAGATAAAGATATAAACCAAGAATCAAAACAGTTAAAATAAAACCTAACTCTTCAGACATCACGGCAAAAATAGAATCACTGATTACTTCTGGCAAATAAAAAAATTTCTGAATCGAATTTCCTAAGCCCCGGCCAAAAAGTCCGCCTGCGCCAATCGCTAAAAGTGCTTGATTGATTTGATAACCAGCCTCTGCAGGTTTCAAAGAAGGATTCAAAAATGTGGTAATTCGCAATAAATGATAAGGAGAAGAAATTATTAAAATAAAAAAAGAAAGAATCCCTCCAACTAAAAAAATAATGGAGTGAAATATAGGCGTCTCGGCGACAAAATAAAGAATCAAAGAAAAAATAAAAATAATGGTAGCCGTGCCGTAGTCAGGTTGTTTAATAATCAAAAATTCAATCAATCCTAGTAAAATAATAAAAATTAAAAAAAAAAATTTATTTTTCTTGCTTCGTCGCTTTTGCTCCTCAGTACCTTCGGCATTCTTAACCAACCAAGCAGATAAATAAATTATCAGACTCAATTTAACAATTTCCACTGGTTGAAAAGAAAATAATTTTAAATCAAGCCACTGGACCGAAGAACCGTGGAAAATGCCCGCACCAGGAATAAATAAAAGAACTAAAAGAATAATAGATAAAACCAAAAATGGCAAAGCGATCTTTTTTAAATGATGATAATCTAAAATTAAAAAAAATAAAAAAAATAAAACTCCAGGCAAAAAACCCCTTAATAATTGATGTTTAAGATAAAAATAACAATCATTAAATCTTTGACAGGCTTGACCAAAACTTGCTGAAGTTAAAACAATCAAACCAATAATAATCAGAATAAAAAAACAAAATAAAAAAATTTGATCACCCTTTTTCATTTTATATGCGCTATCTACTACAAATGCCCTTGTTTAAATTTCGACTCATTTTTGCCAATTGAAGTAATTAATCAACTAATAACGAATCAATACGAATATACGAATAAACCCATAAATCCATCGATAAAATTTGTTTCGTAATTTGTATATTCGAACCGATTCGTAAATTCGTTGATAATCTAGAGTATTTGCTCTAAAAGAAAAATTATTAGTCCTGCTCCCGCTCCTGCCACGCTAATTAACCAAAAACGCATTACTACTTTTGGCTCTGGCCAACCGATAGCTTCAAAATGATGATGAATCGGCGTGGAAAGAAAAATTTTTTTCTTTCTAATTTTTTTTGACAAAACTTGAATGATAACTGAAAGAGATTCAAACGCCAAAATAAAACCAATGAAAGGTAAAAGTAAAAATTCATTAGTTAGCATCGCAATAATTCCCAAAACTACTCCTAAAGACATTGCTCCAGTGTCGCCCATAAAAAATCTCGCCGGATAAATATTAAACCACAAAAAAGCTATTAAAGAACCGATAATCGCTCCACAAAAACAAACCAAATCATATCTGCCCTGGAAAAAAGAAATAATAGCATAAGCTCCAAAACAAATAAGAAGAACACCGCCAGCCAAACCGTCAAGCCCATCTGTTTCATTCACTGAAAAAGAAGTTGTCACAATAATGAAAACGAAAAATAAAATATACCAAAGGCCAAGATTAAAAGTTCCTATAAATGGAATCCGAATTATATCCCAATCAAGCTTAAAATAAAACCACCAAGCACCAAAAAGAGCGATCAGAGTGTAAAGAATTAAACGATGTCGCACTTTCAGTCCACCCCCATTAGGACCAATGCCCTTAATATTCAAAAGATCATCAATTAAACCGACAAGAGCCGAAGCGACAAGCGCGCCTAGAGGCAAGAGGGTTTCTCCTCTTGATAAAAAATTAAATGATTTAAAAAAATCTATATCAGTAAAACGAGATAAAAAATAAAATAATAGAGTTAAAATTGCTACCGTTAGCCAAATTAACAAACCAGCTGATGTCGGGGTTTCTTTTTTATTTTTATGTAAATTATAAAAAATAGGAGCAGATGAAGATGGTCTAATTTGTTTAACCAATTTATGCTGATGCAAAAATTTATCAAGAAAAGGGGCCCAGATAAAACTTAAAATAAAAGCCAAACCAGAAATAATAAGGAATTTGAAGATATAAAAAGTAAGGGACATACTATAAAATAAAAAACTAAATATAAAAGATGAAAAATACAAATAAAAAATTTAAAAACTTTTTTCTACCTTTTTTACCTTTTATAAATTTTAACGTTTTAAAGTTTGTGTTTTTGGTATTTTATTTTTTATTTTTTATTTTGAAATGACGCTAATCAGAAGAATCAATTGAATAATTAAAAAACTATAAAATAGTAATTCTGTAAAAGATTTTTTTTGGTCAAGGTATAATTTAAAACCTAAAATAAAATTAATGATTAGAATAATTAAACCTGTTAAAGGCGCTTTAAACAAATAAAAGCAGTGATTTATAAAAATATAAAACCAAATAAAGAAATTCAAAACCAAAGAAATAAAAAATAAAAATAAAAATTTTCTTTCTTTAAAAAATTGCGCTTTCCGAATTTGGTTTAGAACTTCTTTTAAAGGCATGGGGTCGACTTCATTGACAAGTTTTTATATTAATATATAATAACTTTAAATTTTTTATTTGTGTTTTTTATTTTTGATTTTTAATTTTTTATTTTATTATTATGGCTCACAAAAAAGCAGGCGGATCTTCATCTTTAGGCAGAGATTCAATTGCAAAAAGACTCGGCGTAAAAGTAGGAGAAGGAGAAAAAGTAAAGCCTGGAATGATTTTAATTCGACAAAGAGGCTTTAAATTTCACCCTGGTCTAAACGTAAAAAAAGGAGGAGATGACACTCTTTACGCTTTAAAAGAAGGGAAAGTGAAATTTAAAAGAAAAAAGGTTAAAAACTTTACTGGAAAATTAAGACAAATCAAAGAGATTAGCGTGCTTCCTTAAGATATTCTAAGGCCTTTTCAAGTTGCGGATCTTTGTCTTTATTAAAATCCTCAGGAGTCAAAATAACCCCTAGATCTGGTTTTATCCCTATCTCGTCAATTAAAGAACCAGTCGGCGTAAACCAATGAGCCACGGTCAGTTTCAAGCCAGAACCATCTTGATAAGCTTCCATTTCTTGAACAGATCCTTTACCAAAAGTCGTCTCACCTATTAAGACGGCTTTTTTGTAATCCTTTAGAGCGCCAGCTAAAATTTCTGCTCCAGAAGCAGAGCCTTCATTAATTAAAATAATATTTTTTAAATCAGCGAATTCTCCTTTTCCTTTTGCCCGATATTCTTTTTTCTCTCCTTGCGCGTTTTCTGAAAAAGTGACGATGTCGTTTCCTGTCCAATAACCAGCAATGTCAACCGCAGTTTCTAAATAACCGCCCGGATTGTTTCTTAAATCAAGAATCAAGGCCTTTGGTTTCGCTGCTAAAATTTCTGAAGCAGCTTTTTTAAATTCTTGCCAAGTCTTATCACTAAAAGTAGAAATTTTTAAATAAACGACATCTTTTCCCTGCCTACTCGCCTCGCTTTCGCTTCGGCGAAGCGGGCCGGCAGGCAGGCTTTTCATCTCCCACTCAACCGTCTTAACTTTTATTACTTCTCTGATAATTTCAAAATCTTTAGGCTGCTCCCATCCTTTTCGCCAAATAGTCAAAACGACGGGCGTTCCTTTCTCCCCTCGAATTAATGTTGCTGCTTCATCTGGTGACATCCCACTTGTGTTTTTCTTGTCAATAGCGTAAATTTTATCTCCAGCCCGGATTCCTGCTTTTTTAGCCGGCGTCTGATCAAGCGGAGCAATCACGGTCAGAACATCGTTTTTAACACCAATTTCCATCCCAACTCCTTGAAATTCGCCAGCCATCCCTTCTAAAAATTTAGACATTTCTTCTGGATCTAAAAAAACAGAATAAGGATCTTCTAAACTTTCAGCCATCCCCTTAATCGCTCCATAAAAGAGAATTTCGTCATCAACCGGCTGTTTAATATAATTTTTTTTAATGTATGACTTGACGTTCTGAAATAAGTCCTGATTAATAAAATTTTCTTCCTCTAAATTAACAATTGATTTCCCGTTCCCAAAAATATTGCGCTGCAGTAAAACCCCGGCTGTAAAAGATAAAATAAAAATAACTAAGCAATAAAAACCTGCTTTTTTTGAAGAAATTGTTCTACCTTTTTGTAATTTAGTTTGCTCCATATGCCAAAAAATCTAAAAAATTCCTGAAAATCTTCGAACGAAGTGAGAATAGATTTTCTCTATTTTCTAACTAAATCAGAGATTTAGAGAAAATAGGATTTTTGAGCACCCCCTTCTTTTCGCGCGAACGCGCAAAAGGAGGGGAGTTCACCCCCTCTTTTCGATCGAAAAGAGGGGGTAAAGGTTTTCTTAACAAATTTTGTTTATCCTCTGGACTCCAAAATTTGTAGAAAGCCCTTTATATCCTAAATACTTAGAAGCTTCTTTTGTCGCTCTTCTTCCTCTTGGTGTTCTTTCTAAGAAACCTATTTGCAATAAATACGGTTCGTAAATATCTTCTAAAGAATTAATATCTTCTCCTAAAATCACAGAGAGGGTTTTCAAACCAACAGGACCGCCATCAAATTTTTCAATAATTATTTTTAAAATCCTTCGATCTGTCTCAGTCAGACCTTTATTATCTATCTCAAACATTAACAGCGCTTCATCAACTAAATATTTATCGATTTTTCTATTTTTTACTTGAGCAAAGTCTCTTACTTTTTTTAGAAGCCGATTAGCAACTCGCGGCGTGAAACGAGAACGAAGAGCAACTTCTCTTACCGCTTCATCGTCTATTTCTATGTTTAAAATTTTAGCAGATCGTTTAATTATTTTTTCTATATCACCCTCTCCGTAATAATTAAGCTGATAAAAAAAACCAAAACGATCACGCAGAGGAGATGAAAGAAGGCTTGGCTTAGTTGTCGCACCAATTAAAGTAAAATGAGGAAGATTAAGACGTAAATTTTTAGCGCCCACCCCTTTACCTAAAATTAGATCTAAACCAAATTCTTCCATCACCGGATAAAAAGATTCTTCAACTAATTTATTAAGACTATGTATTTCGTCAATAAAAAGTATATCATTCTCCTGTAAGTTCGTAATAATCGCGGCTAAATCGCCTACTCTCCCCAGCGCTGGCCCAGAAGTTACTTTGATATTCACGTTCTCCTCATGAGCGATGATATAAGATAAAGAAGTTTTCCCAAGACCTGGCGCGCCAGCAAAAAGAATGTGGTCAACCGGTTCTTTTCTCTGTTTCGCTGCTTCAATTGAGATCTGCAAACTTTCCTTTAATTTTTCTTGACCAACAAATTCGTCCAAAGTCCGAGGTCGAAGGGTTCTTTCAACTGCAAGATCTTCCTGTATTTCTTGAGAAATAATAATTTTAGATTTGTTTTTCATCTCTTTAATATTTTAACACTTTATTTTAATTTAACAAGCCCGGGGTTGACAAAAATAAAAAATAAGTTATAATAAAAATACCAAAAAGGAGGTGATGAAGAATGATAAAGTTGAACGTCGTTATTAACAACAAGTCCGGTTTGGCCATGAGACACGCGATTGCTCTGGTAAAAAAAGTTAAGACGCACGATGCAATTGTTATGGTAAAAAAGAATGGTCATCATGAAATAGTATCAGCTCACTGTCCGTTAGAGTTGCTATCCTTAGCAGCTGAACCAGGGACTGAACTAAATTTTGAAATAGATGGAAACGACAAAGAAAAACTTCTCCCAATTTTGGAGAAATTTTTTAATCATGAAATACATTTCCATGATTAACTTTTAAAAAGGAGGATAATTATAAATAAAGAAGCCGTTTTAAAAAAAACGGCTTCTTTACAATTTCTATTTCTGACATTTAGAACAATAAAACGTCCCCCTCCCTCCCAGTGCAATTCTTTTAATTTTACCCCCACACTTCAAACATTTCTCTCCCTCTCTTCCATAAACTTTTAATTTTGATAGATATTTCCCTTCTCTTCCATAGAGATCTACATAAGTATCAGCTGAGGTTCCTTTAAATTTTATTGCTTCCTGTAAAATATTAATCAGACATTGATAAACATGTTTTATTTCCTCATCTTTAAGACTCCCCACTACCCTGATTGGTAAAACTTTTGCACAAAAACAGATTTCGGAAGCATAAACATTCCCCACGCCAGCAATAAAATTTTGATCCATTAAAAGAGGCTTTATTTTTTGCCTGGTCTTTCCTAAAATAATTTTTTTAAATTTTTCTAAAGTGAAATCTTTTTCTAAAGGCTCTGGTCCAAATTTTTCTTCTAAGAAAAATTTTGGCAGATTTGCTGTTTTAATCAATCTTACGTAGCCAAATTGTCGTAAATCATTATGAAACAAAGCGCTTCCATCAGAAAAAAAATAAATGAAATGAGTGTATTTTTTCCACCGGAGGGGGAGACTATCAACCCCCACACCGAAATCTTTGGTGTGGGGGTAAATAATTTGTCCTGTCAATTTTAAGTGAATTAACAGGCTAAAGCCATTAGACAAAGAGATGATAAGTAATTTGGCTCTGCGAGCAATGTCTTTAATCTTCGCTCCTTTAATTTTGGCAATAAATTCTTTTACCGTTGACCCTTTTATCATTTTAGGAAGTTTTACTTTAACTTCCTTTATTGTTTTACCAAGAATTTTTTCCTTAAGCTGATTTTTAATTGTTTCTACTTCAGGTAATTCGGGCATAGAATTTTTAATATATTATATCAGATTTTCTTAAAAATAAAAACCTTACTATTTCCAAACTATCAAAACTCGACTTTAACAATACTTCTTCGATAATGCTTCCAATTTTAAATTTTACGAACTCTTAAAACAAGTTTACTGTAATCATCAGAGATATAAACATAATTCCAAAAGTACACTGACAAACTTTGGGTCAGCATTTTCTTGCGAAGTTTGCAGGTCTTGCAGTATTTCACACATTCAAAAATAGAGTTGACGCCTATTTTCTATAAAAAAAATTTCGACCAACTCCACGGGAACAAAATTGTTAAATAGATAAATTGTTAAAAAGCCCGAACAGCACGCACAGAGTTTGCCCAGCCCTTGCCGTTGCTGACCTGGAAGCCATCGTTAAAGTACTGGAGCCACGCGTCGTCTGCATTGATCTCTGACGAACTCCAATAGGCGTAACCAGTAACAAGAAAACCGCCAACATCGTATTGTTTCAGGTTTGTGTACATCGCAGCGAGTTCGTCCTTTGATGGTAGAAACCAGTCGCCATAGCCGCCTAATTCCAAATTGCCACAAAGTCTGGCGGCTATACCTGCGGTACCACAACCCGCCATGATGTCAATTGTATTTTGATTTCCTGTTCCTACTGCTGTTCCATCGGCTCCTGAAATTGTTGTCCAAACGCAGCCCCATTCGGCTGTACTTTGATCGCTTGGAGCCGCTTCCAGATACCGCCAACTCGGGCTACCAGAATAACTGCCTTTATCGTAGAAGATCAATCCGCCTGCAGGGCCGGTCTCTCGAAGGGAATATGTAACGGTATAAGTTACAAATGTTGTTCCGTCCTGAGCCGTAACCACTAAAGTGTTATTAAATACCACTGTGTCGGCTATCCCTGCGCTATTCCAAGTCTGATTGGCTTGACCTTTAGCTAAAGCAGCCAAGAAAGTGGCTTTTGATATTCCTGAAGGAACATTGCTAATAGTTTCAGTATTCGTTCCGCCAGCACTTACGGTATAAGTTGCAGAAGTTACAGTGGCAACATTGCTTAGTACGCCGCCCACGCCGCCCATCGCAGCGATGAAAGCGTCGCCTTCCGGATCAATCACTTGACCACTGCCAGTTGGTCCGGCATAAATTTCATAGTATTCAATCTCCCTCCGTTCCGTTATCATTGGCTTCTTTCTCAGTGTCTTTCTCAAGATTAGCAACGATTTTGTAATTCCCGCCCGTAGAGTCTGATTGGTAATAATAGCAATATTTATTTGGTGAAGGATCTTTAGGTGGTTTTGCCATATACTGGTTAGTAAAAAATATTGGTGAAGAAGTGGTGTCAGTGGTTAAAGGGTTATCCGTTATCCGATCAATACAGCCCGAAGCATCAATAGGATAGTGGTTATAGTTGCTGTAATAAAGCTCCATGGCTTTGGCTAGTTGGTCAAGATCAGCCACACGCCTGGCATCCCTAGCCTTGGCCCGGACATTACTCAGGGAAGGTATGGCAATGGCGGCCAGGATGCCAATGATCGCGATGACAACTAGAAGTTCAATGAGAGTAAAGCTTTGTTTTTTCATCATAAATTAATTTTTGTTTAATTTGTGTTTATTTATTATAGCAATTCAAAAAAAAAAAAAACAGGGGGAGTTATCCACAAATCAAAAATGGATACATAAAATTAAGGACAACACTTAAAAAACTACTTTAATAAATATCTTTTTGCCGACTTTAAAGATAGAGCCTGATTCTTTAATTAAATAATCAGGATTACTGATAGTAGTTTGTTTGTTCCCTTTAATTAATTTTATAGCTTTTTCAGTGATCAGCCTTCTGAGCTGACTCTTGCTCTTAATTATCTTTTTTTCTAAAAGCAGATCTATCAACTTGATAGGCCGCTCAGTAATTATTTCTTGAACGTCTTTGGAGGTTATTATCTTTTGACTAAAAAGTCGATTAAATTTTTCTTTCTCAGTTATCGCAATCTCCGATGTATAAAGTTCTGCAGTGACAAGTTGTGCTAAAACTTCTTTTATCTTCTTTGGATTATAACCAATCTTCATCTCGTTTTCAATTCTCTGCCAGTCGGAAAAAGAAATGTCAGTTAAAAATAAAAAATAATCTTTTAATAAGTTGTCCGAAATGGACATAATTTTGCCAAAAATATCTCCAGGTTTGTCGGCTAAAAAAATACAATTACCTACGCTCTTGCTCATTTTTTTGCCTTGGATATCTAAAAGCAGCGGCAAAGTAATCACCACTTGAGGTTTTTGATGATAAACTTCTTGAATCTGTCTCCCAACCAACATATTAAAGGTTTGATCAGTTCCCCCTATTTCTATATCAGCTTCCAACTCAACTGAATCATAGCCCTGAAGAAAAGGATAAAGGAATTCTCTAATAGAGATTGGTTTGTTCTCTTTAAAACGTTTGGCAAAGTTCTCTCTTTCAAGCATTTGCGAAACAGTGATTAGGGAAGTCAAAGGCAAAAATTTATTTAAAGACATTTTTTTCAACCATTGACTGTTATAAACCATTTTTACTCCTTTTAACCCCCTCTGGCCTGAGAGATCTAAAAATTTTCCAATTTGCTTTTTAAATCCCTTCACGTTTTCTTTAACTTCTTCTTCAGTTAAAGGCTTTCTTTCCGAAGCTTTGTCTGAGGGATCGCCAATCATCGCCGTAAAATCACCCACTAAAAAAATAATTTGATGCCCTAGCTTCTGCAAAACTCTTAGTTTTCTTAAAACTACATAATGGCCTAAATGTAACCCTTTTGAGGTTGGGTCAATACCGTGTTTAATTCTAAGAGGCTTTTTATTTTCGATTGCCCTTTCTATCTTTTGAGTCAATTCATTCTGAGTAAAAACTCCAATTGTTTTTTCTAAAAATAACTCTTCCTGTAATTTTACCCCGGCCCCCTTGGCCATCGCCCCCTCCTTCGCGGCCTTAGAGGCAAAACTAATTTTTCTTTCTTGTGAAAGATTTAGAGTAAGCTGATCAAGAAAAACTTCAAAAATCATAATATTATTAATTATCTGCCATGAACCGTGTTGCCTTTGACAATTTTGGTTCATGGTGGGCAATGCAGGTACCTGCGGCCTGCGACCTTTCCGACTTGCCCCGTTAGATTTTCTTTTAGATCCTCTGGTGGGCGGTATAGGATTTGAACCTATGACCCCTGCAATGTGAATGCAATGCTCTACCACTGAGCTAACCGCCCATAAATCTAACGGGGTGAATGAACGGAACGCATTAGATTGAAGCGGTCAAGCTGTACATCGGCATAATGACAGCCATCGCAATAAAAGCGACGACTAATCCCAAAAAAATAATAATAATCGGCTCAAGCAAAGAAACAATATTGGCCAAAGTTCTATCTACTTCACGATTATAAAAATCAGCCATCCGAGACAGTACCTCATCTAATTTACCTGTTTTTTCACCAACGACAATTAAAGATGATAAAGTTTTAGGAACATCTTTTGATTTTAAAAAAACCGACGCAATGGAATGGCCTGCCTCCACTTCTTTAGCTGTTTCTAAAATTATTTTTTTATAAAGATCATTGTTAACTACTTTTGCTGTAATTTCTAAAGCGGCAATGATAGGCAGGCCGCCAACTAAAAGAGTAGAAAGGCTCTGGGTAAGACGGGTTAAATAGACCGTTTGCATTAGCTCTCCGACAACAGGCAATCTAAAAATAATTCTATCTAAAATTACTCTTCCAGTTTTACTTCTAGCTAAAACAAAAATGACAAAGACTGCCAAAGCGAGGGTGAGAGTAAATAATATATAATTTTTAACAAAAAAATTACTAAAGGCAATTGTCATTCTTGTCGGTAACGGTAAAGCAACATTTGCTTCTGATAAAACAGAAGACAAATTTGGCAATACCACCACCATTAAAACAACAAGAACGATGATGACGCTTATCAAAACAAAAATTGGATAGATCATCGCCCCTTGCAGTCTTTTTTTTAAATTATACCGTTTCTCTCCCTCATCAGCTAAATAATTTAAAACCTCTTTTAATTTACCAGACTCTTCACCAGCTTTAATCATGTTGACAAAAAACCCATCAAAAATGTGGGGATAATGAGTTAAGACACTTGAAAATCTTGCCCCACCGCGAACTTCGTCAGCTAGTTTTAAAAATACATACTTCAAATATCTATTACTCTGTTGACCAGAAGAAATCTCTAATGCTTCAACCAAAGGAAGACCGGCGGAGATCATCATTGAAAGTTGACGATTAGCAAAAACTAAATCTTTTAGTTTAACGCCCTTAGTGATAAAGAACGGCTCACCGACACGTTTGACTATGCCAAAAGTCGCTTCTTTCAAACTAATAATGGTCAAACCTCGACGAGACAGAGCGTCAACCGCTTCTTCTTGATTTAAAGCCTCAATTGAGCCATTAATTGACTTTCCAAATACATCTTTTGATTTATAAGAAAAAAGCATAAAAGTTTATTAAATTAAAAATTAAAAATCAAATTTGAAAATTGGAAATTGGAAATTGATAATTCTTTAATTTTTATTATATCAATAATAAAAAAAATAGCAAACCCCGTAGTGAACTTGGTTCTACTACGGGGCAGACTGACTAAAAAAATAGAAAGCTTATCAAAGACAAGAAAGGACTCGACCTTATTATTTTTTGTGAGGTATTTCCACCCACAGCTTCCGCTACGGGTGCCTTGTTACGACTTCGCCCCTATCATCGATCCTACCTTCATCCCGCATTCGCGGGACTTCGGGCATTACCGACTCTCTTGGCGTGACGGGCGATTATCTTCCTATAAACATAGAAATTGATGTTCCCACCCAGCGAGCGGTTTTCCCGCACTGGGCGAGCTCTAATGCATTTTTTGTTTTAACTTATACAACCTTGTCAATCCCTTCTTGCTTAAATGTTCACCTCTTTTAATTGCTTTCATAATCTGACAAAAGATTTTGAAATCTTTTATTTTTGAAGGAAACATTAAAGAATGTCTCTTAAAAAAGGGAACTATGATTTTTACCAAATCGTTTCGACTTGACACTTCATAACGATAACAATTCTTGTGATTTCTTCGAGTATCTTTCTGAAAATAAACATGACCACAACCAAAAAAATTTTTAAGCTCGTAAAGAATTTTCTTATCGCTTTCAACAATCTTGAGATAAAATTTTGGTTCTATTCTAACTCTTCTTTTTCGATATCTTTCTTGTAATGCCTTGGCATTGCGGACAAAAACAGTAAAACTCCCTTCTCCATCAACTAAACCAAGAATATAACTTTCTTTTAACATATTGATACATTAGAGTGGTCCCTTCATTTAAGATGACTTAAACTACTATGAACCAGCTGACTTCTGACGCTGCGTTAGTTTAATTATATCACTTTTAAAGTGAAGCCACAACGTCAGATCTCCCGAGGTTAGTTACTCTGCTATTCCCAACATCCCAAACCGAGTTGTTATTTTAATCTTCTCCACGCTCACCACCCAACCGTGGATCGATCACTCGTTTAATTATTTAGGCTATTGTTTGCCACCGGATCCTCTGCCAATAATTTCACAATTATTGACTATCCTTTGGCTGCGCTCCGTTCAGGAAAACGGAGGAATGGATTTTAACCATTTAGTTAAGTAACCTGCTCGGCGCAGATTTTGTGAGTACAAGACCTGAGAACGTATTCACCGTACCGTGATGATATACGGTTACTAGCGATTTCAGCTTCATGAAGTCGAGTTTCAGACTTCAATCCGAACTGAGGCCGGCTTTGATGGGATTAAGCTTCATCTTACGACTTTGCTACCCTTTGTACCGACCATTGTATCATGTGTGTAGCCCAGGACATAAAGGCCATGCTGATTTGGCGTCATCCTCTCCTTCCTCCGGTTTATCACCGGCAGTCTCCTTAGATTCCCTCCGACTTTACGTCGGAGCAACTAAGGACAAGGGTTGCGCTCGTTTTCCTAATTAAAGGTACATTTCACAACACGAGCTGACGACAACCATGCAGCACCTGTTCTACTCGCCGATTTAACGGTCAGCCAATGTTTCCATCGACTTACTAGTAGAATGTCAAGTCCTGGTAAGGTTTCTCGTTTATCGTCGAATTAAACCACATGATCCACCGCTTGTGCAGGTCCCCGTCTATTCCTTTGAGTTTTAGCCTTGCGGCCGTACTCCCCAGGCGGGATGCTTAACGCGTTAGCTATTCTATAAACGACACTGAAAGGGTCGACACTTTCAATATCTAGCATCCATAGTTTAAGGCGTGGACTACAAGGGTATCTAATCCTTTTTGCTCCCCACGCTTTAGTGTCTCAGCGTCAGAACTGTTCTAGCAAGCTGCCTTCGCTTTTAGCGTTCTTACCGATATCAACGGATTCTACCCCTACACCGGTAATTCCACTTGCCTCTCCCAGTCTCAATCCTGTCCATTTCTTCTATGGCCTCTTAGTTAAGCTAAGGGTTTTAATAGAAGATGTAATAGGACGCCTACACACGCTTTACGCCCAATAAATCCGAATAATGCTTGTCGCCCTCGTCTTACCGCTGCTGCTGGCACGAGGTTAGCAGCGACTTATTCCTGAGGTACTCTCGGATGTGCTCCCCCAGAAAAATAGTTTACACCCCGAAGGGTTTCTTCCTATACGCGGCGTCGCTCCTTCAGCCTTTCGGCCATTGAGGAAGATTCTTGACTGCAGCCTCCCGTAGGAGTCTGGGCAGTGTCTCAGTCCCAGTGAGGCAGATCATGCTCTTACACCTGCTATCCGTCATTGGCTTGGTAGGCCATTACCCTACCAACTACCTGATGGAGCATAAGTTCCTCCCTCTCCAAACATCTTGCGATGTTCTTTACTTGTTTAGCTTTTGCAAAACAAGACCATCAAATATTAGCTCACCTTTCGGTAAGTTATGTTTGAGAAAAGGGTAGATTACTTATGTTATACTCACCCGTTTGCCACTGTCCCGCATTGCTGCGGGACCGTTCGACTTGCATGCCTTATACACGCCGCCAGCATTCATTCTGAGCTAGGATCAAACTCTCATTAAAAGAATTTGATTTAAAAAAGAAAAAAATGAAACGTAATAATTTCCGAAGGAAATTAAACGTTTCAGTCGCGCAGAAATCTTTTTAAAGATTTCTGCGTGAACGGTCCTTTCCTGTCTTTGATAAACTTTCTAAATTAACTATTAATTGTTAAAGAGCTTTTATTGATAATTGATCATTGATAATTGAAAATTATTAGTGTTTCGTTCTCCATTCTTTAATTTTTTGATGATCGCCTGATCTCAAAATTTTCGGCACTGAAAGCTTTCTTATTTTACCAGATTCACTTTTATAAGTAAAGATCGCTGGTCTTGTATATTGAGGATATTCCAGAAAAATTTCTAATTTCGAATTTCTAATTTCTAATTTATTCTTCCCCTCTTTTTCTACCGAAAAAGTTTCTTCTTCTAAAGATTTTTCCTTAATTACTCCTTTAATCAATCTAGTCACCGCGTCGGCTATGATCATGGCCGGTAATTCTCCTCCTGTCAAGACGTATGGTCCAATAGAAATTTTTTCGTCAACAAATTTTTCTACTCTTTTATCAATTCCTTCGTAATGACCGCAAACTAATATAAGTTGATCTAATTTAGAAAATTTTTTTGCTATTTTTTGATTAAAAATTTTTCCAGTCGGCGTTAATAAAACAACTCTTCTTCTTTTTGCTTTTATTTTTTTTAAAAATTTAATTGCTCTATAAAGCACATCAACCGTTAAAATCATTCCTGGGCTACCTCCGTAAGGCTTGTTATCAACTGTTTTACGCTTGTCTTTTGCCCAGTTCCTTAAATTATGAAGTTTTATTTTAATTAAATTTTTTTCCTGAGCGCGTTTTAAAATGGAAACATTAAAATAAGAATTGAATGCTTCAGGGAAGATGGTAATGATGTCAATTGTCAACACAAATGAGAAATTTTAAATTTTAGATTTTAAATCAATTAAAGAAAAAAAACCGCTGCCAAAAAGGCAGCGGTTTCCTTTTTGACAATTAATTTAGAGCTTCAAATCTTCGTCGGTAGTGCTAGCACTTGCAGTTCTTCTTACTCTGGTTGAACCTTCTGGTTCTTCAATCTTCAAGTTAACTCTCGCTTTATTTTTTAGGCCGATAATTCTAATAATCGTCCTAATCGCTCGAGCAGTTGAACCTTCTTTGCCGATTATTTGACCCATATCTTCAGGATGCACTTTTAAAGAAAGAAGAACGCCCATTTCATCAACAACCCGGTTAATTTTCACGTCTTCCGGATGATTGGCAAGCGCTTTAACAATTGTTTCAAGAACTTCTTGATCGATCATTTCTTTAGCCATAGTTAGTGTAATAATGATTTAATTTCTTTTTCTGAATTTTTCTGAAATCGACCTTTCTCACTTTAATTTCAGAATTTATGCTTTTTGTAATTTTATTCTATTGTAAAATTAGTATAAGAACCTGCTCGCTTCGCTCGCAGAACCTTGAAGCTCCTATTGAATAATTATTTATGCGGAGCTATAAGAACCCTTCGCTTCGCTCAGGAACCTTGAAATTAAACTTTTAATATATTTTTAAAGGTAGTTTAATTATAAAGAATTTAAAAAAAATGTCAAGCTTCTTTTTTTTTCTCTGTCGGTTTTACCTCTTCTTTTTTTGTTTCTTTATGTTTCTTTGAAACTCTCATTTTTGGCGCTTCAATCACCTTTTGATTGACTAATAAATTATGAACAGTGGGTGTTGGCTGAGCGCCCTGAGACAACCAATATTTTATCCTTTCTACTTTAAGAGAAATCTTTTTATGAAGAGGATCAACAAGTCCCAAGTCCTCCAAAAAATCTCCCCAAGGGTCTTTAGTTTTCTCTAAAATAATGACTCGAAAAAATGGCTGATTCTTTTTTCCTTTTCTTGATAATTTAATTGCAAGCATATACTTAAAATTTCTAATTTCTAATTTCTAATTTTTAAACTTAATCTAAAATTTAAAACCCTTCGGCAGTGAGCCCTTCGGTAGTGAGCTCAGGGCCGAACTGTTTAAAATTTCTAATCTCATCATACGATCGTAATTTCTCTCCCTTTTCTTTGTCCGATAGCAACTATCTCTGCTTCTTTTTCTGAGGTTAATTTATTTAATTCTTCGAATAAACGAAATTTTTCATCTTGAGAAATTTTTTTATTTTTTTCTTCTTCAACAATTTGAGATCTTGTTTTATCACGAACAGTCCTTAAAGAATGGCTAGCGCTCTCTAATTTTTCTTTGAGAATCTTTAATAAATGTTTTCTTGTTTCCTCGCTTAAGGGCGGAAAAGCGGCGTAAGCCCTATTTTCTTTCACAGAAAGAGAAACTCCTAAATTAGCAGCGGCAACGGTCCTCTCTATTTCTTTTAAAACATTTTTGTCCCATGGTTCTATTACAATAGTTCGTGGTTCAAGAAGAGAGAAACTTGCTATCTGCTCAATGGGCGTGTTTACTCCATAAACATCAACCTTAAGATGTTTAAGATAATCGCTCGTCACTCGGTTTGTCCTCAAACTTTTTAGATCATTGTTCAAGAAATTCATTGCCTTAGTAAAATCTTCCTGCGTTTTTTTTATGACTTCATTAGAAACCATATTTTTTGGGCTCTTTTTGATAAGTTAAATAAAGAATGTTTGAATTGACCGGATCAACAATTAAATCATTGACTTTTTGTTTGCTAGGGATTGATTTTGTCATCCAATTTGCGCCGCCATTAATAGTTTTATATAAAGTAGCACCAGAAATATAATAAATGACATTTGAATTAAAAGGATCGATCGCTAAAGTTTTAATCTCGGCCGCACCGGGAGAAGTTAAAAGTTTATAAGCGGACCAAGTTCTTCCACCGTCTTGAGTCAACAATAAGCCATAGCGATTAGTCGTAATCAGACCATCAGTAAAAGCAGGAATAAAAATAGCTTTATTTACTTCATTGCCACCAGAAAAATCTTTTAAATTTTCTGAAAGAGAAAGCCAACTTTGACCGGCGTCCTCCGATTTAAAAGCTCCGCCACCGTCATGAAAAACATAAATAATATTTGGATTTTTTGAATTAATTAAAATTTGTCTAATTCTCCCGCCAAACTCATGAACAGTACTCCAACCATAACCGCTATTATCGCTTTTTATTAATCTGCCATCCGTTAAACCAGCATAAATTACATTTTGGAAAATAGGATGAATAACGATTTCAACCACCTCTGTTTCTTCTTTTGTTTCTAAATAAATATTCTCCCAGGCTCGACAACAATTACTACTTCTAAAAATTCTATTACCAACTGCCACATAAACGATATGTGAAGCCTTTGGATGAACAGCGATGGCGTTAACTGATCCGGCTGGCAATCTTTCTATTTTTTGCCATTTATCGCCAGCGTCAATGCTTAAAAAAATGCCGTTCTCTTTAGTCCCTAAATAAAGAGCGCCGCTATCCTGTGGGTCAAAAACTAAACTTTCTACATTAACTGAAGCAATATTTTCTCCCCCTTTTAAACTGACCAAATTTGCTTTTTGAAGCCATTTTTCTCCTCGATCAACTGACTTAAAAACACCTTGGCTCCCTCTACCAGGTCCAATACTCACACAACCAGCTCCGAAAAAAAAGAAAAAAGAAAGTGTGATGGACAAAAGAAAAATATTTTTTTTCATGTCAAAATTATTTAAAAATTTAAAATGAAATAATTAAATTGCCTGTCGCCAAAACATGATTTACGTTACGGCTAAGATAAAAAATAGTTTCTTTAATGTTTCGGACCATTTCCATTAATTTGTTCAAAGGATATTTTTGCAAGACCACCCTAAATTTTTCTTCTGGCAATAAATTTGAAGAAGGTAAATTAAGTTGAACCAAAATCAGATCTCTAACTACCTGCAACCAAATTGATAAAATTTCAATATCTAACCGTCTTGTCAATTCAAACCTTAAATTAAAATCTTCTAAGCTTTCCAAAAAATCAATAAAATTAGAAGCTTCTTTTTTTACTGATTCTAAGGTCTCTTTTTCTTCTAAATATCTTAAAGCTAAGCCAGGTCTCCCTAAAGATAAAGCATAAAATTTTTTTGCCTTTTCAGAGCTCAACTGACACTCATCTATTAAATATCTTTCTGTTTCTTGCTCGCAGGGCAAAGAGAATCTTAAAATTTGGCAACGTGAACGAACAGTTGATAAAATAGCCTTTAAATTATTAGTGATCAGAATGATGATCGATTTCTTGGATGTTTCTTCAAGAAGTTTTAAAAAAGAATTTGCCGCTTCGTCAGTCAATCTTTCTGCTTCTTCAATAATAGCAATTTTATATCTTCCTGAAAAAGGTGTCAAGGCTAATTTTCCTTTTAACTCTCGAATTTGATCAATGCCAATTTTTTCTTTTTTTAACAATTGCTTCACTTCTATAATATCAGGGTGGAATTTCTCTTTGATGTCACTTTTAAATAAACACTTAAAACATGGCTTCTCTTGAGAAATCAAACTCATGGCCATTGTTTTAGCTATCAAAGTTTTGCCAATATGGCTTGGCCCCACGAATAAATAGCTATGGACAAGAGAATTATTAGCAATGCTTCTTTCTAAAAATTTAATAATTTTTTGATGACCGATAATAATCATATTAAATATTTTCCAACTCCTGAATTGTTTGTCGAGCGCACTTTTGCCAGGAGAAATCCTTAACTCTAATTAACCCCTTTTTTTTGAGGTTATCCTTTAAATTTTGATTAATTAACACCATCTGTATTTTTTCTGCTATTTCTGAAATATTGTTTGGGTTAAAATAAATTATTGCCTCTTTGCTTATCTCTGGTAAAGAACCAGCCTGGCTAGCGATAACCGGACATTCGCAAGCCATCGCCTCAAGTAAAGGCAAACCAAATCCTTCATAAAAAGAAGGAAAAACAAAGGCCTCTGCCTCCTGATATAATGAAGGGAGATCTTCGACCGGCAAGTAATCAAGCTCTTTTATCCCTTTGGTTTTTAATATCTCGCTTTTAATTTTTTGATAACCGAAACCTTTTGAACCAACGAGCACAAGTTCTAAATCTAGAAATTTTTTTCGCAAGATTTGAAAGGCTTTAATTAAACCGAGAGTATTTTTTTTCTTTTCTTTTCTGCCTAGATAAAAAAGAAAAGGTTTTTTGATGCCATATTTTTTGAGAATTTCTTGATTTTTCTGTTGATCTCTACTAATCTTAAAAATTTCTTGATCGTATCCCAAGGGAATAACTCTTATTTTTTGAGAATCTGCTCCATAAAGACGAATCAATTCTTGTCGAGTAAATTCTGAAGGAACTAAAATTTTTTTGGCCTTTTTTAGAGCATTTCGATAAACAAAACGAGTATAATTTCTTCTCCAAAAAGAATAGCTTTCAGAAAAAACTTCATAACCTAAATCCTGAATAACAAAAACTGACTTTTTGGGACAGAAAATAGGTATTGCTCTGACTGGCACAAATAACACCTCAGGTTTTCTTAAAATCATCTCAAAAGAAAGCCTGATTTGCGACCAGAAATATTTAAATGGCCAAACAAGAACTCGATTCTCCCAATTCGTTGGCAAAGAGAGATTTAATTTAGAAGAGGAATATAAAACAAAGTTATTTTTCGAAGGAATTCTAATCAATTCTTTTATTAAATAATAAGCATACCATTCGACTCCTGTCTTTTTAGAATAATTAAAAGTAATCGCGTCAATTCCGATGATCATAAATTGGTTTTAAACTCTCATTTTTAATATTTAATATGTGTTTTTTATATTCTATTCTTGCTAAATTTTGCGTTCCGCCTGAAGCGCCTTTGCAGCATAGCGCGAAAGAGGAGCAAAATTATAGCAACGCTATCCCAGTTATGTCTTTTGGTTTCTCAATGCCCATGATTTTTAAAATAGTTGGCGCCACGTCAGCAAGAATACCAGATGGTGTCACGGCTGCTAATTGATCTAAGCTGGCAATTAAAGATTTTCCTTCTTTGCCCTTCTCAACAACAATAAAAGGAACGGGGTTGGTCGTGTGCTCTTTGTTAATCTCTCCTGTTTTTAAATCAATCATTTGCTCAGCGTTACCATGATCAGCCGTCACTAAAACTGTCCAATTTTTGGTTAAAGCTAAAGGGACTATTTCTCCAAGGATTGAATCGAGTATTTCCAAACATTTTATCACTGCCTGTAAATTTCCAGTATGGCCAACCATATCAGGATTAGCAAAATTAACAATAATAAAACTATATTTATCATTGGCCAAGGCTTCTAAAACTTTTTGACCAACCGCTGGCGCTGACATCTCCGGCTGGTCAGCGAAGTTAGCAATCGGTAGCGAAGGAATTAAAATCCTCTCCTCTTTTAGGAAAGGTTCCTCTTTCCCTCCATTAAAAAAATAAGTGACATGAGGATACTTTTGTGTTTCCGCGATATGAAATTGAAATAAATCAAGATCAGAAATAATCCTCGCCAAAGGATATTCAATCAAATCTTTAGGAAAAGCAATTTTTACAGGCAAATCCTTTTCATATTCTGTCATTGTCACAAAAAACAAATTCTTAATTTTTTCTCTTTTGAACCCCTTAAATTCATCATTCACAAAAGCCCTGGTCAATTCTCTGGCTCTATCGGCCCGATAATTAAAAAAGATAACAGCGTCTCCCTCGCCAATTAAAGAAACTGGTTTGTTGTTTTCTAAAATGACCGTTGGCTCAAGTTCTTCATCATAAATTTTTTGCTGATAAGATTCTTCTATAGTTTTTAGTGGATTATCAGAACTTTTCCCTTCTCCTTTAGTTAACGTCAAATAAGCTTTCTCCACTCTGCTCCATTGATTATCTCTGTCCATTGCCCAAAATCTTCCAGAGAGACTCGCAATTTTTCCAACGCTTAATTTTTTTATTTTTTTTAAAACATCTTTAAGAAAATCTAGCCCAGTATTAAAAGCAGTGTCCCGGCCATCCAAGAAAAGATGAAGATAAACATCTTTAAAATTTTCCTGAGCCGCCAGTTCAAGAAGAGAATATAAATGAGTGATACTTGAATGAACACCTCCATTTGAGGCCAAACCTAAGAGATGTAATTTAGAATGTTGAGCTCTTGCTTTTTCTATCGCCTCTTTAAAAACTTCATTTCTAAAAAAATCGCCATTGACGATAGAATGATCAATCTTTGGCAAATTCTGCCAAACAATTTTTCCAGCCCCTAAATTAAGATGGCCAACTTCTGAATTCCCTGATTCGTTATAACTTAGACCAACCGCTTCACCAGAAGCACGCAAACTTTGAGTCGGATAGAGAGTGATTAATTTATTAAAAAATGGCATTTTAGCCAAAGAAACAGCATTCCCGCGCGAAGCGGGAGCCAGCCCCAGACCATCAAGAATAATTAGTAAAACAGGCTTTTTGATTTGCATATAATAACTTACAACTTATAACTAACTCTTATTTCACAGGGTTCACCCTGTTAAATAATTTGTGAACAAATTAAAATCTAAAAGATTTTATTTAACAGGGTGAACAATCAAAGAATCAATCATTTCTTTCGGCTTTTCTATCCCCATTAAATCAATAATAGTGGGCGCTACATTTCCAATTATTCCTCCCTTAATTAACTGGTATTTCTTATCGGAGACAATAATAAAAGGAACAAGGTTGCTCGTGTGAAATGGTTTTATTTCATGGGTCAAAGGATCAATCTTATCTTCGGCATTACCATGATCAGCGGTCACAATTATAACATAATTTTTTTCTCTCGCTTCTTCTACCACTTTTCCTAAACATTCATCAACTATTTCCACTCCTTTTCTTGTTGCCTCAAGATTTCCGGTGTGACCCAACATATCAGGATTACAAAAATTTAGTAAAATAAATTCTGGCGATTTTAAACGCATTACTTCAAGAAGTCTTCTGGTAATCTTAAAAGCCGACATTTCTGGCACTTTATCATAATGAGAAACGTCTGGCGAAGGAATCATTTCTCTTTTTTCACCAGCAACTGGATGATCATAACCGCCGTTAAAGAAAAATGTGACGTGAGCATACTTTTCTGTCTCAGCGATATAATATTGCTTGATTCCATTAAGCCAAACAGGAAGGCTGTTTTTTATATCGCGACTAGGATAAGCACATCGCGTATGATTAAGATCAGGACCAAAATCAGTCAAGGCAATAAAAAATAAAGATTGAATCTTTTCTCTTTCAAATGCTCCTTGATTTTTTAAAACAAAATCTGTTTGCACAAAAGCTTTGGTCAACTCTCTGGCTCTGTCCGATCTTAAATTTATAAAAATTACCACATCGTTTTCTCCAATTAAGGCAACAGGTTTTTCGTTTTTGACAATTACTGTTCCGCTAATATATTCATCTGTTTCATGACGATTATAACCGCTGATAATTGCTTCTTTGATGTCTTTTGCCCTGAAGCCATGACCAAAAACTAATAACTCATAAGTTTTTCTTATGTTTTCCCAATTCTTTTTTCTGTCCATCGCGTAAAAGCGACCAATGACACTGGCGACTTCTGCTTTCAAGTAACCCGTTAAGCGGCCTGTTCGATGAGGAAAGCTTATCTTCTTCTTGAATTTTTCAACAATTTTTAAAGCGGCGTGCTGACTTGAATCACGACCATCAGTAAAAAGATGTAGATAGACATTAGACACCTCTTCTTTAGCTAAAAATCTGAGCATTGCCTCCCAATGGTTAGGACAAGAATGAGCACTACTTTCTTCGGTCACCAAACCCATTAAATGGATCTTGGAATGATATTCTCTTGAATGTCTTAGTCCTTCATAAAAAGAGGGATTTTTAAAAAAAGTTCCGTCTTCGATGCTCTTGTTAATCGTAACTGAGTCGTCCTCAACAACTCTGCCAGCTCCTAAATTTAAATGACCAGCCTCAGAATTTCCGGGCTGACCTTTCATTAAACCAACACATTCCCCCGAAGTGCAAAGCTCAGTATAAGAATAACTTTTTTTCAAAGCATCAAAAGTTGGGGTGTGAGCCGCTTCAACCATATTACCCAGTCCTGGCGGCGCTATCCCCCAACCATCAAGAACAACCACAATAATTTTTTTATCAATTTTTAACATGCGCTTTTATAATTAAACTACCTTAAAAATATATTGGAAGTTTAATTTCAAGGTTCTGCGAGCGAAGCGAGCAGGTTCTTATTTTAGACCGAGTTCCTCTTCAATCTCCATTAAACGATTATATTTTGCTACCCGCTCGCCACGGTTTGGCGCACCAGCTTTGATAAATTCAGCGTTAACCGCCACGGCTAAATCAGCAATGAAAGAATCGTTTGTTTCACCAGAGCGATGCGAGATCACAATTTTATAATGATGATCTTGGGCGAAATTAATACAATCAATTGTTTCAGACAAAGTGCCAATTTGATTTGGCTTAATCAAAATCACGTTTGCTCTTTTATTCTCTATCCCATCGGCCAATCTTTTTAAATTAGTGACAAATAAATCATCGCCAACAATTAGATAATCACTATTTAATGCCTGAATTTTGGCCGTAAATTCCGACCAAGGAGCTAAATCAGTTTCAGCAAAAGGATCTTCAATACCAATTAAAGGATAATTCTTAAACCATTGATAATAAATTTTTGCCATTTCTTCTGAAGTTCTCCATTTTTTTTCAAAAGAATATTTCTTTTTATCTTTATCATAAAAAACACTGGCAGCTACATCAATAGCAAAATAAACTTCACTTCCTATTTGATGGTCAGTAAAATCAGCGATGTCAACCAGTAAATTAAAAACTTTTTCTGTTGTCTCTAATTTTGGTGCAAAACCTCCTTCATCGCCAACCGAAATCCTTAATTTTCTTTTTTCTAAAACATCACGAAGGGCAGAAAAAATTTCCGCTCCAGTTTCTAGTCGCTCTTTAAAACTTTTTCCTTGCCAAGGAACCACCATAAATTCTTGAACAGAAAGCCCTGAATCAGAATGTTTTCCGCCATTAATAATGTTGAACATTGGGATAGGCATCTTATAATTTGTTTCTTGTAAACCAAAAATTTTCCGAAGGTAAACAAAAAGAGGGAACCCCATAGAAAAAGCTCCCGCCTTAGCGCAAGCGAGAGAAACTGCCAAAATAGCATTGGCTCCTAATCTTGATTTGTTTGCCGTTGCATCAAGCTCGATCATTGTCTTGTCTATTTCTTGCTGCTTTTCAACCTCTTGACCCTTCAGTTTTGGAGCAATAATTTTTTCTATATTGCCAACAACAGCCAGCACTCCCCTTCCTCTTAATCTCTTTGGATTGTTGTCCCTCAACTCTAAGGCCTCAAACTCGCCAACAGAAACGCCAGAAGGAATAGAAGCTCTCGCTTCCAGTCCATTTTCCAGGACAATTTTTGCTTCAACAGTTGGATTGCCTCTGGAATCAAGTATTTCCCGCGCTTTTATATTTTTGATTTTCATAGGTTTAAATTAAAAAATTATCTTTTTATTTTAACAAAAAAACAATTTAAAGCAAGACAAGACTCTAGTCGAAGATCCTGAGAAGCGTAGCGACGAAGGACCGAAGGCCCTGTCGAAGACCTCATTCGAGTCTGATGACTCTCAGACGTTCGTCCCGAGGACTCAATCCCGAGGGGAGCCGAATGGCCTAAGGAGCCCATCTAAATTTTGCCATGCAAAATTTAGGCGGGCGATGAAGGGAAATAAAAATAAGAGGACAAGATGATTTTTCTCTCGCCCTCTTAAATAAAAACCAGTTCTCTCAGAGTTTCTACTCCTTGATTAAACCACGTTCCAAGAGTTCCGTCCACGCCTTCTCTCTCAGAGCTTCCACGTGTCTCATCACATAAAACAAGACGTCATTAGTTGGATTCTGTTCCAAGATTTTCAACCAAGTCTTTTCTCTTAAAGTTTCCACGTGTCTCATCACAGAGAATAGAGTATCGTCGGTTGAGCCTTGTTCTAAAATTTTCTGCCATAATTCATCTATCCTTTTCTCTAAACTTTCCATTTTTCATTTCCTCCTTTTATTTTTATTTTACTGTCCCATAATGAACTTTAAATAATAATACACTAAATAATTGAAATTGCCAAGCCGAAACTTAACACACATTTTCAATCAAAATCGTGTCATTTTTAAAAAATGGCTTAGAAAAGCTTTATTGATCAATACTTTTAAGGGTCAAAAAAGAGGGACTGCCCCTTTTACATATCTAAACTTTTTTTAAATTTCTAATTAAAAAATTTATTATTGTTTTATTTCCTCACTCCCATAAGTCAATAAACTATTATTCCCAGAATTGTAATCTGCTTTTATCCAAGCAACAGAGCGAGCAACATCTAAAACACGAACTTCATCTATGATGCCGCTGAAATAAAGCGGATCCCCTTCCCACCATCTACCAATTCTAATTGGATTTAAAAAGTTAGATACTTTTCCTGTCCAACTTGTTGATCCAACTTCAACACCATTTATGTAAAGCTTTTGTACAGTCCCATTGTATGTTCCAACAACATGATTCCACTGGTTATCAGTTAAGTTACCAGCATCAAAAGTATGAACATTCCCTCCTCTTTCTCTGATTAAGAATTGAATACTCCCACGGTCCCTTATGTAGATTTCTTCATTTCCACCAGGATTTGGATCATCTATTTTACTAATTATTGATCCTGCACTATCTTTAGAAGGTTTTGCCCAAGCCTCAACAGTAATATAATCTGGATTTAACTATGACGAATTCGGAATTTGAATAAAATCATTACTCCCGTCAAAACTCTGTCCTTTGGCAATTTTCCCGTCTGCTTCTATTGGTTCATTTGCTGCTTTCTTTGTGCCATTATTTTCAATTGCCGTACTATCATTTATGGTGGAAGTTGTAATATCTTTACTATGCCAAACACCTTTGAAATTTGCATCCCAAACATTTGTCGGGTCAGCTCCATCGGCGGTATCGGTTGTGTGGTAATACATATAAATATCCGTATCAGTCGCCCCAGAAACTGAAGGAACCTTGACCCAATGTTCTGCTAAACTATTAGCACTGTCGTGTCTTTCCCTTTCATATTTTAAAAGGGTTACGCCATCTGAACTAGTAAATCTAATATCATATCCATCAGCATTGGCTTTACTAAAATCAAAATTAGATGAAGTTAATTTGACTAAAACAGGAAAATCAATTAGGTCATCATCAACTTTTGTTTGGTCTATGGTTAATTTTTTACGAGTTGTATATATTAGTCCATCAACCGTTCAAGAGACAGGAGGGCCAGGAGGAGCGCCAGCCATCGCAGTATTGAGGGTATCGTCGCTCAAAGGAATCGCCGTACCACTGCCAGTTGGTCCCGCATAAACTTCGTAATAATAAGTAGCCGTGCCGCCATCATTGGTAGAACGAGCGGTGTCTTTTTCAAGATAAGCCGCCATTTTGAAGTTAACGCCAGCAGAGTCTGATTTGTAATAATAACAATATTTGTTTGGCAAAGGATCTTTAGGGACAGTTTTCATGTATTGAGAGGTAAAAAAGGCTGGCGAAGAAGTGGTATCAGCGGTTAAAGGATTACCTGAGGTTAGACAACCAGATTCCCAGATGGGATAATGGTTGTAATCACTAAAATAGAGCTCCATAGCTTTAGCCAGTTGATCAAGGTCAGCGAGTCGCCTAGCATCCCTGGCTTTGGCCCTGACATTAGCAAGAGAAGGCAGGGCAATGGCCGCCAGAATACCAATGATCGCGATGACAACTAAGAGCTCAATCAAAGTGAAACTATTTTGTTTTCTCATTTTTTTATTTTATCAACTAATAACGTATTTTATACGAATATACGTATAGATTTGTAAATTCGTTGATTAATATTATAGCACAAATCAAAAAAACAAAGGGAGTTTTCCATACCAATAATCATTTTAGCGCTTCTAGTCCGGACAAATTTTTGCCTCCTAAAAATTCAAGCATTGCTCCTCCGCCAGTGGAAATAAAAATATTATTTTTGATTTTTGATTTTTGATTTTTGATTTTGAGCGAAGCGATTGTTTCTCCGCCCCCGATAATTATTTGCGCTTTTCTATTTTTCAAAATTGATTTAACAATTTTTTTTGTTCCCCAAGCGAAATCATTATTTTCAAAAAAACCCATTGGGCCATTAAAAATGATTGTTTTCGCTTTGGCTAAATAAACAGAAAACAATTTAGCTGTTTCTTCGCCGATATCTAAAATTATAAATTTTTCTTTTAATCTATTTAAATCTTCTATTTTTATATTTCTCCTCTTGTTCCCTATTTCTATTCCTAAATCAATCGGCAAAATAATTTTATCCTTATATTTTTTTAAAATTTTTTTTGTTTCTTCCAACATCTTTTTTTCAAACAAAGAATCGCCTATTTTTAAATTTAAAATTTTAAAAAAATTATTAGCCATAGCGCCGCCAATAAGGATGTAACCAGCTTTTTGGGCTAAATTTTTTAAGACCCCTATTTTAGTAGAAATTTTTGCTCCGCCTAAAATGACCACCAATGGCCTTGAAGGCTTTTTTAAAACTTGTTTAAGTTTTTTTATTTCTTCTGCTAAGTTTAAACCGGCATAAGCAGGCAAAAATTTTGGCAAACTCACCACTGAAGCATCATTTCGATGGCAAACAGAAAATGCCTCATTGACATAGATATCTCCTAAAGAAGATAAGTGCTTGGCAAAAACTTGGTCATTTTTTTTCTCTCCTTCATAAAAACGAAGATTTTCTAAAAGAATAACCTGACCTGGTTTCATTTCTTTCACTGCTTTTTCTACTTTTTTGCCCAAACAATCATCAACAAATTTTATTTTTAAATGTTTGGCGATTGGTTTTAAACTATAATTTAAATTTTTTGTTTTCGGGTCTGCAAAATGGCTGATTAAAATCACCCTTGCTTTCTTCTTTTTTAAATATTTAATAGTTGACATTGCCGCTTTCAATCTAAAATCATCAAGAATTTTGCCGTTTTTTATTGGTACATTAAAATCAACCCTGACTAAAATTTTTTTATTCTTCAAGTCCTTTAAAATCTTGATACTCCTCATATAATTTTTGTTCTAATAATTGATTTGCCTCTTTTGGCCATAATTCTTTTAATTTTTTAAATTCTTCTTTTGCCTTCTCTTTCTCGCCAACGAGAGAGTAAGCTAAAACAAGGTTTAAATGAGAGTCGACTACTCTCTCATCTAATTCTAAAGCCTGTTGATAAAAAGCCAATCCTTCTTCTTTTTTCCCTAAAAATATTTTTGTTTTGCCTATTTCATAGAGAGCCTCTTGTCTTTTAGGCGAAGTCAATAGTCCTTTTTCTAAGACCTTTTCTGCTTCTTTTAAATAAGAGGGATTAAAATCTCTGGAAGTATTATAAAATTGAGCTAAATAAAGATAATATTTAACATCAAGAGGGTGCTCCTCAATGCTTTTTTTGTTTTCCTTAATTGTCATCTCTACTCCTTTTTTAATTATTTCGTCATCACTTCGTCGCGATTCCTCAGCTCTTTTGGATTCGGCTTGATGGCGAACGACATAAATTGTTTTTGTCAGTTGTAATCTTGTCTCCGGATTAGTGAAAGAATAACCTTTAAGAGATTGTTCATACCAATAGAGCCCTGATTTCAAATCAACCAGACTGGTGATAATCCCTTTGATTCCCTGATTTGATTTTTGAAACGGTTCAAAATTAAACTTGTAAATTCCTAAAGGGAGAAGAATAAAAAGTAACATTAATAAAACTGGCAGAGGAAATTTGCTCCCTTGTTTTTGGGTTTTTATTTGTATATTCGTGCTGATTTGTACATTTGTTGATTCATAGAAGAGCCCTAAACTGAAAAAGAAAATAATCATTGGTCCTGGTGTGTCAAAAACAAAAAGGTTTTGAACAAAGTAAGCAAAAAGTAAGGCAAATAAAATTAAAACGCTGATTCGTTTCTCTTCCCATTTTTTAAAAAACAACCAAAAAACAAAGAAAAAAATGGCTAAATAAGCGATTAAACCAAAAATCCCGGTTAAACAAAGAACATCTAAAAGCTGATTATGTGAACGATCAAACCAAGTTTCCGGGGCGCCATAAAGCAAAGAT
>Ga0210017_1000613_pt1 | contig 30525 bp, 34 predicted proteins | sample CryGeyCG2014_020_FD_183966 | JGI IMG/M metagenome (GOLD analysis project Ga0210017, IMG submission 183966) | Groundwater microbial communities from aquifer - Crystal Geyser CG08_land_8/20/14_0.20 (SPAdes) (version 2) | ecosystem: Environmental > Aquatic > Deep subsurface > Groundwater | place... | reverse complement strand
CTGCTGTCTGTATATGGGTAATCCCAAGCTCTTCAAACTTCTGGTCATTATCTTCGCTTCCGTATCCCCCGTCGGTGTGTAACTCTTTCAGATCAGGGGTCTTCTCTTTTAAGGTTTCTATCCGGTCATTCATTATATCGCTGTCGTCCGTGTTATTTGGCTTAACGGCAATGTCGGTCAGCAGATTCAATTCGTTTTCCGGGTTGGCGGTCTCGGTCACATTAATACTCTGACCCTTTCTTGTCTTCTCCCCTTTCTTGCGGTAGGTGGCATCTAGATCGTCAGGTGACTGGAGTATTCCACTGGGCAGTTCCTCATTCTTTTTTACTAGCACTTTATTTTTTACTATGGTAAAGTGTTCCTGATAAACCCGCTCAAATATAGAAAAGATTTCTATATCTTTATATCTCTCTCTTAAGTCCTGGTAAAGCTTATGATAGATCTCTCCCAATTTCTCTAATTCCCGCGGTATTTCTGCTCGCTCCAGTTGGTAGATATACTGCCCTGAGGTCTGTTTGGTATACTCTCTTAACCTATCTTTGAATCGCTCTTTGTCTTCTTCCTGTAGAACCCGATACAATCTGAGCAGCATCTCTATCAATAACTGTACCCGGCCATAGTTGCGGATATTGGACATGGCCATAAAGGAGTCCGATCTTTGGATGTCCATCTTTATCTTTAACTGCTTCAACTGTTCTTTGGTAAGTCCGTCAAATACCCTTTCCAGTAGGTTCTCTCCCGTCTCTACAAAATGCTTCAGCAGTCTGTTTTGGAAATTGAAAAATGTGGCCTCGCAAAACGACGTATCATCCATCCTGTTCAGTCCTAACGCCGTCCGGGTGAGAAGGTTAAAATCAATTTGCTCCAGCATCTCTTTTATCGTCCAGCCTTTTCTATAGGCAAGGATTATGGCTGATACCATTATGTTCACCGCTGAGTTTGGCCGGCTTCCGTTTTCGGAATACAATACGGCGAAGTCTTCCTCTTTTATCTTCTTGAAAATTAGCTGATAAAAATTGTATTCCTCCGATTCCCTTATCTTTTTTCTCTTTGATTCCGACAGCTGTCTCTCTATATCGAAAAAAGATGTCTGTAGATGAGTGGTATTTTCGCGAAACATTTTTTTTCTTCCTCCTCTCTGCCTGTGCGTGTACTGTACGCATGCAGACAGGTGTATCGACTTCCTTTATTATACAACTTCTCCGTCTTAAAACTAAAAATAATTTATCCTATAATTGACTTTTTAGAGTGGACTCATATATAAAAATAGAAAAATAATCGGGTGTGAATTTCTTATTTAATACTCTTTTATATATTCGACAAAGGGTTGGGTAAATCCTGCTTTTTGGGAAGAAAACTTTTCAGTTTTCGGTTTTTAGGAAAGAGATTGCCGCGCTTTCTTCGAAAGCTCGCAAGGACAGAAATTAGAAAATGGGACCTACCGTGTCCCTATTTATTTTATCATATCGGATCTATGTCCATCTCTTGGTATTTATTGGTTATCCAGTTGTTTTTAAAACATTTCTTTTTTATCATTTGTTACCCGTAAATCCACTAATGCGACATTTTTTAAAATGGCGCATTAGTGGATTTTATTAATTTCTATAAATAAGTTTTTTATTTCGTCCTTTATTTTTCTATTGTGGGCATAGTCGAGCATTTCTGCCATATTAATCCGGTAATTAAGAACTATGTTAGAAATAATCTTTATATATTCTTCTTGGTCTATAAGGTTAATTTTTTTCATTTCCATAAATAAATCAACAAGTATTTTTTCTATCTTTGTTAGATTTTTTTCTTTAGAAACACGAGAAGAAACAGAGGGTCTTAGTATAATAGTTTGAGGTTTTAATTCTACAAATTTTTCTACTTCAATTTTATGGGGATTAAGATAAACATTATAATCATTTTCTATTAAAAAATCTTTTACGGATGGCAGGAAATCTTTATCGGTATAAATAAAAATTACAAATTGAGTGGGTAAGTGATGGAAAAAACCTTTTAATTGTTCAGTGCTCCAGCAAGAAAATTCAAGAAGTGGAAATTTTTCTATTAATAATTTTATAATTTTTTCAGTAGATTCTATATTCAGCTCAAATTCTTTTTGAATATTAGAATACCATCCTCTGCCTGCGGGATATATAACTTTATTTTTTTTAAGAAGGTAAAGATATTTTTTTAAAGTATCTTCTTCAAATTTAATTCCCTTTTCAGTAAAATATCTTTTTAAATCGTTAATATGAAAATAATATCTATCTCTTGCGTAATCAATAATATGTTCTTTAATAGTTATGTTCGCCATCGTTCCTCCTTTCTCGTTTTATCTGTGTCGTCAGACAGTTAAAAAAAATAATCTTTTTTAATTTTCTATAACTTATTATTAATACGACAAAAGGTTGGGAAAGTCCTTTTTTTTGTGAATTAAATTATAAAATACAAGGGTTTTCAATTCACCGATTAACTAATTCACCTATTGACCAATTCACCAATTCACCAATTAATTAATTAAACCATTTACTAATTTAAAAACAATCTGCCAATTAAAATAATCTACAATCTTCCGATCAATCAATTAATTTAGTTAGCCAGTTGTCCGGTTTGCCAGTTAACCAGTATTTTTGTTGACCAGTTATCCGGTTAACCAGTTTGCCTGTTAAGGCTAAGAAATCTAATAAATCAGGATTTGCAATAACAGAAAATGTTTCACCCTCACCCTACCCTCTCCCTTCAAGGGAGAGGAATATAGGAAAAATATCCCCTCGAAGGAGTAGGGAATATTTGTTTGCTCATTTCAAAATCTCCCAAGAACCCCCTCTGTCTGGACCAACCCTTTTTATTTTATTTTTTTTCTTTAGTTGGTTTAAATTGAATTTAATTCCACTTTCACTTATTCCTATCTTTTCTGCAAGCTCTTTTCTAGTTATTCTTGGTTTCTCTTTAATTAGCTCCAATATTTTCTGGGTAGTTTTCTGGGTAGTTTTCTGGGTAGTCAATTTGAACATTAGCTCCTCTTTCATTATAATCCCGATGAGCCATTGAGTTTACTACTGCTTCTCTTAAAGCATCTTCAGGAATTTCTAAAATCTCTTCTCTAGGACCTGCCGTTTCAATCTTATATTCCAATCTTAGGTTTCTTAATAAAAACGACATTACATTATGGTAATTCGAGAGAGAATCTTCTGTAAAATCTTTTCTATCTATTATTTTGTATTTATCACTTCCTTTATACAAAACACAAGTAATTATCGCCTGTTTGAAAAATTTCTCAACATTATTGCAGAAAAATAAAACACCCGCATTCTTGAATTTCTCAGTTTCGGTTAAAACTCCTAGATTGATTAATATATTCTTATCTGGAATAACTCTGCTTATCTTGGCTTTTTGTAAAAAAGTATCAAACTTCATTTGATCAAAACCATTTTTAAAGCTGAATTCTTTATTTATAGCTTCATCAAATAATATCTTTCCTTCTTGGTTAAAGAAATCTCTTATTTCATCTGTGGATAATTTTTGAGAATTACTTCCCTGTCTTAAAAAGAATCCAGATGAACATCTATACGGTTTATTGATTCCTTCATCAACATTTACAATAAGGACACTATTAATTATTTCAAGTTCAATAGCTATTGATGGGTCACAATTTCTTGCGGTATTTTGGATTTCAGATTTTAGATCGTTGGTTATTTTAATTCCTTTAACTACACCCCTATTATCAATTCCAATGAATATTCTTCCCCCTTCAGTATTCGCAAATGCAACAAACTCTTTTGCTATATCTTTAGAACTATAATTTTCTTTAAATTCTATTTTTAAACCTTCACCTTGTTTTAATAGAAACTCAAATTCCTTTTTGTTCATATCTAAATTTTAAACCCGATTCCTTCCAGATTCTTTTTAATCTCTTCTTCTAATGTCGTTGTAATCTTTTCTATTTTTCTATAACTTAATGTTAATTCGACAAAGGTTTGGAAAAGTCCTTCTTTTTTGTGAATTAAATTATAAAATGCCAGGGTTCGTAATTCACCAATAAATTAATTCACCTATTGACCAATTTGCCAATTCACCAATAAATTAATTAACCCATTCACCAATTTAGAAACAATCTGCCAATTAAAATAATCTACAATCTTCCGATAAATCAATCAATTTAGTTAACCGGTTATCCGGTTTGCCAGTTAGCCAGTTGAGATTGCCTCATTCCCTTCGGTCACTGGCGATAACGGAGAATGTTTCACCCTCACCCTACCCTCTCCCCTCAAAGGGCGAGGAATATAGGAAAAATATTCCTTTGAAGGAGAAGGGATTATTTGTTTGCTCATTTCAAAATCTCCCAAGAACCACCTTTGTCTGAGCCGATGCGCTTGATCCTACCTTCTTTTTTGAGTTTTGCTATTTGCCATTCTACTCCTTTTTGTGAAATTCCTAACATTTCCGCCAGTTCATTTATCGTTATATATGGTGTTGCTTTTAAAACAGATAAAATTTTCTCCCTAGTTTTCTCCCTAGTTTTCTCCCTAATTTTTGGCCTTTGGAAAGTAGCAGTAAAGAAGGTATCAAATTCAAATTTAATCGGCGGCAATCCGGCTTTAGAGATGAGCTTCTTTATCTTATTGATACCAGTTCCCATCTTCTCGATATATCCTGCTCGATGTAATAGGTTGGCGATATTAGGATTTCTTAAGACACTCTTTTTACCAAAGTCTTCCGGCTTTAATCCTTTGGCCAGTCCACCGAAATTGGTTATTTCAATCCGGTCATCAAACATCTCTACCATGATATTAGTGCCTTTTTCAAAATAATCCCGATGAGCAACTGCATTTATAATTGCCTCTCGCAGGGCCTCATAAGGGATCTCAGGAATTTCTTTCCTTCTTGGTTCACCAGTCATTTCATATCTTAAGGGGATATATTGTTTTAGAAAATTCAGGGCTCTATCTATGCTGGAGATTAAATCTTCGTTAAAATCACGTCGGTCTAACACCTCTACTTTTTCTGTTCCTTTATAGAGGGCACAGGTTATAGCGGTATGAAAATAGATATCCTGTAGGTTTTTGGAAAAGAAGAGAATGCCAGTGTTATTAAAGATAACTTTTCCTTCCTGTCTTTCAGCTACTCCTAAGTTAGTTAACACCGTAGGGGCATCCAGGACTTTTGAGATACCGGCAAGTTTTAAGAAGTATTCAAGTTTTTGGGGGTCGAAGTGGGTATGATAATCAAACTTTAAATTGATAAGCTCATCAAAGCGGATTTTGCCTTCTGTTCTACAGAATTCAATGATTTCATCTCGGCTAAGCTTTTGGGAATTTGGACCTACTCTAATATAAAAACCGGAAGAACATTTATAAGGTTTGTCTTCACCTTCTCTTACATTTATAATAAGAATATTTTCAAATTCTTCTAATATAATTTTAACGGGAGGCTGGCAATTGTGGGCGATATCCTGGATTTGAGATTTAAATTTATTGGTTAGATTTATGCCTTTTATTTCCATGTCATCAGTTATTCCAAGAAATATCCTGCCACCTGATGAATTAGCAAAGGCCACCAGTTCTTTATCTATACTGGTCATAGATTCTTTAAATTCAATTCTGTAACCTTCACCTTCTTCAAGTATTAGCTGTAGTTCATCTTTGTTCATATTTATGATCACCATCTTTTATATTTTTCTATAACTTAATGTAAGTTCGACGAAGAGTCAGGAAAGTCCTTCTTTTTTGTGAATTAAATTATAAAATACCAGGGTTCGCAATTCACCGATTGAGTAATTCACCAATTCACCAATGTGCCAATTCACCAATAAATTAATTAACCCATTCACCAATTTAGAAACAATCTGCCAATTAAAATAATCTACCAATCTTCCGATCAGCCAATTAATTTAGTTAGCCAGCTAACCGGTTTGCCAGTTGACCAGTTGAGATTGCCATACCCTTGATAAATCAGGGTTCGCAATAACGGAAAATGTTTCACCCTCACCCTACCCTCTCCCCTCAAGGGCGAGGAATATAGAAAAAATATCTCCTCAAAAGGGAGGAAATATTGGAAGAATCTCCCCTCAAGCGCGAGGGAATATAAGAAAAATATCCTCTTGAAGGAGGAAGGAGTATCGGAAGAATCTCATCTTAAGGAGTCTTAAGGAGAAGGAAATGCGAGGGTAGTACTTATTTTAATATGTTCAGAAAATTCTTTCGCGGTGATATATTTATTATCTTTCATTAATTCTATAATTTTTATTTCGTTTTCTCCCAACTTTTCTCCCAACTTTTCTCCCAACTTTTCTCCCAACTTTTCTCCCAACTTTTCTCCCAACTTTTTAGTCCATTTTTCTATTGGCCTTTTGAAAGTAGCCGTATAATCCCGAGGAGCAACTACATTTATAATTGCCTCTCGCAGGGCCTCATTGTGAGTTTCATATTTAATACTCTTTTATATATTCGATAAAGGTTTGGTGAAATCCTTCTTTTTTAGAAGAAAAGTTTTCAGATATAATTTTTAGATAGAGTATTTAGTTAATCCGGGCCAGGTATCAAGGGAACCTGTCACTATTTACTCCACTCTCAAACCCTTATAAAATAAGGCTTTCCGCCCAGATCTAAAATAAGCCATTTTAAGCTCTTTTAAGCGACTATTTTAAAAAATATGACCAATCACCTTAAGCACCCTCAAGAAACGCTGCTACGACGATATTTCGTTTAAACCCTTATTTTACAAGGCTTTCAAGCTCCTAAAAATAGTGTTTTAGCCCTTTTTTGCTTCATTTTCTCCCTATTTTAGAAGAACTAAAACCATCCCCTCTAACAAAAAAACACGGAAACCCTTATGTTTTCTACCTTTTAGAGACTTACTATTTTCTCCCATAAGAACTGGTAATTCACTAATTCTAGCTATATCGATCTACCTTATTTAACTAAAAATCAGCTATCCTATTCCTCTACTTTTCTCCTTTACTATAAAAAAAGGCCTTCCTAAAAGCCTTGTAAATAAGGGTTTAAAGGAGGGGAAATAGGAAATGAATTTTCATTTCGCGGAATTTGGCACCAACACGGTAAGAATGGTGAAATAAACCTCATAGGGATGGTTATTTCTAAGCAGGTTTATTGAATTAAAAATTGAGCATGGACGGTAACGGTAATATCTTTCTTCCGGGAAGAAGTGTTATACATTCCGTAACTTTCCACCTCAGTTGAATAGGGTTCGATGATTTGAAAAACACCGGCTTTAGCTGAAATCATCCGTCCCGGATGATAGGGGCTATCCTGTAATATTTTTTCGGCCCGTTCCCGGGCATTTTTAGTGGCCATGGTCAGCAAATCCTTTTTTAACAGATCAATTTTAGAATAAAAATACTCTAAAGATGAGGTTTGGAAAAAGATATTATTTGCTAGCAGCTCGTCAGGATTTAGGGCTAGATTTTCTACCTTTTCAATAACTTCTGAAATGATAAAAAGCGATTGTTGAAGTGTATAGCCAACAACTTTTCCATCTTCCCATCGGTCCTGGGTGTTAATCGGGTTGATATTGATCCCCTCTTCGGGAATCCCCTGACTGCTCAAAATATTCACCAAACGGTCCCTTTTATCCTGAATATTACGGTAACCTTGCCCGATATTCTCCAGGCCAGTGTTTTCTTGAATGGTAATATTCCATTTGACAATATCAGACTCAAAACGCTCAGCAGCTGAGCCAAGAACATCTACATAATCACGGGTTATCCTGCTTTGATAAAAAAAGAACCCAAAGATTAAAGCAGATAGCATGATGGATAATCCTAATAATAAAAAGGGAACTTTAAGATTCGGTATATGATTCTGTCCATCCATTTTTTTATTACCTTTCATTTTTTATTTCCAATAATTCCTGAAAATCTTTTCCAGATTCTATTCTTTTAAAATAATATAATTGGGGAAAATTGTCAAATTTTACTTAATTCCAAACCCACCATTTCAAAGAAAATGGGATGTGTATCTGTTTATTAATTTAGTTACCCGGTTTGCCAGTTGATTAGTTGAGATTGCCACATTCCCCTTCGGTCATTCACAATGGCAGGAAATATCTCATCCCCACCTTAATCCTCAACTTTAAGGAGGAGGGAAGGGAGTTCAAACATCCTCTCTCTCCATTATTAAAAGCATTTGTTGCTTTATATCAGGGAGGTCTTTTCTCAAAACATCCCAAACTCTTTCAAGTTTTACCCCAAAGTATTCGTGGGCAATAATATCTCTCATCCCAGCAATCTTCTTCCAAGGTATTTGGGGATATTTATTTCTAAAATCGTCATCTATATTTTTGACCGCTTCGCCAATTATCTCTAGTCTTCTCACAATTGCATCTTGAACTTGGCGATTCGAATAAAATTCATCCTCGGTAAGGTTCTGGGTATATTCCTCTATTGCCAAGGTACTCTCCCAGATGTCCTGTAAATAGAGTTTTAGGTTTCTTTTCATAAAATAGACACCTCTTCACTCAATATTTGTTCCTTTATCATTGGTTTGATTGTTGAATACTCTCCTAAATCAACTCTCTGGCCAAGAGCCTCTTCCAATTCTAACTTTAACCCTGCAAAATCAAGTAAACTCATCCTGCCTACAATCTCCACCAAAATATCTATGTCACTTTCCTTGTTCTCCTCTCCTCTTACCACAGAGCCAAAAATTCCTGCTCTCTTGACATTATATCGTTTAAGTATAGATAATATTTTTCCCTTAATCTCTTCAATCTTTTCTATATTCATTCTTTATTACCTCCATCCATCAAATTCTTAGAATTGCCAATATCCAGAAGTTTTTTTAATGGATCATTCAAGCTCTTTTAAGATTTTTTCATTTAAATTAATTATTAATCTCCCTTTTATTATTTTATAGGTTTTGATTACCAGTTGCAAGTTTATAGATTCAAGTTATAAATTTCAAGAGATTAGTTTTTAGGATTAAGCCAACCATAATTACTATCTCCTCTTCAATCCATTCCTCCCATTAGATTTGAAAGTTTGAAAGATTTTAACTAATTCGTTCTTTTTAATTTTCACTGAAAAGCCCTGTTTCAGCGTTTGCTGAAACAACCTAAAAAGTTTAAACAATACAAAATCACCCCACCCACTCCCTCCAGGGGAGAAGGGTAATAAGAGAAGGGGAAAGATTTTTTAAATTTCTATTGTAATTGTAAAAGAAGTGGGGTAAAATAGATTAATAAACTTTTGTTCGTTACCACTTATTTATACATATTTTTAATAAATGGTTAGAAAGGAAGGAAAGAAATTGTTTAAAAAGCCAATGAAGATGAGAGATTTAGAAGTTTGGGGAGTCCCCTCTTATATGGTGGATATTTGGGAGAAGAATTATTCTCCATATCTGTTGCCGGTTCAGGAAAAGGCAGTAAGGTATTATGGGGTATTGGATAAGGAAGGGCGTATGCCATACGCCCCTACAGGAGGGATGGATTCCTGCTTGCGCCTGCCTGTGCCTGCCTGTGCGTATACGCACACAGATAGGCAAGTACGGCAGACAGGCGTGGATGAGATTGCCGCGCTCCCTTTGAAAGCTCTCAATGACAGAAGTGGAGTTGGAGATGATAGAAATCAAAATCTTTTGGTGATTGCTCCTACCTCTTCAGGTAAGACCTTCATCGGGGAGATGGCGGCTATTACTCAGGCTATCCATAAAAAGAAGACCATCTATTTAGTCCCTTTAAAAACCTTAGCCGAAGAAAAATACCGACATTTTAAAAGACTATATAGCGACTGTGGAATCGATATCACCATCTCTTCCCGCGACCGCAAAGAAGAGGATCAGAAGATTAGCCGGGGACAATTTCAGGTCGCCATCATGGTCTATGAAAAATTTAACTACTTTCTCTTAAAATACCCCTCCTTTTTAAGCGGGGTTTCTTTAGTAGTAATCGATGAGCTGCAGCTAATCAATAACCCAGAAAGAGGCCCCCTCCTGGAGGAGATGCTGGTTAATTTGCAAAACCAGGAGCAAAAGATCAAGATCATCTCCCTCTCGGCCTTCTTAGAAAATCAAGAAGCTTTTTTAAACTGGCTTCCCTCCCGGGTACTCACCTCCTACCGGCGTCCGGTAGAATTGCGTAAAGGCATCGTGAGAGGTGGAGTCTTTAAATATATTACTCATAATGAAAAGAAGTTCGGAGAAGAAGTATTCTTCCCTCCCCAGGCGGTCCGAGATAATTGTGAGGAAGATTATGTCCGAGAGACGGTCCGTTATTTTGTGGAGCATCATGAACCTACCCTCCTCTTCTTCCCCACTAAAGCAGAAACTAAAAAGTGGGCGGAGTGGCTTTCGAATAGATTAGAATGCCCTCCGGCCAGGCAAGCGATAGAGGAGCTTAACCAGATGGAGGAGACTCTATCCCGGGATATCCTGCTTTCTCTTTTAGAAAAAGGGATGGCCTATCATAATGCCGACCTTTCCTGGGAAGAAAGAAATTTAGTAGAAAATTATCTGCGCCGTGGTGAGATCAAGGTCATCTGTGCTACTACTACTTTAGCGATGGGGATTAACCTTCCTTTTAAGAATGTCATCCTCTCTATGGATAAGATAGAAAGTATTAACGGAGAGGCTAAGGAGGCCCAGCTGACCAGTCTTACCTTTAGCGATATAGAGAATATGGGGGGAAGAGCGGGAAGATTAAATAGCCAAAGTGAGGAAGAATTCGGAAGGGTAATCTTTTTAGCCCATTCCCTGCTCTCGGAGACTATTTATCAAAATCTCTATTTTAATTTCCTGCGGGATACTATGGCGGAGGATAACCAGATAAGGGGGCAGGTAGCCGAGGAAAGGATACCCTATCCCGATGCCCTGGCCGGGGTAGGTCCTCACAAGAAGGAAAGGGATTTGACTACCCTCTTACTTCGACTAATCGTAAATGGTAAAGATAATAGGGCTACCCTATTAGATCAGCCATCTGGTTATTGGCAATATGTGCTGGATAAAAAAAGAATTAAGGAGAAAATAGAAGATGCCCTCCAGGGCTTAAAAGACTGTCGGTTGGTGCTAGAGGATGATCAAGGCCGATTAGCTCCTACTTCTACCGGCCTCCTGATCAGCGCTAAAGGGATTAAAGTAGCCACCTATCTTTATTTTTTATCCTGGATAGAGAAATCTATTCAAGGGGAGATAAGTAATCTGGAGATTATCCTGACCTTAACTTTAAGTGAAGACGGTAAATCCCTGCCTATTCCTTATCCTCAATTCTACCGAGAAGGTGATCAGATAGACCGCTATAATTATACTGATTGGAAGGAAATCTACCGTAATAAGCTATTGGCTTTAGTCTTTAATTTAGGAGAAGAAGGTAAAGAGATTTATCAGGGGGAACATGGTCTAACCAAAGGAAAAACTAGCTTAGAAGACTATCTGGCCTTTAAAAAGACTCTACTTCTCTATGATTGGATCGGAGAAAGGGAGAGCAAGAGTATTGAACAGGAATACAGTCTTTACCGGGGTGCGGTAGAAAGGCTGGGGGAAGGATTTTCCTGGCTAGCCGATAGCCTGGCGGCTATTGCCGAGGAGAGCGGCTGGAATAAAGGGCGAGAAGAAGATGTAAAGAGGATCAGGCGTTTAGCGGAACGGATGATAGAGGGGGTGGAGGAAGAAGGTTTAAGTTTAGCTCGCTTATATATCCCCGGATTAAGCCGCTATTATATCGGAAAATTGGTAAGAGAGGGCTATAATGAGGAAAGGTGTTTGGAAGAATTGACTGAGGAAGAGTTGGGTAGGGTACTGCCCGAGAGATTAGTCCAGAGGATTAAGGGCAGAATAAAAGAAGAAAAAGAAAATCAAGAAGCGAAAAAACAAAAGATGAAGACTAATGATTCTAATAAGGTGACTGCTAATGATTCTAATGCTGAAACTGAGCACCCTAAACTGACCACTGGCGGGCTGAAAACCGAAACTGCTGAGCTAACACCTAAAATTATTTTAGAGATCGACCCCCACCGCCCGGATAGAATTATTTTTGAGGGGAAAGAGATAAAAATTACAACAAGAGGATTTTCCCTACTCTATCTTCTGGCTCAACACAAAGGAGAAGTAGTAAGCTATGATAGTATTTTAGATTCACTCTGGAAGGATGATGAAGAGGCAGTATATACACGGATAAATTATCATATTTGTAAAATCAGAAAAGATATTCTAAAAACAATGGATAAAAAAGAAGCCTACTCAAAAAAGATTGAAAATATTTTTAAAACAATCCCCGGCAGAGGTTTAATGTTAGATATTAAAGAAAAAGATTTAGAAATAAATTTCTAACCCGTAGGACAGGCATCTGCTATCATCAGCACCCGTAGGACAGGCGTTCCCCGTTTTCACGAGGACAGGCCCGCCGGTCTATCATTCAAAAATATAAATAAATAAATTGAAATTAAATCCGAACAATCAAAAGGGTTGTTCGGATTTTTTATTTTACAGATAATTTTCTTTCGTTTGAAATTCGTTTGAAATTCGTTTGAAATTCGGTAGAAAACAAGGAGAAAACTCGATACAAGAAAAATTTTTTATGTTGTAATTAAATTAGTCGTTAGTGAATAGTTAGCAGGAATTGTAGGGGCTTGATTCATCAAGCCCGCAAGGAACGGGACGGATAAATCCGTCCCCTACCAAAGACAGAAAGGAGAAAAATATGGAAAAAGAAAAATCAAACAATCAAAACAAATTATCTAAATATGGCTATACCATGATATCCAATTATTTCTTTAGAGAATTGGCCAAGGTTGCGGGGTCAGGCCCTGGTATGCTCTATCTTGCGCTTTTGTCTTATTGTCATAAGAAAAAAGATATCGCCTGGCCTTCCTTAAACACCTTAAGTAGAGATTTGAGAACGGCAAAAACTACGGTATTAAGAAATCTAAATATTTTGGTCAAATTAAATTTTATCAGCAATATCTCCAGAAATAAATCTGATCAATATCATAAAAATAATGTTTATCAGATCACACCTCCGGAAAAGATCTCCTTATCGATTTTTTCGACAGGCAAAAACAATGAATTTAATGGTAGCAAAATGAAACCATCAGGGTTTCAAAATGATACCGGTAATGGTAGCAAAATGAAACTCGACCTGGTAGCAAAATGCTACCCTAACAACAACAATCTTAACAATACCAATATAACAACAACAAATAGAGAAAAAGATGCTGTTGTTGCTGTTGATTTTATAAAATTAAAAGAAGAAAGGAGAAAGAGAATCAAAGAAGATTTAACTGGATTAGACTTCAAAGCTAGTTTTAGGGAGAAACTACTTAAAGACTTCCCTTTAGAGAAAGTGGAAGAGAAATTAGAACTACTAAAAGAAAAGAAGCATATTATTAACCCCTCTGGCTGGCTAATGGCAGCCTTAAAGAATAATTATCAGGGTAGCCAGGAGGAGGAGATCCAGGAGGTTATAGAGGAAAAGAAAGCAGAGCCGCAGAGGAAATTTTCTTCCCGGGAAGAGGCCCTGGAGCAGATCAGACTGGCTAAAGAAAAGTTAGCTCTGATCACCCCTTACTATCAGAATAAAGAGAAGGAGAAGAAAGGAGGACTACCGATTGGAACTAAAAGAATTAATGGCCAAAGCTAAAGAAAAAGAAGTAAAGGCTATGGAAGAACTGTTTACCCGATTTACTCCTTTACTAAAATCCAGAGCAAAAAGATATTCCCGTTATGGGCTTGAATATGAGGATATCTTCCAACAAGCCTCCCTGTTATTTATTATCGCAGTTTATGATTATAAAGAAAGACCCCCTACCACCTTTGCCGGTTATATAAAGAAAAGGATCGACTGGGGATTATGGGTCTACTATCGGAAATACCTAAAACAACAAATAGAAATACCTTATGGCCTAAAACCAAAAGAGCCCCACCGGTAGGACAGGCCTCTCACCTATCTATGTATTATCCCCTCTCCCCTTCGCGGGAGAGGGTTAGGGTGAGGGGGAATTGTAGGGGTCTGATTTATCAGACCCGCAGAAAGGAGTTTGCCTTTGAGTAAATTAGAAAATATCTTACAAAAAAATAATTTAGAAAAAGGCTATCAACTTCTCACTGAAAGAGAAAAGAAGATTATCAGTCTTTATTATCTGGAAGGGTATACCGATGAAGAGATAGCTACTTTTTATGGAATAAATCAACAAAATGTGAATCGCCAACGTAAACGAGGAATAGTAAAATTAAAAATTATTAAATTTTTTTAAAATGACTGTAGTAAAAGCACCTCTTTTTTGCTCTTACTAAGTAGAGAGAGTTTTTAGCCAGGCTAAAAATTGTAACCAGACACATTACGCTAATTGGCTAATAGCCAATTAGCCAGAAAGGAGGTGATTTTAAATGGCCGTAATAGTAGTTCCCAGAGACTCATCTTTGCAACTAAGACTGGTAACCGGAACCAATCCGTTAACCGGGGCACCAATAATAGAGAGCAAGACTTTCACTAAGGTCAAAGCTGCTGCCCTCGATCAGGATGTCTATGATGTAGCCACTGCTTTAGTGGGCTTGCAGAAGTATCCGGTAGATGAGATCAGAGCCCAAAAAGAGTCTCAACTAACCGAATAGGTGAATTGGTGAATTAGTGAATTGAAATTAAATTGGTTAATTGATAAAGGAGGTGAATAAGAAATGGCTACCAGTTTAGGAGAATTAACTACTTACAAGAGACTGTATATGCAGTTTAGAGATAGTGTTGCTAAATCAGTAAACTTAACCTTGAATAATCCTAAGACAGTTGAAGATGGAGACTATGTCGACTTTGCGGCACAGGATGCCGCTATCGAAGGAGTTATGGATACTATAATCGCTAAGAACATCTTCCATAATAATGGTAATGACTTAGTAGCTAAGATCAATGCTCGGATACTTGATTATAAGTCTACTGACGTTATGGATGTGTAGCTATAACCACTCGTAGGACAGGCGTCTCGCCTGTCCTATTTAATTGTAGGGGCTCGATTCATCGAGCCCGGCATTACGGGGCGGATAAATCCGCCCCCTACTAAATACTAACGACCAACCAACGAATATTTTATCTTACAACTTTAATTGGTGAATTGGAAAATTGGTAAATTAACAAACGAGTGAAAGGAGTTTGTTCCATGTTACAAGCAATCTTAAGTAAATATCTATTTAATGCCCTACTTCTGGCTATGGTCTCTATCGGTTATGGCTTCTTAAAGAACAAATTAGGAGAAGAGCGAGCTAATACCATTAAAGAGGCCATCCTTACCGCTATGCTCTGGGCGGAAGAGGAATTAGGGATAGGAAATGGCAATCAAAAATGGGAAGAGGCCTGGAAGAAGCTGATCGAGATACTGGCCGATAAGCAGATCCAATTGAGAAAGAGTGAGGAGAAGGCAGTAAAGACCATGATGAAGGCTAATGTGGGCAAGATTAATCAGCAGACTTATGATCTATTATCGAAAAGAAAACTGCTGAAGGATAAAGGACCTACCCAACAATCACTATTGGTTAAATAGTAAGCTGGTTTTATTTGTCATTCCTGCAATCCTTTATGTCATTCCTGCACCCACTTTCGTGAGTGTAAACTTCAGCAGGAATCCAGATTAATATTTAAAGCCTGTCCTCGACCTGATCGGGGAATAGATTCCCGCTTCCGCCTGCCTGTGCGGCAGACAGGCGGGAATGACTTTAGTGGGTGGAAAAGGAGTTTGCTCATGGAGAGGTTAAATCAAATAAATGAAATAGATATAGCCCAATATTTTAAGCTATCTGAATTTGCCTGTCCCTGTTGTAAGCGGGTAATGTTACATCCGCTGCTTTTAAAGAAGTTGGTGGAATTTAGAGCCATAATCAAAAAGCCGATCTATATTACCTCTGGCTATAGATGTTCGGAATATAACCAAAAAGTAGGAGGGATAAAAAGTAGCTATCATATGTTGGGTCTGGCAGCAGATATTCAGGTAGAGGGAGTATCTGCCCTTGACCTTTTAGAGTATGCGGAGATGATCAACTTTGCCGGGATCGGCTTTTACGAGAAGAAGAACTTCTTGCATCTGGATGTTAGACCGACGAAACTTGCTCGCTGGAGAGGATAAATTAGTCGTTAGTGAATAGTGAATAGTCGTTAGTAAAAAAATAGAGCGGGGATGGATAAATTTATCCCCTACCTAATTAGTAAATTAATTTATTAACCAATTGGAAAATTGGAGAATGGGAGAATTGATATATGGATATAAAAACATTATTAGACTTAATCGCTAATCAAGGTTTTCCTATTGCCCTGTCCATACTCTTAATCTTTCGGATTGATAGGTTTATGCAAGAGATAGTGATTGCCCAGAAAGATGGTTATCGGCAGGTTCTGGAAAATACCAAAGAGATACACAATACTATCACTACCTTAAATCAGCAAAATCGGGAATATTATTCCCTACGCTTTTCAGAAGTGCAGAAAGAACTTTCCGGAATGAAGGTAGAGTTAGGGAAAATTGAATAGAGATAAAAAGGCAATAAAAAAAGGGTAAGCTATAGAGGAAGCCTCCTCTTTAGCTTACCCTTTTTATTTTGTAATTAAATTTGTCAATATATATTCTCTTAAAAACAGTAATTGTGAATCGAAGTATCGTTCACTGATTTTTTGGATAGAAGAAGTTTTCAATGGCTTTTTTTAGCTAAATTTTCACCCCTCCAAAATTTGAAAGTGGCTATTTATAAGGGTTACCTAGTTTTGGGGAGGCAAAAATAGGCCAAAAACAGGGGTCGTAATTGCCGATCTTTATATTATATATTTGCGCTTGCGCTTCGTCTCTGTTAAAAAGCATAAAGATCGGTACTTAGATATTTGAGTCCTGAATCATTTATTAATAAGGCTATCGAACTATTTTTCTCCACACCGCTCAATAGTTTCAATGCTGCAGCCACATTTGCGCCTGATGAAAAGCCTGCAAAGATTCCCTCCCTTTTAGCAAGGTTTCTGGCAGCGTCAATTGACTCATGGTCGGAAACGCTCAAATAATCAGACACCAGCTCTCTCTCTAAAAAAGGAAGGTCCATACTATATCCGCCGCCCTGTATCTTATGGTTGGAACGTGTAATAGGTTTACCGGCCAAATAGGCAGCAGTCTCCGGCTCTACAATATAGCAGCGTATACTGGGTTTGTGCTTTTTTAATGCTTTTGTACATCCTACAAATGCTCCGGCAGTTCCAGGGAAATCCAGGAAAACATCGACATCTCCGCTACACTGTTCCCATATTTCTTCACCGGTAAAATATTCATGAGCATGAATATTACCTATGAGATGAAATTGATCCGCCCTGAAAGCGTTCAATTCCTCGGTTATTTTTTTTGTTTTATTTTCCACCAATTTAAGATCTTCACCGGAAACCTGGCCAACCGGTGAGCCGGCTGCCTGGTCTACCAGCACGACTTCTGCTCCCAAAGCTTTCATCATTCTGGCACGCTCGGTAGAATTTCCTTTGGACATGACGGCTATAAATCTGTATCCTTTCACTGCACATACTATGGCCAGACCGGTTCCAGTATTTCCGCTGGTCAGTTCGACAACCGGCTGTCCTCTTTTCAAACTCCCATTTTCCTCAGCCTCTTCAATCATCTGTAATGCTATTCTATCCTTTTTACTGAATCCCGGATTCAAGTATTCAAGCTTGGCATATATTCTTCCTTCCACTCCGTATGCTTTTACCAGTCGGCTTAAATTGACCATCGGCGTTTGTCCTATTGCTTTATGCACACCCGAAAGTAGTTTCTTCAATCAATGTCCCTCCTTGTCCCATTATTTTGTATTATATCAGTATTATAGACACCCACAGGTTTGTTCGTGGTTGTTTACATTATCACGCAGTTGCTATGATGTCAATAATAAAATCTACCCTGTCCCTATTTTTTATTAATCCATTTTTGTAGATTTTTTGCCTAATTTACGAAATATTTTCACCCACCAATATTCTACGCTAAACTTGAAATTATTCTTTTGCCAAATCCATAAAATTAAAATCCAAATTATAATATTTAAGGCACCAAAAATTAAACACCCATTTATGGTTTGATTCCATGCAGGTATTAGATAGCTAAGTATTTTCCCAAATATCTCGGAGAGAAGCGTTTCAAGTAAGTATATAGTTAAGCTTACCCGGCTAAACCATTTTATAAAAGGTATATTGATGATTTTTTTATTTCTAAACTCAAAAGTTAACCAGAAAAATGTGATAATTAAAATAAAAATACCTAACTCTAAGTGTGTTTTGAAATACCAAAAATAATCTGCTTTGGAGATTGTCTTCGGGAAATTCATACAACCAACCAATCCATATATAAAAAAGAAAAGGCCAATGGGGATGATGACTTTCTTAATCAGGTTTTCCCTTTTTCTATATATCATCAGCCCTATAATAGAGGCAAATAGGCCATAGGCCAGATAGGGCAATAATGGATAAGGATTTGCTATAGTGAAGCTAAGTATGGTTGCTACTAAATAATTCTTTGCCTGTATTGATTGACCTACTATGCTATAGAGGTAAATTCTTGTAAATGAAAAGAGCATTATTATAAAACCCGATATCCCTAACACCCAGTAATTTCTTTTTTCTTTTTCAAACCCTTTGTTTCTCAATAAAAAGAACAATAGTGATGTTACAATGATCAGGTTTAACCCTATGGTTGATATAGAAGAACCCTCAAAGAATTTAGTTATACGGGGGAAGGTTAGCTGCATATTCCTGATTGAACTTGCTACCACAGTCATATCCGGCTGATTGTTGATAAAATCGACATTCCATCTACCCAGAAAAATATTCAGTATATAATGAATTATTATATAAATACCTCCGGCAATGAATAAGAAATTTGCATGTTTTAGATTGCCCAGCATTTCGATTCTTCCGGAAAACATGATGGTATTAACAATTCCAGAGTAGAATATTAGTAAGCCTCCCCACAACACCAAGAAACTAATCATTACAACAATTATTGGCGGATTATTAAAATCAATTTTGTCAATATTTACAAAACTATAAACCGAGGTGTGAAAAAATACAACCAGGATTAAAGATATCCCTCTTAAATAATCTAATGAATCTATTCTTTTATTCATTTTTCTTTCCTATGTTACATTTAATCCTGATCAGTTTATTTGATCCTTTATTCAATAAGGACTTGCAAAATATAACCTCAACTTCTGGCTCAACACAGTGGTGCTTTGAAAATACTTTTTTTAATTTTTGTATTAATTGTTCTTTGATTTTTTCTTTATTTGAACCTTTCTTTAATTGGATCCTTAATCTAATCTCTGTGTAACTATCTTGTGTTGCCTGATATTCCTCAATGTCTTCTGAAGTAGAAATTATTGTTCTGCTGATGTAATCCTGGAATATAAATTGAGGTTCTTTGGTGTCCGTTTTTACTCCCCAAAACATATCATCTGCTCTTCCTTGTATCTGTTTAATCACTCTAAAATTTGAACCACAGCTGCATCTTTTCTTGCTTATGGTTATTATGTCATTAAGTTCGTATCTTATTATTGGTTGTGATTTTTTATGTAGGTCGGTAACTAAGAGTTTATGACATGGCTCACCGTCTTTTGTTGGCAGTCCTCTATCATCAAGGAGTTCAAAAAAGACCATATCCTCATTAATGTGCAGATTACCATGTCTACAGGTTAAAGCATAATATCCTTCACTACCTTGATAGACTTCATGAACCTTACACTTGAAATTTTTTTCTAAATATTCCTTAACCTCCGGGTAGAGAACCTCAGCATAAGAATATAGTAATTTTGGACTTATTTTTAGTCTTCTTTTTAGAAGTTCTGTTGCCAATATTTTCAACAGGCTTGGCGGTGCAGACACCACATTTGGATTCAGTTTTTCAAGCTGTTCTATTATTTTTTCTAGTGGCTGTAGCTGGTTTATATAAGTCAGCTTGTTTCCTGATTGATGATAGTTAAATGCCGGTGTACTTACTCTTAAAATAAATGCACCATTTAGTTTTTCTCCTTTTGGCAAAACCAATCTTGAAGCATACATTGCTTTGATGTAATTCTCTTCTTTTTTTGTGGTGATAACAATACCTTTGTTACCGCTTGTTCCGGAAGACATACCTATATTAATGCCATTGAATCTTGCTAAGAAGTCTCTGGTTTTTTCAACGTTCAGAGCAAAATGGATTAAATCACCCTTATTTAGTCCCAGGGTGTTATATTCAGTTAAATTGTCCATCATTATTTTTTTGTTGACTAGTGGCAAAGATGAATATTTGTTTATATCGTACTTATGGTAATGTTCTTTAAAGAATTTTGAATGTTCAACAGCATACCTTGCCATTTCTTTTGTTTTCTTTTCTTGATATTTCTTTATATTTTTTTCAGACCAAAATCTAAAACGATATTTTGATAAGATATAAAAAATGAGTGGGAATCTTGTTTCAAATTCCATTTCAGACCGACGCCTCCTTCCCATTTTTTAATAATTATCTAATTCTTCGAAATAAATTCAATTGCCTTTGGTAATATTTCATTAAAATTATCTGTATTGGTAATTGCATAGCGAAAATTGTATATTTGAGCAAGATTACCTTTTATACCTTTATAATTCTCTGTTATGAAATTATAGGCTTCCAAATAATCACCTTTCATATACATTTCCAATGTTCTGTTTATTAAACTTGTATAGGTTATTCTTTTCAAATTTATCTTCTCCTCACTTTCTTCTTTAACCATTCTCCTCTCCCCTTATCTGTAAGTTATTCGACAGTAGTCCACAGCCAAATTACCAATTTCTTAACCCCTTGATGCGTTCCCGTTCTATGCAATCCGGACATCGTTTGGGTGGGCTAAATCCCTGTTTTTTGTACCACTTCTGTTCACTGGCAGTGAATAAAAATATTTTACCACAAAGTACGCACTTTATCTTAATATCCTCCAACACAGGATATCTCCGTGATTCAGTGATGCCTAACTCATCTTTGTGCTCAAGTAAACGACTCGTCTTGAAAGAGGTCCAGAGAACGTCAATGGGTGAATTGAAAAATATCTTTTCCTGGTATTTAAAATCAGAATGGACCCTTAGATGAGGTGGCTCACCACACCCTGGAACGGAACAGTCAACTGATTGCCCCGGGCACTTTTTACGGTGGCAGATCCTGCCTATGATTGATACATTCTCATCAAAGAGAAAAACTTCCCAGCCATGATAGTGCCTGCTCATCTGTCGGGCGTACTTTGCTACAGCTGCAATCTCCTCAAGATTACGGATAATGATGACTAAATCAAGATCATTGGGATAGGGGTCATTTCCAGCCACAGAACCTATTATGGCAATTTCGAGAGGACTGGATAACTTATGTGTTTTTTCAGCAAATTCATTAGCAGCAACTCTGAGAATTTCATTCTTATTCATCTTCTTCACCTCATTAAACTACTAGTTAACATTGTGTTTAACAGTATCAACATATACGACGTTACGACCGAAGGGAACAATGTCCCGAAGAATAAGGGCGTAAACTCATGGTGAGCTTGGCTTTGGGGTCAGGCTTCACAACTTCAAAGGCTTGTGAACCAGCCACAGCACGCAATCGGTTGAAAACTTCTTTACTTCTTCTGACTCTTCACACAATACGGAGCGCAATATTCTCTCAATTAAGACAAATCCTGCTTCTTTTAAACATGAAATTACTTCTTCTCTGGTTGGAAAATGAAGAAAAGTATCCCTCTCTTCCATTTTAATGACCCTATCCCCAAACTCGTGCAAACTTTTATCCTGTATATGCAATGCCCACTTTTTCTTCTCCTCTTGCCAAAATGATTCATACTCTTTGCCGCTATCGCGGTCATGAGTGGTAAATAAGAAATATCCTTCAGATTTTAATATTCGCTTTATCTCTTTTAACACCTTTATGCGATTTTCCTTTCCCGGTATCTGCATTATCCCATTAAAGGAAAATAGTGCTACCTCAAAGGTTTCATCATCATAATCTAAACAAGCCGCATCCCCCACACTAAAGGTTATATCATATTTCAATTCTTTACTGATTCTTCTGGCTTGTGCTATCATGGCTTCCGATAAATCTAAGCCTTCTATCAAATGATAACCAAGCTTGTAGAGCCCTATGCTCGTTCTCCCTGCACCACATCCGATATCTAAAATTCGGTTTTCCGGATTAAAATATTTTTTAATCATCATCTTTTCAGATTCCCAAAGACCAATTTCCCTAACTGCCTTTGTATAATCTAAAACTGTTTTTTCTGTGGTAAATGATTTTCTGATAAAATCTGTATCAACTTTTCTTATTGTCATCTCTTTATAACCCTAACTTTAAAAAATTTCAATAGTATTTATAACGAATTTACGTAAATTAAGAAACTGTCTCGTCACCTGACTTAAATATCAAAACTTTTAAATATTATGTCAGCATTTATATTCCATCATTACAAATTCATCACTACCTATTAAAGTATCCTTTTGGTAAACATCGGTTATTTCAAAACCAGCCTTTTCATAACATTTGATTGCTCGTTTATTGAAAGAACGGACTTCTAAAGCAACCTTTTTACTGCCATGCCTCTTTTTGCACTCATTTTTTAGCAATTCCATAATGATATTGCCTAAACCTTGCCCACACAATGAAGGCTTTAATCCCAATCCAACTAAAACAAAATCCTTATTTTCTACAAATCTTATATATCCACATAAATTATTACTCTCATCAATAACGGCAGTAAATTCATTCTTTCTTTTTTCCTCTATTGTTATCCCCCATCTTTGTTGCTTTAGAGTATCCCAATCCGGAAAATTATAAATAGAATAAATTTCTTCGTATTTCCAACAACATATTTGTTTTGCATGATCTTCAGTTAAAATTTCTAATTTTAAATTCATTATCTATCACTTACTTTCTTTATAACATAATTTAATTATACAATATCATATTGTTGTCACATAGATAATATATATAATTCTCTGTAAACCGCTTACAATGAAATGATATTAACATAACTAAAGAAGATCCGGGGTCAAGCTTCACAACTTCCATAAATGTGATAATGGGGAAGGTTCTATTTTTGGCTGTTTTTTATCTTATTATTAGAAAAAAATAGAACCGTCCCCATTATCCTTTGAAAATTAAAATTATCTGAAGTCTTCAGAGTTAATCATTAACTCGATCTTATAAATCCCTTCTGTAGGCAATTCCCCCGCAATTTTAGCTGCTTTAGCGAGGACTTGACGGATAGATTCAGCATCTTTTGCATCAAATTCACAGTATAATTTACCTTCCTCGCGGGCATACCGGCTTCCAATCCAATAAGCATCAATTGTGTGATTTGCCTTCAGTGCCTTCGCAAAAGGTGTGGCAGCCTCCGCAGTTAACTCTTTACCTACCGGATGAACAACTAAAAATTTAGCCATTTTTTTCACCTCCTTTGTTTTAAGTCTGCCAGGCAATTGAGATGGTATCAGTCGACTCCTCCTCTACCTGTAAACGGGGAGCCAGTCTTTGTTTATCATAGGCAACCCCTCCTCATAGGGAACACTGGGGTCAAATCTTTATTCTTGACAGTTAATTAAACTATTTGTCAAGAATAAAGATTTGACCCCATGCCTTCCCATGCCTTCCACAACCGTCCCCTTTATTCCTATATCTTAATTTAAATCAAATTTAGATTATGTTATAATTAATCAAAATATTAATATTGTCCTGCTCAAATTAATTTTTTCATTTGTCTATACAAATTTTTAAGGAGGGATGGCAATGAGTCCTAATTTTTTTAAAAAATTATTTGGGAAAAGAGAAGAAGATTCCTCTGGACTTCTCTGGATTTATAGTCAGTGCGATGAATGCGGAGAAAAATTTAAAACACTTATCAGAAAATATAATGACCTTTCTCCCACTTATAAAGAAGAAGGACCAGCCTTTATCTTTAGAAAAGAATTAATTGGTTCTTCTTGCCATAATAGAATTAATTTATATTTAGGATTTGATAAAAATTACCGGAAGATATCTGAAGAAATCACTGGAGGTCATTTTATTGCCAAAGAAGAATATTCATCCTAAATTTTTTACTAAGGGCCAGATTATTTGGCTGGTTTTTTTATCAGAATAATAAAAATTCCTACTAACATCATTCCTATACAAAAAATCTGAGCTAAATTAAAAGGACCTAATCTAAAGGCTGCACCGGAAATCGGTTCTCGAACAAATTCGATAAAAAAACGAGCTAAACCATATCCTATAAGATAAAGAGAAAGAAAAAAACCATCAAAATATTTTCTTTTCCTTATCCTCCAAAAAATCAAAAATAAGAATATCCCTTCAAAAAAAGCTTCGTAAAGCTGAGAGGGATGCCTTAATTGATGAGTAGGGTCTAAAGGAAAATACATCCCCCAGGGTAAGGTAGTAACCCGACCATAAAGCTCACCGTTTATAAAATTACCTAATCTGCCAAAGGCATAGCCTAAAGGAATAGCAGGAACAAAAAGGTCAGCAAAATGCCAATGATTTATTTTTTTCTGATAACAAAAAATAATATAAATCAGTAATACAGCAATTAGCCCACCATGATAAGCCATCCCTAAAATACCAGTATATTGAAGCCCATTGGAAAAATCAAAGGGAGAAATAATTTTTAATGGATTAGCTAAATAGTACTTAAAATCAGAAGTAATAATGTATCCTAATCTACCACCTACTAAAACCCCTAAGATAGCGTAAAGCATAAAATTAAATATAGTGTCTTTTGAATATTTAAATCTTTCTGTTCTAATTCTATAAACCACTAATAAATAAACAATAACAAAAGCTACACCATACATTAATCCATACCAATGGATTTTCACCAAACCAAAAGAATAAAATACTGGATTTATGTGCTCTGGTATATGAGACCAACTGAAACCAAAAATTTGTTCCATTTTCCTGTAATTCTTCCTAGTGTTTTGCTTCAGCGATAGAACTCCACAGAGACTACAGTTTCCTGTAAAGCCTCTGTAACATTCAAGGCTATGGGAGGTGAAGCTTTTTAAAAATAATTGACTTTTCAAGATATTGTGTTATTATTTTATAAAAGATAACACAATTATAGAAAGATTACAAGTATAATAAATGCTTGATTTTTCTAGCAATGTTCTTCTATCTGATGAAAAAATGGGGCTACACAATAGCGCCCCTTTAAAGATATCATTTTAAGTAACTGGTGAAATATATGTTTTTTTTAAGATCTCCCGAAGAAAGTCCGGAAAAACTATTAAACTTCATAGATGAATCATATTCAAAGGTGCGGATTCTCTGTTTGTTAAAAACTGCGGTTCATCTAGATTTGTTTGATTTTCTGGAAAATTTCAAGAGTGCGCAGGAATTGTCGAGTAGATTAGAGATCGATTTAACCTTAACCGAATATTTATTAAAGGTCTTTCGTGAATTAGATCTGTTGGAAGATAAGATTGAAGGCAATACAAATTATTATAAAAACAAAGAAGTAACCAACATTTATCTTAAAAAGAACTCCGAATACAACATTATTAATTCCTTGCAATATTACTTTGATGATGTTAAAAGCTGGGAAAATTTAGAATCGATTTTGAAGAATCAGCAGGGTTTTCATTCAGATATTCACACTTTTTTCCCTGAGGTTATCAATAGAATGGCCGATGAATGTAAATGCTGGGAATTACCCAAGATTTTAAATGAGATTTCCAAATATAAAGAATTTAAAAACGCCAGGAAACTCCTGGATTTAGCAGGGGGACATGGACTTTATGCTATTGGCTTTAGTATGCTGAACCAAGATATAAAGAGTTATGTATTCGATCTGATACCTGTCATCAAACAAACAGATAAATTTATAAAAAAATACAAGGCAAAAAACGTTTTTACCATTGCAGGAGATTTTTACAATGATGATATCGGGATGGATTATGACGTGATATTTGCTTCTTATAACCCGGGGGGAAAGAATCCTCAAATAGCCAAAAAAGTTTATGCTGCCTTGCGGAAGGGGGGATTATTTGTAGATAAACAATTTTTCTTGAAAAAAGAAAATGGTTTGGATGATTATTTAAATAACATGGAATGGAATTTTTCAAAAACGAAAGGCCTTAAGAAAGGGATGGTAAGGTTTACATTTAAAGGAGATTTGGATTTAGATAGTTATCTTAAATATTTAAAAGAATTGGGATTTGAAATTTTAGATACCGTTAGCATTCAACAATTGTTAGGATTTGGATGTCCTTCGGCAAAAATGATTATCGCCAAGAAATAATAGCAACACTGCTTTTTAATTTAATTTTTTAGTCATTTTTAAAGAAGGCTTTTATTTTTGTAAATATGGTGTTACTTTTTTGATAAATATAATATTTATCAAATTATAAAATATAAAATCATGGAGGTTATGGAAGAGAATGAAAAGAAATAAAACCTTGATAAATGGTATATTATTGAGTATGTTAATAATTGTATTTCTGGCAGCTAATGCCCTGAGAAGCGGAGCGAATAATACAACCGTAGATATCCAGACAACAGCTCAGCTGACAAGTGATAACATAGAGAGTATACAGATAGAAGACATCTTAAAAAGAAAGGTTGAAATACCCAAAAAAGTGAATAGAATTCTTGCTTTAGGATGTTCTCTTAGAGAAATTGTGTGTGTTAACGCAGCCGATAAAGTTGTAGGTATTGAGTATCGTGAAAAACCCAAAACTTCTGAAAAAGAAGGTGTTCCGCAGGGTTCAGATTTACCATATATGTTAGTTTTTCCGCAGCTATATGATTTGCCGATAGTTAATGTCGGAGCAGGTGGGAGTGACTTTAATTATGAAAAAATCATAGAGTTAAATCCGGATATCATATTTATTGGAACAAGCGAAGTGCAGGCAGCTGATGATTTACAAAAGAAAACTGATATCCCGGTCATAGCTCTATATACCAATGCCATAGGGACTTCAAAACAATACGAAATATTCTATAATTCCTTAAGAATTACGGGAAAAGTCTTAGGGGCAGAGGAGAGAGCCGAAGAATTGATTGATATTATGGAGAACTATTTCCAGGATCTGAATGAAAGAGTAAAAAATATCCCCGATAGCGAAAAACCAAGTGTCTATATTGGTGGAAGAGCTTTTTATGGTTCCCATGGTATTTCCGGAACCGATCCTCAGTGGCCACCTTTTAATTTAATTAAGGCGAAAAACGTTGCTTCTAGTTTGTCGGATATAAGTTGTGGAATGAGTATTGATAAAGAAGCACTAATAGGATGGAATCCCGGTACGATCTTTATATCTCCTGTCTCCTTATCTATCATAAATAACGAATTAAAATCTACTCCTTACCAAGATTTAAAAGCAGTTAAGGAGAAAAGGGTATATTATGTCCTTCCCTATTGCTGGTATTCCTACAACAAAGAAAATGCGATTGCAGACGCTTATTTTGTAGGAAAAATTCTTTACCCAGATGTATTTGAAGATATTGAAATTGATAAAAAAGGTGTTGAGATATTTGAGAAGTTCTATGGTAAAAATGGGGAAGATACCTATTATAAACTAAAAGATAAATATAATGCTTTCAGAAAAGTAGAATAAGAAAATATTAAAATAAAATTTTAATGAGGTAGACAACCATAAATATTATTGAAAAATATAAAGAATATAGTAGAAAAAAAATAGTAATTGGATGTATTTTACTTATTATTTTGCTTCTGAGTAGTATATATTCTCTATCTATTGGAGGATATAAATTATCATTAACTCAAATCTATCATTCATTAACCGGCAATGGTGATAATGCTACAAATTTAATTATTTGGAATATACGCTTGCCAAGGATTGTGGCAGCAATCGTTGCCGGTATTTCATTGGCAGTCTCGGGCGCGGTTATGCAGTGTACTCTAAGGAATCCGCTTGCTTCTCCCTATACCATAGGAATATCTTATGGAGCAATGTTCGGAGCTGCCTTTGCAATAATATTTTTTGATGTAGGCGGAGCGGAAAGTACAGGAAAAATTTTTGTGAATAGTCCTTATGTAGTAACAGTTTTTGCCTTTATAGGGGCATTGATGGCTGTTTTGATTATACTTTTACTTGCAAAGTTGAGAAGGTTGACGCCTGAGGCAATGATTTTAGCTGGTATCGCCATTGGTTCTTTATTTTCGGCAGGGACTATGGTTATGCAGTACTTTGCCAATGACTTGCAGTTAGCATCAATGGTCTATTGGACTTTTGGAGATTTGGGAAGACCTCTTTGGGTGGAAGTTGGTATTATGACTGTCATAATGGTTTTTTCGTTAATTTATTTTATCTACAAACGTTGGGATTATAATGCCTTGGAAAGTGGAGAAGAAAGTGCAAAATCGTTGGGAGTCAATACGGAGAGGACAAGACTGTGGGGGATGCTCGTGGCTTCACTATTAGTTTCAGTTAATGTTGCATTTTTAGGTATCATTGGATTTGTCGGATTAATATGCCCTCATATGGTGAGAATATTTATGGGAGGGGATTACAGATTTATAATTCCCATATCGGCTTTGTTTGGTGCGATTTTATTATTAATCTCAGATACCGTTGCCAGGACGATAATATCTCCCATTGTATTGCCGGTTGGTATATTAACTTCCTTTATGGGAGCACCTGTATTTCTTTATTTACTGGTAAAAATGTATAAGCAATAAAAGAGGGCAAGTAAACCATAACCAGAGTAAGATAGTAAAAAATAAAATAAGAAATAAGGAAAATGTTCACTATGATTCTTTCGGTTGATGGAGTTGAATTTTCATATAAAAGTAAAAAAGTTCTGGAAAATATAAAATTTAAAGTGGATAAAGGTGATGTTGTTTCTGTTCTCGGAATTAATGGAGCTGGAAAGTCTACTCTTTTAAAATGTATAAATAGAATATTAAAGCCTAAAAAAGGAGCAATATTAATTGATGATTTTAACCTTAATAAATTAAATAGTTTAGAAATTGCAAAAAAAATAGCCTATATTCCCCAAAGCGTTAATGGTAATTATATAAGTGTATTTGATGCCGTACTGTTGGGGAGGAAACCGTACATAAAATGGGAAGTTTCAAAAAAAGATCTTAAGATAACCAGTGATATTTTAAAACTTATGAATCTGGAAGATTGTGCTTTAAGGTATACAAAGGAACTAAGTGGCGGGGAACTCCAAAAAGTAGCTATAGCAAGAGCTCTTGCTCAAGAACCTCGAATTCTTTTGTTGGATGAACCTACCAATAATCTTGATTTGAAAAATCAAATGGCAATAATGAAAATTATCAAAAATATTTCCAGATCTCAGAATATCTCTTCAATCGTGGTTACGCATGATCTAAATCTTGCTTTAAGATTTTCGGATAAATTTATTATGTTAAAAGATGGAATGATTTTTTCAGAGGGAAACAATGAAGTGATCAATTCCAAGAATATCCAGGAAGTTTATGATGTTAATGCTTATGTAGATAATTATAACGGAATACCAATTGTTGTTTTAGTTTAAGTTTAAAAGTAATTCACTCTGAATTTCTTTTTCTGATATCTAAATTCTCTTCCCAATATAATTTTGAAAAATCTTCTTCTTTCATTCGCTGCAAAAATACCTTACCATCTAAATGGTCATTCTCATGAATCTACTATTTCTCTTCCCTGATCAAAATCCTCTACTTTTTCTGATTTTTGAAAAAGTAATCTACCTTCCTCAGTCCCTGCCTGTTTTGGCAGTATAATACCCATAATTTTTACCTCTAGTTTTTACCTCCTTTCCATCTTATCATTTCTTTATTTCTTCCTTAAATTCTGGAAAATATTGGTTGATAATCCTTAAATTAAATCTGGGAAGAATAGATTCTTTAGGTTCTCTCTCTAATAAAAACTCAAAGGACTTTTTTATTAATTTCTCTTTGTCTATTTTACCTCCAGTTAAATCTTGCCAATATTCATCATCTAAACTTACATCATATTCTTTGCTTACTCCTTCCTTTTCCACTTTCACTGTGAATTCCTGTTGATTTTTCCTTTTAACTTCAATCATTTTTTACTCCTTTCTAAAATTTAATATTTGACCTTGCTCAGGTCTACCCTCATGGATAATTTTCCCCCGAAACCTGTTTATTAGATGAAAACCAGATTTCTCTATCTTTTGCTTAAGCTTTTCTGTTTCGATATGTTCAGGATAGACCGAAACTAAACCATGAGGTTCTTACTATTTCTACCACATCCAAAATCCAAAATAATCTGGCCTTCCTCAATGCCAACTTTTTTTAAAATCTCTTTACATCTCTCTTCTGTATCATCTTCTATTTTATTTTTCACTTCTAACCTCTTTTTAAAATTCTCTTGGTTAGCTTAAGAAATACTTGAAAATAAAAGCAATCTAATATAAAAATAAGTCTCAATATTATTGAAAAATATTAATTTCTATTTATCAAATAATTTTATAATGTTTTTTCTATTTATCCCGACTTCCGCACTTAAATTGCTGTAACTCGCATAAACACTGGATTCTTAATTTTTAAAAGGCACTACATTTTCAACTTTTCTATAATATAGGGAGTCATCGATCTTTTAATATTAAAGACCTGG
>Ga0210017_1000611_pt1 | contig 30532 bp, 31 predicted proteins | sample CryGeyCG2014_020_FD_183966 | JGI IMG/M metagenome (GOLD analysis project Ga0210017, IMG submission 183966) | Groundwater microbial communities from aquifer - Crystal Geyser CG08_land_8/20/14_0.20 (SPAdes) (version 2) | ecosystem: Environmental > Aquatic > Deep subsurface > Groundwater | place... | reverse complement strand
GAAAGCCTTCTTCATTCTTTTGCCTCTCCTTTCATGCAGTAATAAAAATCTGATAAGTCGTATTTGTTCCATATATCGCACATGCCGCAGTTGCAGCCTGATTTCTGCTTTGGAGCGCTGCTCTGCCCCCTGGCGCAAAACAACAATTCTCCCTTTACCCCCGGGTAAGATGGACATACACCGCAGAACTTGATGCATATGGTTTCATTTTCATAATTATCTTCCACGTTTGCCATTTATCGCTCCTTCTTTTCAATTATTATGCTCAGTTTATTCAGGTATTCGAGGACTGCTGCTACAAATGCAGCATGGCTCCAGGTAAGGGGAGATACGGACAGCGGCTGGTTAGTAAAAGGGTGAACCTGTTCTGCCAGAACCCCTGAAGGCAATGCTCTCGAAGCAACCCACTCGAGAATGGGGATAACCTCCTTAAGCTCTTCAGCCTCCTTTGCCTTTGCAATATACCATTGGGCAAGCCAGAGGGTGCATATAAACCATGGATTTCCCGGTACATTATTTGTATCATCCATAGCGCTGTGGTATTTGTCTCCTTCATATCTTGCTATGCCGCCTACATCGGTCTTTACCCAGAGACGATTTTTTATAGCATTCATCGTGTTTACAACCCTCTCATCATCAGGCTCAAAAACGCCGAAATAGAAGGGCGCATAAATGCTTGCATCTATAGTATGGTCAATTTCGAAAGCGCCATCGTTCTTTGGAATTATCGCTTTTAGAAATCTTTCATGTTCATTACTGTAAAGATACTTATTCATTCCAGCCTTTATTTCATCCGCAGCTCTTTTATACATTTTTTCTCTCTTTCTGTCCCCGAAGAAATTGGTAAAGTTCTCCGCTGCCTTAAGTCCGGCGTATACGGCTGATACTGTAAATGTATGTATCCCCCATTTCTCCTCCCAGAGGTCGTAGGATGGAATGGGTAGACCCGTCTTGTTATCCCTGTATGATGCAAGAAAGTCGCCGCATCGTATAACGAGGTTTTCATACTGTTCCGAGGCGAATTCTATGTCCCTGAACTTATCAAAATGAAACCACAAGGCCCATAGAATAAGTCCTGTCCCGTCTTCCTGTATGGGCAGATGTTTTTCGCCGTTGCTTACCCACGGGTGCCATGAACTCCCGAGGGAACCGTTTGGATTGTACTTGTGAAGGAAATATCCCACCGATTCCTTGCCCTTGCCGATTATGTTGAGGCAAAAATCGAAAAACCTCCTCGTTATTCCGTGATAGCCCGCCATATCGAGTGCATAGGCAACGAGTGCGCCGTCTCTCGGCCACATATAGCTGTAAGTGTCCCTCGCAAAATGCTGGACGTCTGAATCATTCCCCGCTATTATGGCGCCGTTGGAATCGATGTTTGTCCTTAATATCAGAAGGCTCTTTTTATAGAGGGCTGCTATGTTTTCCGGCAGGTGCGAGAGATTTAAATTCTCCTTATTGACCCATGCCCGCCAGTAATTTTCTGTGCGTTTAATAAAATGTTCTATCCCGTGTCCCATTATCATCTTATTCAGGCGGCTTACTTCAGCATAATTTTTACCCGCACATATCCAGTAATATACGACTTGTTCTCCATTTGGAGGAACTCTTACAGAGAAGGAAAGTGTAGAATCCACAGACCCCTGAGATATTGGCGCGCCCTCAAGCCTTCCATCTTCAGCATCCTTCCATGTCCCTTCAAGCCCATGGAATTCCTTTATTCCTGTGGCGTACTGGTCAATGCCCTGTCTGTTTTCTCGCATCCCGCTCATGAGGAAATAACGGTCGCCTTTGTAATGGATTATTGCCCTTTCATCAGGGTCATAATAGGCTGTGTCTCCTGTTGCTGATTCGAGGATATGGTAATCGTGGTGGAAGAAGATGCGGATTTCCCTTTCCTTTTCAGAAAGGTTTTTCAGGATTATTTTTTTTATGTAAATATTTTCTCTGTAATCAATCAGGTCGTTACAGAGAAAGCTTATGCCGAGGTTAGCATTGAATGCCGTAACATGGGTTAGAAGACTTTCCGGCACATAACCGAGCCTGAGGTTCCAGTCCTTGCAAACCCAACTGAACTTTTCATCCGCCCATAGGCCGAACCTGAACTTATGGCCGTCTGTATGATTCTCCTTGCCGACGCACGGATAATAAATATCCCTTAAACAATAATCCTGATCGAAGGTGATAAGGAGACATCCATTTCCTATGGGTATGTCACGCGGCATGTTTGGTTAAAGCGTATTTAAAAACGCAATGATATTCTCAACATCTTCGTCTGACAAATATGAAAATGACGGCATATCTTTGTATGGTTTTCTTATCTGATTTGCGACATTTTCAGGGGTGGCGGGTTTTTTGCTCACCGGCAGAAACGGATTTTTTAGAATGCCTTTATGCCCGGGGCCTACCTCCCTCTTATTGCTGTAAGCGTCATGACAGAAATAACATTTTGATTCGTAAAGTTCCTTTCCCTTTCTGATGCTCTCAGGGTCTGTTTTCAGAACAATTCCGCCTTTTAAAACTTCTTTTTGAGGTTCTTTAATCATGCTGAAAGCCTTGTCTGCTCCGAATTTCGTAATAAGCAGATAATACCCGCCTGAAGTTGCAAACATGCCGAAAGTAAGAAGCGCTATCAAAATTCCTATAATTTTCACCTGATTGTAAAAATGGGTGTATACCCTTAAAATAGAAAACTTCAATCCGAGAAGCAGAAGTATTGCAACTGCATATAAGGAATGTATCAGTGCCCGGGGTGAAAGCTCTGCCTTTGTGTTTATGATAAAATTCAGGCAGAAATAGCCGATAATAATAAAGAGTAAAAAATAGACTATTCCGTTGGCCCTGTGGACTTTTTTCAGTTTCTCAATATCATATTTTTTTTCGCTCCGCCCGAATATCTCAAACATGGTGAATACTGCAATCAGAGCCGAGACCAGCATACCAATACCGAGCAGAGATTTGAAAAAGAATGAAGACATAAAATACCTCCTGAATAAAAAAGGGAGGGATTTTCAACCCTCCCCTTAAGAGTGATTTTTAATAGCCAGGGGCCTTCTTTACTGCCTTGCCTTTCAGAGATTTTATGTAGGCAGCCATATCCTTCATCTGTTCTGATTTTGCATCAATAGCCTTTCCTTTGCTTGCTTTCACAATGCAGAAATTCACAGCCTCTTCAAGGCTCTTCTGGGTCTTGCCCATTATCTTGAACTCTTTCTTGCCAGCAGCCTTCTCCAAGCCTTTGCCGTTAGGGTGGCAGTCATTGCAGGCCTTTTTGCCGCCAAAGGCCTTTACATCGTTGAATAGGGCCTTCCCTCTGTCTTCGGGCGTCTGTTTTTTTGCAAGGGCCACTGAAAATGTTAAACCGAGGATTACAAGAAGCAGCAGAGATATTTTCATAATCTTCATCCATCTCACCTCCTTTCTATTCCTGATTATATATAAAGGAAAGGCGCTTTTGCAACAACTAAGGTTTGCTTCTAAAGCCTTCCCTTTATCAGATTGTCAACAACAGAAGGGTCTGCAAGCGTTGAAGTATCGCCAAGGTCTTCAATATCGCCTTTTGCGATTTTTCTCAGAATTCTCCTCATAATCTTGCCGCTTCTTGTCTTCGGCAGTCCCGGTGCAAATTGTAATTTATCAGGTGTTGCTATCGGGCCTATGACTGTCCTTACGTGCCCTATGAGTATCTTTTTGAGCTCATCAGAGGGCTGTCTGCCGTCTTTTAACGTAACATAAGCATATATACCTTCTCCCTTTATCTCATGGGGGAAACCAACCACCGCAGCCTCTGCGACTACCTCGTGGCTTACGAGCGCCGACTCCACCTCTGCTGTTCCAAGCCTGTGGCCTGAGATATTTATAACATCATCTATCCTTCCCATCAACCAGTAATCGCCATCTTCATCAACCCTTGCGCCGTCTCCTGTTAAATACTTGCCTTTAAAGCGAGAGAAATATATCTCTTTAAGCCTTTTATTTTCAGGGTCTCCATAAGTGCCTCTTATCATTCCGGGCCACGGCTTTTCAATTACCAGGTAACCGCCTTCATTCACACCTGCCGGTGAGCCATCCTCTTTTAAGACTTTCGGAACCACGCCGGGAAACGGCCTGTTTGCAGAGCCGGGCTTTAACGTCATTGCTCCCGGCAGAGGCGTTATGAGAATGCCGCCTGTCTCTGTCTGCCACCAGGTGTCAACAATAGGAAGTTTTTCTTTCCCTACATTGACGTGATACCACATCCACGCCTCCGGATTTATCGGCTCGCCGACTGTGCCAAGAAGCCTCAGGGATGAAAGGTCATAATTCTGCACCCACCTCTCGCCTTCTCTCATCAAGGCCCTTATCGCAGTAGGAGCCGTATAAAAGATATTGACCTTGTGTTTATCAACTATATCCCAGAACCTCCCAGGATTCGGATATGTTGGAATCCCCTCAAACATAAGGCTTGTGGCGCCGTTGCTCAACGGGCCGTAGACAATATAACTGTGTCCTGTAACCCATCCGATGTCTGCTGTGCAGAAGTGAATATCCCCGTCATGATAATCAAATATCCACCTGAAAGTCAGGTTTGTGAAAAGCATATACCCGGCTGTTGTATGAAGAACGCCTTTGGGTTTTCCGGTTGAGCCGGATGTGTAAAGGATAAAAAGCGGGTCCTCCGCATCCATTTTCTCAGGCTCGCAATACTTGGCAATATCAGCGGCATTAATTTCATCATGCCACCAGAGGTCTCTTTTAGGCTCCATATCAACAGCGCCGTCTGTCCTTCTCACCACTATCATCTTTTCAACCGTAGGGCATTCATGCAGAGCCTCGTCGGCGTTTGCCTTCAGAGGAACGAATCTTCCGCCCCTTGCGCCCTTGTCAGACGTAATAATAATTTTTGCTTTACAGTCTTGAATCCTGTTCCTTAAAGCCTGAGCGCTGAATCCGCCGAAAACAATGCTGTGTATGGCCCCGATTCTCGCACACGCAAGCATGGAAATCGCAAGCTCGGGAATCATCGGAAGATAGATGGTAACCCTATCGCCTTTTTTCACTCCGTGCTTTTTCAGGACATTTGCAAACCTGTTCACCTCGTAATAAAGCTGCTGATATGTGTATGTCTTATAGCTTCCGTCATCCGCTTCCCATATTATCGCCGCCTTGTTCCTGGTCGGGGTATTTACAAATCTGTCCAGGCAGTTATACGATGCGTTCAGGCTGCCGCCTTGAAACCACTTTATCTCGGGTTTTTCAAAACTATATTCAAGGACTTTATCCCATTTTTTATACCATGAAAGATTCTTCTCAGCCATCTCAGCCCAGAACCCGTCCGGGTCTTCTACGGAGCGTTTATAAAGCTTTTCATATTCTTTCATGCTCTTTATATGCGCTTTTTTGCTGAACTCTTTTGACGGCGGAAAGGTCCTGTTTTCCGACATCAGAACTTCAATGTTTTTTGCATCTGGCATAGAGCCTCCTATTTATCAATAAAAAAATATAAATTAAGACCCCTGAAAAGTCCCGGATTCGTCATTTCCCGCTTTAGTTGGAATGACACAAAAGCAAACATTTTCAGGGGTCTCAATTTGAATACGCCTACGCTTCTATTCAGCATGAACCCTTACATTTGCATGTTGCGGCGCATTTCTTTGCTGCCTTTCTTATCTTCATAAAATCACCTCCCTTCTCTTTCAGAGCAAATATTCGGCGAGATTAATTCTGTATTTATTAGGGTCCATCGTCTTAACAATACTCCTCAGAAATTTTCCGTCAGGGGCTTTTTCTGAGAGCTCAACAATATACCTGTCCGCCTTTTCTCCTTTGCTGTTGATAACAACCAGAACCTTGGGCCTGTCTAAAAAAACAGTGTCGCTCTGATAGACGAGTCCGAGTTCTCTTGTGTCAAGCATAACAAGAGTTCCCACTGGGAATACGCCTATCATATTAATGAAAAACTTAAAGAGAATCGGGTCCAGCTGCGTCCCTGCCCTCTCCATCATAAGGCTCAGCGCCCTGTCGGGAGGCATCGGGATTCTTGAATAAACCCGAGCTGACGTCATCGCATCATACTGGTCGGCCAGGCTTATAATCTTTGAATAAAAATCCAATTCCATTGGTTCTTTTATCTTGGGATATCCTGAAAAATCATAATACATATGATGTTCAAACGCAACAATAGCCGCCCTTACTGCAGTGGCGTCAATCCCTCTCATTTTCAGTATAGCCCTCACGCCCCACTTGGGGTGCTTTTTAACCAGGTTCCATTCATCATCGGTAAAACTGGTAGATTTATTCAATACCTCGCTCGGTATGTCAATCTTGCCTATATCATGAAACAAGGCAACCAGTCCGAGTTCTATCAGAGCCCTCTTGCTCAGACCGAGTCTCTGCGCAAGCGCAACAGACAATATGCTTACATTAACAGAATGGTGATAGGTATATTCATCATAATCTTTAATGCTAGTCATGCCCAGGAGCAGCTGCTCTTCTTCAAGTATTAAGTCCACCATTGACTCTACCACTCTCTTTGCCTTTTTTATGTTTACCTTTTCGTCTGATTTTATCTTGCTTATAACGCCTCTCGTATATGAAACAGCGTTAAAATATGATTTTTTAACCATCCTGCGGACAGCGGACCCGCCTTCTGTTTTTTCCTCATCTCTTATCTTCCTTAATTTACCGACTCCTAAACTGCCGACATCCGTCAACTCTTCAGCAAGCAGCTCAAACGGCTCCGGAGAGGAAGCTGAAGCTGTGAAGGCCCTCAGAAAACTCTGCATATCTTCGGATTTCAAGGCGTCTCTGAATACAATGCTGCCCAGTCCTCTCTTCCTAAATTCCAGCACAAGAAAATCAAATTTAGGAAGATATTCCAGAGAGTATCTTATCCTTATCTCATTCAGGTAGAAAAATTCTCTCCCGAGTTCAAGCGCCAGTTCTCTTTCAGATAAAATCAAGGGGTTTGTAAGCGCAATAAACTTATCTATTGCCGTAGTCACGGCAATATTGCCGGGGTCATGGATAGCGGCAGTCCTTATAATAACCGCAAGCTGGTTTATTATGTCTTTAGCCTCTGTAAAAACCTCTCCCTTAACTTCGCTACCGGCCATATTCTATCCTTTTAATTGCGGAATAGACGTATTCTCTCAGGAGCTTATTTTTTGACTCCTTTGCCTTATGCAGCAATGGCAGCGCATCTTTGTTTCCCATTAATCCAAGACAGTATGCCGCGCAGGCCCTGTTTTCATCATTCAATGCCCTCTTAAAAAATGCTTTCTTCCTCAAAGTCTTCATCAGGAATTCCACCACATCATTATCTTTCCACTTGGAAAGCACCTCATAAAATTCTTTTTTCTCGCTGAACTCAGTTTTTACGAAAGCCGCATCTGTCATCCTCTGAAGTATTATGCTTTTCGCGGTTGTTGAACGGATATTGCCCAGAGCCCTTGCCGCAGCAGTCCTTATCTGAACCTCGGGGTCGTTAAAGCACTCCCTTAACGCCGGGAACACTCCCGGGACGCCGAGTTCCCCCAGAGCCTTTATCCCCTCCTTTCTGACCCTTATATCGCTGTGATTCACTGTCTTAAGGAGATAATCAGCAGCCGCCTTGTCGCCTACCTTTCCAAGTATATAGATAATATTCCTGACCACATACCACCTTGAATCGTACAGCCCCTTCGCCAGGGCTTGTATGTCTTTTCTGCCGAGAGATATCAAGGCATTAATTACATTCTTCCTTGCTGGAATGCTCTTGAGCTCTCCAAGTATTGTTATGAACGGCTCAATCGCATTTTTATCCAGAAAAGCCACATATTCGTCCCAGACCTTCTCGTTTATCTCAACCCCGCTGTCAAGCAGTTCTCCAATGAGCTTTATTGCGGCGTCATATCCCAGAAAAGAAAAAACCATATTCAGGCTTTTTTTAGCCTCATCTGCAATTAAGGGGATGCCGCTGACCTCCCTTGCCTTTCTGAGGATTTTTAGAGCCGTATCCAAATCGCCGTGTCTTATTGAAAACTCTATAATGCTGTTCAGGAAGTGCGCCGCGTCTTCGTATTCGCTTTTATTCTCAGCCTGATAAAGCATCTCAAATATAATCGCAACAAGCTTGCCTGTCTTGTCTTGAGCATCCTTTTCAATCTCTTTCACAACAGCGTGCAGGTCCTTATCCGTCAGAGGGACTATTGATATATCTTTGACGCCTTCTTCGGTAAATGAATCCTCATATGCCTTTGTCAGTTCATCTCCATCCGACGCCTTATCTTTTACCTCTCTTACCGCCTCACTCTCGTAATCCTCATCTTCCGTAAGAAACGCCTCGTCAACAACATATTTTACATTCTGGAAATCCCTCTCCCACAGAAGCGTTACCACATCATCGTCAAGGACTTCTCTGTCGTAATCAACCGTAAGAATTTTCAGGAAATCCTCAAGCTCCTTTACGGAAAATCCCTTCTTGAAGGTTATCTCCCTCAAGGCGTCCTTAAAGAAAAAAAGGGCAATATTGTCTTCCTTCTCGGGGTTGTAATATATCTGCTCGGAATCACAGAAGAGCTCATTCTGCTTTATCTTGAATGTCAGTTCGTCTCTATAATCAAAAAAGTTCCTGAATTTTGCATGAGTATCCTCTATCGTTTTGGCATACATCGGATTTGTCTCAGGATACATTCTGAACGTTTTCTTGGCCTTAAGAAGCGCCTGAACTACCTCCCTGGCCGCCTTTATGTCATCAAGCAGTTCCATGCTACACCATCACTATCCTTCGTTCTCTCGCAAAGTTCTTGATTATCATTAAGGAGGAATACAGCCTTTGCAGCCGCACATTCCTCGTCCTAAGAGACGGCTGGTCACTGAGGTCCACCTTCTCTCCCCTGATAGCTATCTGCACTTGCATTATCTCGTGATACAGTCCTGTAAGGGAATCTATATCAAGCGGTTTGAGAAACAACGGATTAACCGCCACATAGCCATCGGCTATGTCATACGCCATAGCCTTAAGGCTTTTCCCTCTTATGCTGCTAACCGGCATCTTCTGTCCTCTTCCTAACAAATATCCTGGATACCAGGATACCTACTTCGTAAAGGACTATGATGGGGACAGCCATCAGGGTTTGATTAAATATATCAGGCGTCGGAGTAAGAACGGCGGCTAATATAAAGGCGACCAATACGGCATATTTTCTGTTTTTTGCGAGTGTCTTCGTAGTTACAATCCCCATGCGTGTAAGAAAGATTATAACAATAGGCAGTTCAAAAACAGCTCCGAATGCGAGTATAAACTTGAGGCAGAAATCCACATACTGCCCCACCGACAGCATAGGCATCAGGACATCGCCTACGTTATAGGTTAAAAGAAACCCGAGTGCAAACGGAAGGACTATAAAAAAACAGAATGCGGAGCCCGCCATAAAGAGAGCCGTCGCTGAAATGACAAATGGGAGCACGTATTTCTTTTCCCTTGCAAGAAGGCCCGGAGATATAAACTTCCACACCTGGTGAAATATTACAGGCAATGCAAGCGCCAGAGCGGCTACAAAGGCTACCTTCATGCTCATCCAGAAAGCCTCGGCAGGAGCCAGAAATACAAGCTTCGTAGTCTGGGAAAGTTTTTCCTGAGGGATTATGCTTATAAAAGGATTTTTCATAGAAAAGGAAAGGCTGTATTTAAGCGGAAACATAAGGGATTTGAAAAGCTCTTCAGAATAATTAAAAGCAAATACAAAAGCTGTCAGCAGGGCTATCAGGGATATGGTAATCCTCTTTCTGAGTTCTCCAAGATGTTCCATAAGGGGCATTCTTTCACTTTCCATATTCTTCGCCACTCACTCCACCCCTTTGTCTTTTGAATCCTTCGCTGTATCTGCCTCGTTAGTTGTAGTTGTCTCCTGGTCTGGTTTGTCGGCAACATCCGGTCCGCCTAAGGCGGAGGACAGCGGTTCTTTTATATCACGGAGTTCAGAGTCTATCTCTTCCTTAACTCCGCCTAAGGCGGAGGACAGCGGTTCTTTTATATCATGCAGCTCAGAGTCCATCTGCTCCTTAATGCCGTACATTGCATTTTTAAGCTCAGCCATGCCTTTGCCTATGGTCCGGCCCAGTTCAGGAAGCCTCTTAGGGCCGAAGACCAGGAGAGCTACTATAAAAATAAGTATAAGTTCCTGCATTCCTATGTCAAACATTATTCCCTCACTCTAAGACTGCGATAAAGATAACTGCTGCCGCGTTTAAGCAGCGTTAAAAGCCTTTCACCGGATTTCATACCCCTGATAATTATAGCCAATTCCTCGGTTGAATTAATCCTGACGCCGTTCGCCTCTATAATAATATCCCTGACCTGTACATCCTCGGTTGTCTTTGGCCCCTTTTGAGCCGCCTCTGTTACCAGCGCGCCCCCGCCATCCATTATCCCAAATTGTAAAGCAATTTCAGGACTAATAGTTTTAGTTTTTAAGCCAAGCTTCTCTGCAATAAGCGCCTCCGGCATGCCTTCCTCCTGCCTGCTTATGGTTACTGTCAATTCAACAGGCTTGCCGTCTCTTATAACTTTTATCACTGCCTGCTTGCCGCTGGGCATGGCTGCAACAAGCCTCGGGAGGGAATACTCGGATACCTTCTCTCCTGCAAACTGCACGATTACGTCTTTCCTTTTAATCTTAGCTTTATCCGCAGGTGAATTCCTTACAACATCTGTCACGAGCACGCCCTGCTTGCTTGTCAATTTCAAGCTCTCGGCGAGTTCAGGCGTAATCTTCTGAACTGTAACCCCAAGCCATCCGCGTTCAACATATCCCTTTGTCTTCAGGGACTGCATAATCTCTTTTGCAAGATTGACAGGTATAGCAAATCCGATTCCCTGAGCCATAGGAATTATCGCAGTGTTTATTCCAACAACTTCTCCCTTTATGTTAAACAGCGGGCCTCCTGAGTTCCCGGGGTTTATTGCGGCGTCGGTCTGTATAAAATCATCGTAAGGGCCGGAACCTATAAATCTGCTTTTTGCGCTTACTATTCCTGCTGTAACGGTATGCCCCAGGCCGTAGGGATTGCCCACGGCAATAACCCAATCCCCTACATTAAGCTTATCCGAATCTCCAAGAGCAGCTGAAGGAAGTGGTTTATCCACATCTATTTTTATGAGCGCAATATCTGTCTTTGAATCCCTGCCCTTAACCTTTGCCTTATACTCCGATTCATCCCATAATGTTACAGTTATGTCGTCAGCATTCTCAACAACATGACTATTAGTAATGATATAGCCCTCGCTGTCCACTATAAATCCTGAACCGAGAGACTGTCTCCTGAATTCCCTTTCCCTGCCTTCGCTATCAGGAGAATCCTGGAAAAAAGGAAAATCAGGAAAGAAAGGGAAAAACCTTGGAGCTTTCCGCTTAACAACCTGAGTTGTGCTTATATTCACGATAGCCTTTGCGCTCTCCTTTACAATCTCCGAAAAAGAATCCGGAATCAGCGCGGCCGAAGCGGGAACAGATATAAAACAACCCAAAAGCATTAACTGGCAGATTATAATTATAGATATAGAAAATTTGCTCTTGCTAATCATTTATCCTCCTCATATACCTTCTTTATTTTTTTCTTTTCAACAGGAAGAACCGCCGTTATTGAGAGCATAAGCCTGTATTCAGGGCTTCTGTTTTTCAAGTCAACCCCGATGCCGATAGTCGTATAAAGATAATCCGTTGTCATAAACCTATAGCCAAATCTTCCCTCAAGGTCATCAAGCGCTGCTGAATAATGGCTTTTTCTCCCATATATCTCTGCGAGCAGCTTAAAGTCATGCGCAGCCGAAAAATCAAATCCGGCTGCAAAATTTATCTCGTCTTCAAGTTTTGACGAGCCGGCCTTCTCATAAAATATATTAGCATGTCCGCTGACAGGCCCGACCCTCTTGCTGACGATAAGGCCCGCGCCTGCCCTTCCATCTGTGCTGAACACCCCTTCTCCTGACGGCGCTGAGACGTTGACCAGATAGGCTACGGCAGGCGTATATTTAGTTTCCTCAATAACTCTGTGTTTTACCCCTAAGGCAATATCTTCAAATCCTGATTTTGCCTCATTCCAGCCATCAACATAAGGGGCAGTAGTTATAAGCTCCACCTTGTCAGTTACACCATACGCATACTGCAAGAGATACCTGAAAAAATCGGGGGCTATTGACTTTTCAATCCCGACGCCAAAGGCGGACTTTCCCTTCTGCGGGCTGTCTGCGCTAAATGTTGAAAAAACCCCATAAGGGGCGACAGGCTGGAGGCCCTTTATATCAAATCCGTAAGCATACCTTAAAAAGAAAAAGCAGATGAAAAAAAATAAGAGGGATATGTATTTTTTCATTCATAAAACATAACAGAAAAAATCTATAACTGTCAATTAAGGTTCTTGGCGCAAAAGAAGCCCAAAGCGCCGCAATAAATTTCGGGGAAAAGAATCAGGCTTCTCAGCCTGCGCTCTCAGAGTCCGGACCACCCTATCCTCCTCTCTATGCCGGAGACAGAATACCTCAAATGCGCTTTCTTATTGGTTGAGTAGAAAGGTTGACGCTGAATTAAATCAGAAAATGCAATCAGACAAGAACAGCTTTTCCGGTTAACTCTGCCATCAGACTCTTTACTGATAAAATCCTGTCAACCCTGTATGCATTTGTCCCCACAGTATAAAGAGGCTCTTCTTTATCCTGATTGTAGCCGGCTGAACTCAGCAAACCGTTGCATATGCAGAAATGGTGTTCGTTGCTCTCTTTTGCAGGGCAAATACTAAATTTGCCTTCTTTGTCCTTAAGCAGAACATAGGTTTTGTCGCATTTTGGCTTTCTCAATTTCAGAAGGGCAGAGACATACATGGGCGATTGCTTTATGACCCTGAAAGGCATACCGCATGGAGAGCCGGGGTCGTGCGCAACAATAATATCGTCCTCACCTGCATTAATAACAGCCTGTTTATATTCAGGAGTTGCGCTGCTCTCCTCAGTAGCCAGGAACCGGGTTCCCATCTGCACGCCGTCAGCGCCCATTTTCATAAAGCTGATGATGTCGTCATAAGTATAAATACCTCCTGCGACAATGACAGGAAAGCCTCCGTATTTGTCAGCCATATCTTTCACAGGCGGAAGCAGGTTTTCAAGCCTGTTTTCATCGCTGTCAATCTGGTCCATTTTGAAACCGAGGTGTCCTCCTGCAAGCGGCCCCTCCAAAACAACGGCGTCAGGCCTGTAACCGTTCTTCTCCCATTTCCTGCAGATAATCTCCAGGGCCCTCGCAGATGACACAATCGGAATAAGCGCGGTATCCTTGGGCGGTTGAATTGTAGGCAGTGAGATAGGCAGCCCTGCTCCTGAAATGATTGCATCTGCCTTTGCATCAAGAGCGCCTTTCACAGAATCGTCATAATCCCTGACCAGCGCGCGCATAATGTTTATGCCTGCAAAACCTCCGTTTTCTTTAGCGCGGCAAACCTCTTCGTATGCCGCTTCGTATGTATTGTGTTTCTTCCCCGTTCTCTTTGAGACAAGCCTGTCAAGTCCTGCGCTGGATACAATGCCCAGTCCGCCTTCCCTCGCAACAGCGCTTGCGAGAGGATGAAGCGAAACGCCTACGCCCATGCCTCCCTGAATGATAGGGAGAGAAATGGCTTTGCCTTTTATAACCAATGGGAAAAACATTTGTGGAATCAATTTCCTCGTTTTGTTTATTTTACACTATTCACAGGCATATAAGATATTATAGTATTTATTGGTTTGTCAATGACAGCCGATAAAGTTGGACGCAGAATAGAATCTAAGCAAGGCGTAGACTACAAATTGGACAGCACAAAATTTTTTTACTATTGACCTTATTTATGCTTGTGCTATAATTGATTCAAGGAGGTATGATGAACCAGATATGGTTTGCGCTTATGACAATTGCCTTTTTAATAGTTGTATGCTTTCTCATATATGTGCTTCTTGAACTGAGGAAATCAGCAAGGGCGCTCACAGATTTCCTGAGGAGAACTGAGGATTCCCTGAAGCCCGCTCTTGATGAACTCCGGCAGACTTTGAAAAGCATGAGAAAGGTCTCAGATGATGTTAATTCTGTCACCGAGGATATAAGATTAATATCAGGCAGCGCAAGAGATATCGGACAGAATTTCGAAAAAGTGAGCGCGTTTTTAAACGAGGTCAGTTCCGACGCCGTAATAAAGGTTTCGGGATTAAGGGTTGGGATAAGAACAGCCCTTGAAGTCTTAATAAAGAATCTTTTTTTAAAAAAAGGAGGCAGCTAATGAGAGACAATGACGGACACAGCGCAGGCACGGTATTTATTTCCTTTCTTTTGGGAGGGATTGTAGGGGCTGGGCTTGCTATGCTTTTAGCTCCGCAGTCAGGCCGCGAGACCAGAAAAAAAATAAAAGAATTTACAGAGGATATGCGGGAAAAGGCAGACGACTATATTGAACATATCAAAAAGGGCGTAACGTCAACAGTGGAGGAAGGGAAAGACCTTTACGAAGAAAAAAAATCCGCCCTTACTGCGGCAGTTGAAGCAGGCAAAAAGGCATACGAGAAAGAAAAAGAGAGGCTGTCCAAGGGTTAGACCTGATAATGCATGAGGCTTCTATTGCGCTGAGCGTGCTTGAGATTGCCGTTGACAACTGCAGGAAAGCAGGTTATAACAGGATAGAATCAATACGGTTAAAGATTGGGAGGGCGTCGGGCATCATGCCCGACGCCCTCCTTTTTGCATTCAATGCAGTCAAGGCAGATACAATTGCAGAAGGAGCAAGCGTTACAATAGATGAGATACCTGTAAGCGGCTTGTGCGGCTCCTGCGGCAAAGAATTTGTTACAGAAGAAAAATATGTCCTGTGCTGCCCTGAATGCAGCAGCGCCTCATTTAATATAAAAACAGGGCGTGAACTTGAAATCATAGATATGGAAGTGTTTTAAAAAAAGCAAGGTGAATGGGTGAATGGGTGAATAGGTTCTTGCGATTTACCGATTCACCTGAAAGCGATTCACCTTAATAGATTTTTTAGGAGGTCTGACAGGTGAAGGTTAAAGTCGTGACCCGGATACTTGAGGCAAACGATAGAATCGCAGCGGAAAACCGCAGGCTTTTTGACGAGGCAGGGGTTTATGTAATTAACCTGATGAGCGGACCGGGCGCAGGCAAGACATCCCTGCTGGAGAGAACAATAAAAGAACTGAGCGGAAAAATAAAGACCGCTGTTATAGAAGGAGACATTGCAGGCGCAGCTGACGCCGAAAGGATAGGCAGTCTCGGAGTCCCTGTTATACAGATAAATACAGGCGGCGCATGTCATCTTGACGCTAACATGATTAATGAGGTTTTGGAATCTCTTCCCCTGAAGGAGACTGACCTGCTTTTTGTTGAAAACGTAGGAAATCTCGTCTGCCCTGCAGAATTCAATATAGGCGAGGATATGAAGGCAATGATTTTGAGCATAACAGAAGGCGATGATAAGCCGTTAAAATATCCCCTGATGTTTCAGGAATCATCAGCCTTGCTCTTGAACAAAATAGACCTTCTGCCCTACACAAATGTAAGTGTAAAGAAAATCAGGAAAGACGCAATGTCATTAAATCCTGCACTTAGAATATTTGAGGTCTCATGCAAAACAGGTAAGGGAATCGCGGAATGGGCTGACTGGCTGACAAAAAAAGTTAAGAGTTGAGAGTCAAGAATTAAGAGTAAAAGTTCTATGAACCGTGTCCTCATCAATATTAAAGGCGTTGTGCAGGGAGTCGGCTTCAGGCCCTTTATCTATAACCTTGCCAAATCCCTGAATCTAAAAGGAACGGTAACCAATACCGCTGACGGAGTGGCAATTGACATAGAAGGCAAAGACATCACGCCATTTATAGACAGGATTCCAAAAGAAGCGCCTCCATTATCAGAGATAAATAAGATTGATATTTCGCCTATGCCTTTTTACGGATATGAAAACTTTGAGATAATAAAAAGCCTGGACAGCGGCAGTTTCACGCTCATTTCTTCTGACGTCTCAATATGCGATGACTGCCTCAAAGAGCTGCTTGACAAAGACAACAGACGCTATTTGTACCCTTTTATAAACTGCATTAACTGCGGGCCGCGCTACACCATTACAAACGCTGTTCCCTACGACAGGCACAACACCACCATGTCTGTTTTTAAAATGTGCAATGAATGCGAAAGCGAATACAACAACACTTCTGACAGGAGATTTCATGCCCAGCCTAATGCATGTCATAAATGCGGGCCGCATTTAGAATTCAAAATTCAAGATTCAAGATTCAAGATTCAAGAAGAAGAAAATCCTATCAAATCAACTATAAATATTTTAAAGCAAGGCGGTATCGTTGCAATAAAAGGGCTTGGCGGTTTTCATATCGCATGCGACGCCTCAAACAAAGATGCAGTTGAAAGATTAAGAGAAAGGAAAAGAAAGAGCAACAAGCCTTTTGCGCTTATGGCGCCTGATATGGAAACAATAAAAAAATACTGCGAGGTTTCAGAGAAAGAGAGAGAACTCCTGACTTCCAACAAGAGGCCGGTAGTGCTTCTAAAAAAAAGGATACAGGATTCAGGATACAACCCCCCTCTATCCCCCCTTAGTAAGGGGGGAATTAAAGGGGGTTATCATGCATCAGCGCTTCCTGATTCAATCAGCCCTAATAATCTGCACATCGGCTTCATGCTGCCATACACGCCGCTGCATTATCTGTTGTTTTATTACCCCGCGTCTCAAAGCCAATCCCCAATCCCCAATCCCCAATCCCCAAACTTTGACGCCCTTGTAATGACCAGCGGCAACATCTCAGAGGAGCCGATTGTTGTCAGCAATGACGAGGCGGCAGCAAAATTCTCCGATATAGTTGACGCCCTCCTTATTCATAACCGGGACATCTTCATGCGTGTAGATGACTCAGTGGTAAAAGTTCGTAATACGTTAGCCGTAATGTGTAATGAGTTTAAAGAAAATATTCCTTCGAATAGAGAAGTAGAATTAAACCCTTCACTCTTCACGCTTCACGCTTCACTGTCTTTCATCCGCCGTTCAAGGGGCTATGCGCCTGAGCCTATCTCTCTAAATGATGACGGGCCTGAAGTGCTCGGCTGCGGAGCTGATATAAAAAACACATTTACTCTCACAAAGGGAAACTACGCCATTCCAAGCCAGCACATTGGAGACATGGAAAATTACGAGACCCTGAAATTCTTTGAAGAGAGCCTCAACAATCTAAAAAAAGTTTACAGGGTGAACCCTGTTGCAGTGGGATATGACCTGCATCCAAATTATCTTTCAACAAAGTGGGCGCTGTCCCAGAAGGCAGAAGAGCGTTCAGCGATAGAAAACTCCGAACTCCGAACTCCGAACTCCGAACTTTTGTTTTACGGCATCCAGCATCATTATGCCCATATCGCATCTGTAATGGCAGAAAACGGAATAAAGAGAAAAGTTATAGGCGTGGCATTTGACGGCACCGGCTATGGAACTGACGGGAATCTGTGGGGAAGTGAATTCCTGATCGCCGATATAGATGACTTTAAGAGGGCTGGTCACTTTAAATATATCCCCCTTCCGGGAGGAGAGACGGCAATCAGAGAGCCGTGGAGAGTTGCGGTCAGCTACCTAAAATATATCACAGGAGATGAGGTGATGGATTATCTAAAGTCCATAGGCTTCATTGAAAAATACGGCAGTGAAAGGATAAACGCTATCTTAGGAATTATTGACAAGAGAGATTTTTCGCCTCTTTCATCAAGCGCTGGAAGGCTCTTTGATGCGGTCTCGGCAATACTTGGTATATGCGACACAAATACCTTTGAGGGCGAGGCGGCAATGGCGCTTGAATCTTATACAATAGACGGCATAGACGAAGACTACCCTGCTGACGTCGGATTGAAAGACAGGATTGAAATAGACTTTTGCCTGACCCTGTTCAGGCTGATACAGGATATGGCGAAAGAAATAGGAAAAGATATTATCGCCACTAAGTTCCACAACACCATAGTCACCATTATCGCCGGAGTCGTCCAGCGGCTCGGCATGGTTCATAAACTGCATGATGTAGTTTTAAGCGGCGGGGTTTTTCAGAACATGTATCTTCTGAAAAATACTATGGACAGGCTGAAATCAATAGGGATGAATGTTTATACTAATGAAAAGGTTCCTGCAAATGATGCGGGCATATCGCTGGGGCAGGCATACATAGTGAGAGAAAGGATGAAACAGTCGTCATCCCGGACGAAAGGATAAAAGGAGTTATCATTGAGCCTGGCAGTTGAAAGATTAAAAAATCTTATGAAGCAAATCGGAAAGCCTGTAAGACTGATGGAGGTCTGCGGCACCCATACCGTTGCTATATTCAGGCAGGGCGTCAGGGAACTGCTGCCTGAGGGGTTAAGCCTTATCAGCGGCCCGGGGTGTCCGGTGTGCGTCACCGCAGTTGAGGATATTGAAAAGGCAATGGAAATCTCAAGAAAAGAAAATGTTATATTCACGACTTTCGGAGATATGATGCGCGTGCCCGGCGTCAAGAAAAATCTCTCTGAAGCTAAGGCAGAGGGCGCTGACATAAGAGTTCTATATTCTCCAATGGACGCTCTTAAGATTGCGTCAGAAAACAAAGATAAAAAGATTGTATTTTTTGCAACAGGTTTTGAGACAACATCTCCCTCTGTGGCTGCCACGTTGTTTGAGGCTGAGAAAAGAGGAATAAGCAATTTCTACATATATTCTGTTCACAAACTTGTTCCCCCTGCCCTGGACGCATTGCTGGGTTCAGGCGAAGTAAAAATTGACGGCTTTATACTTCCCGGGCATGTCAGCGCTATCATAGGCAGTAAGCCGTACAAGTTTATAACTGAGAAATATCTTAAACCGTCAGTGATAACAGGTTTTGAAGCAGGAGACATACTTCAGGGAATAAACATGCTTCTTGAACAGATTGCATCCAACAGGGCAGAGGTTGAAATACAATATAAAAAAGTTGTGAGGGAAGAAGGGAATCCAAAAGCAGTTGCGCTCATTAACGAGTATTTTGAACCGTGCGATGCATACTGGAGAGGAATCGGGACCATACCATTGAGCGGGCTTAAACTCAGAGGAAAATACAAACACAGCGACATAAACTCAGTGATTAAGATTGAGACCTCGTTTGTTTCAGGCCCTCAGGAACCGAAGGGATGCTCCTGCGGAGAGATACTTAAAGGCATGAAAACACCAGACGAATGCCCGCTGTTTGCAGGCGTATGCACGCCTGAAAGCCCTGTCGGAGCGTGCATGGTAAGCACAGAGGGAAGCTGCGCTGCGTATTACAAATACGGAGGACATATATGATAGTGAGCGAGTTAAAACAGGGCATAACATTCTCGCTTATTCTCGCCCCGAGCAGCTCGGGACTCCGAGGGCTTTTGCCTCACAACCCCCTTAATCCCCCTTTGTTAAGGGGGATTAAGGGGGTTGTTGGGACTATCGGCAAAAGAATCCGCTCAAATGCCAGTCCCTGTTTTAATATAGCTGGGGGCGTTGATGGATAGAATCCTTCTTGCGCATGGAAGCGGCGGAACTGTGATGCATAAGCTGATAAGGGAGTATTTTGTCCCTGAATTTGATATGAAGAGCCTCGGAGACTCCGCAATTATTGATTTACCCGATTCACCTATTCACCCCTTCACCCCTTCACCATTAAGGCTTGCTTTTACAACCGACTCTTATGTTGTCTCTCCTGTTTTTTTCCCGGGAGGAAATATCGGAGAACTTGCGGTTTACGGCACAGTGAATGACCTCTCAATGGTCGGCGCAAAACCTCTTTGCATGAGCGCAGGATTAATACTTGAAGAGGGATTTTTAATGAAGGACCTGAAAAAGATTTTAGCGTCAATGGCAGACGCCGCTAAAAAATCAAGGGTAAAGATTATTGCAGGCGACACAAAGGTTGTCAACAGGGGAAAGGGAGACGGAATATTCATAAATACATCCGGCATCGGCATCCTTGATGACGGAGTAAATATCTCACCCTTAAATATAAAATCAGGGGATAAAATCATTGTGAGCGGGGCAATCGGCAGCCACGGAGTTGCTGTCATGGCTGAAAGAAACGGGCTGAGTTTTAAGCCTCCTGTCCTGAGCGACACAGCGCCGCTGAATCAGATGGCGCAGGAGATTATCGGATACGGCGGCGTGCACGCAATGAGAGACCCTACAAGAGGGGGACTGGCTACAACACTTAAGGAAATGGCTCTGGAATCGGGGCTTTGTTTTACCATAAGAGAAGCGTCAATCCCTGTTCCTGACGGAGTGAGAGGCGCATCCGAACTTCTCGGTATTGACCCTCTTTACATTGCAAACGAAGGTATTTTAATCGCTGTTGTCAGGAAAGATGCGGCTGAAAGCCTGCTTGTGATACTAAGGAAAAATCCTCTGGGGAAAAACGCTAATATTATCGGCGAAGTCGCTGAGTCGCCAGAAGGAAAGGTCCTGCTGAAAACAAGAATCGGCGGAACACGCGTAATAGATATGCTTTCAGGCGAGCAGCTTCCGAGGATATGCTGAAACAGGATGCAAGATACAGGATGCAGGACTCAGGATAATGTTGTTTGTATCGTGTATCATATATCATGCATCGGGAGCATGGTTATTGGGTGAAAGGTGAATAGGACAAGGGCGTTTATAGTAATTTTAGTGCTTTGCTTATCTTCCTGCGCTCCGAAAGAAGAAGTCAAACCTACTCTGCCTCCCGTAAAGATTGCAGTTGTCCTTGGCGCAGGGGCGTCAAAGGGATTTGCGCATATCGGAGTTCTTAAGGTGCTTGAGTCAAACAAGATTCCCATACACATGATAATCGGCACAAGCGCAGGAAGTTTTGTAGGCTCGCTCTATGCTTATGGATATAATGCGTTTGAACTCCAGAAACTCTCATTCTCCATAGAAAAAGGCGATGTTGTTGACCTGTCAATCCCTGACAACGGGTTCATAAAAGGAGAAAAACTTGAGGCATACATAAATCGCATATTAAAAAACACGCCCATTGAAAAACTTAAAATCCCATTTTATGCCGTTGCAACAAATATTCAAAGCGGCAGAGAAATTGTGTTTGGGACAGGCAATACAGGAACTGCTGTTCGGGCCAGCTGTTCAATCCCCGGCATATTCAGGCCCGTAAATATTTCAGGTAAAGTGTATGTTGACGGCGGCGTTGTAAGTCCTGTTGCGGTTGAAGCTGCAAAAAAACTCGGCGCTGATATAGTTATTGCAGTGGATATATCAAGTGATATTGATTCATCCCGGCCAGAGGGGACAATTGAGACCATCTTACAGTCAATAAGCATAATGTATTCAAAACTCGCAGCCATACAGCTTTCAAAAGCGGATGTTGTGATAAGGCCGAAGGTCGGTTATATAGGCAGCGCTGATTTTTCAAAGAGGCATGAGGCTGTCCTTGAAGGAGAGAAAGCAGCGCTTGAGGCTTTACCAAAAATACAGGAGATAGTGAATAAGCTGAAACAGGAAGGAAGACTGAATTAATCGTTATCACAGACAGGCGGGATATAGTATTTGAGCGGATTTTTTGAGTGGTAGAACCTCAATTTTGGCGGCGGGTGGGTTTACAGGTTGCTTTTTAATGATTCAAAATGCTTCTTGTTTTTCGTTTTGTATCTTGATTAAGCATATTTTATTTCAATTTTTTAGGTTGACTTGTTGTTGGAATTTTATAGTTACCTCCGCTCACAACCTTTTTCCCGGTTTTTTGCTCCAATTCTAACCTGGCATTTCTAGCAATTCGTCCGCCTTTTTTGGCAGGAATTTTATTTTCTTCCAACCCTTTTGTCTCCATATTTTCAGCAATTTCACGGGTGGAAAGCTCAGCCAAAGCAGTGAAAATAAGTTCAGCTTCGGTCATGTGGTCACGTAAGTTTTCTGTCTTGAGATTTTTTAACTGCTTGTGCTGTTTTACTGACAAATCGCTCCACTCCTCGTGAATAATATTAGTTAGAATTGCGTATTCATCCTGTTTTTTTACTTCATGGTTTTTCCAATAATCAGTGAGTTTATTCCTCGTTTCCTGCCCCATCATTCTTTGCTGTATCCACTTTTCGCTTCGTCCAACTTTTTGCCAATTTTCTCTGGCACGATTCAATGATATTTCAGGATCAACTGTTTCCTGCATTCTTTCATAGCCGACTTTGGCAAGCCAAAGTTTAATCGGTTCAGCTTTTGGACTTGGAACAGACTGAATGAGCCTTAGCAGCGTTTCTACATCGGCAACATCAGTCAACCGTAATTTGCCATCTTCCGCAATCATTTTCAACCGGTTACATTTTGTAACCGTTTCGCTTCCTTCTTTTTTTAAGCGGTTCTTCAGCACTTTCCAATAATTTCTTGCTAATTGGAAATCGGGCTGACTGGTCAAAATTCGAATGATATCCACTACCGAAAAATACCATTTTTCTTGTTTCTCATCCCACTTTCTACGAATTTTTTTACCCTCAAACAACACTAATTTATTTTTATTCATATTTCCCTTTTCCACATAAAAGCGTTAATAGATTCAAAATGTTTCAAGGATTCATAAGTCGGGGAAGTGATGATAACTGTCGGGTTGCCACGCTCTACATCCCATAAATTCAGTATCTCCTAAAGTTCTTGGTCGGGGCGAGAGGATTTGAACCTCCGGCCCCACGGTCCCGAACCGTGTGCGCTACCAGACTGCGCTACGCCCCGATAGAGAATAATAAAAACCTTTTCTCCATAAAGTCAAGTGTGATTGACCGCAAACTTATTATTAAGTTATAATAATAAGTTAAGTTTTTCCCCTGGAGGTTTCAAAGATGCCGATATACGAATATGAATGCTTGAAGTGCGGTAAGATACATGAGGCGCATCAGAAATTTGCAGATAAGCCGCTGAGTAAGTGCCCGAAATGCGGAGGAACACTGAAAAAAATTATCTCAAATACATCCTTTATTTTGAAAGGCACCGGATGGTATAAAACAGATTACGCATCAAAGCCAGCGAATTCAGGTAAAAAGCCTAATGCAAAGAAAGACGCAGGCGCTGAATCAAAAACAGAACCCAAGACAGAATCTAAAGCAGAGGCAGCGGCAAAGGCATAGTGGCAGACTTTCATGTCCATATCCCATATCACAAAATAGCAGAACACCTTTCGTTTATCAGGCAGGAAAAACTCAACCTTGAACTCTACCTTGAATCAAACGCCCTTGACTCAATAAGCAGAGAAGATATATCACAGCTTAAAAAGCAGCTTGATTATAACCCTTCCCTAACAATTCATGCTCCGTTTATGGATTTATCTCCGGGCGCAGTTGATTCAAAGGTCAGGGCCGTAACAATGGAAAGATTTTTCCATGTTATGAATATCGCCGGGGATTTGATGGTAAAGGCTGTTGTATTCCACTCAGGATATGAAAAATGGAAATATGCCTTAAACATAGACCTCTGGCTTGAAAAAAGCCTCCTTACATGGAAACCTTTGGTAAAAAAAGCAGAGGGAATCGGCGCTAAGATTGCGATAGAAAACATCTTTGAGGATGAGCCTGAAAATCTCAGACTGCTAATGGAAAAGATGGGGAATAACAGCTTTGGAATTTGCTTTGATTCCGGACACTTTAATCTTTTCTCTAAAGTATCGCTTGAAGATTGGATGGGATGCCTTAAACCATATATTATTGAGCTTCATCTGCATGACAACAACAAGACCTTTGACCAGCATCTCCCGATAGGCGACGGAACATTTGACTTCGGAAAACTATTCTCAGCGTTGAAAGGCAAAGACCTTATTTATACCCTTGAAGCCCACAATCCGGATGATGCAAAAAAGAGCATGGAGAGATTGAAGGGATACTTGTAACTTATCCATAGGCAATCAGGTAATCAGGGACACATCCCATATTTCTTGCTGGACTCCATTTCACCTTCCCTTCATCTCCCTCCACAGCAAAACTGCAAGGCCTGCTGCGATAATAAAGCCGACTACGCTTATCCATAATGGAATAATTATGCCGCTGACAATAACTTCCCATCCAAAAATGACTCTCAGCAGATGTAAAACGGCAACCAGTGAGAATACGGCAATTGCAATTTTTGTAAAAGGCTTCATCTTTTAACCCCCCTCAAACTCCGTCAGCGCAAAAACTTTGTATCCCTTTGCCTCAATTCTTTTTCTGCCGCCCACCTCAGGCAAGTCAACAATGAAACACAGTTCAGAGACTGTGCCGCCAAGTTTTTCTATTAGGGCAGCCGCCGCAAGCGCAGTTCCTCCTGTCGCAAGAAGGTCATCTACAATAAGAACACGCTCGCCCTTCCCTATTGCGTCCTTATGAATCTCTATAATATCCGTGCCGTATTCAAGTTCATACTCATGGGTTATTTTTTCAGCAGGAAGTTTCCCCTTTTTCCTTATCGGGACAAATCCCCTGCCAAGAGTGTAAGAAAGCGCTCCGCCTATTATAAATCCCCTGGATTCTATCCCGACTATCACATCAAACTTTATATCTCCCGTAATGTATCTCTGTGTCAGACTGTCAATTACAAGCCTGAATCCGACCGGGTCTTTAATGAGAGTCGTTATATCCCTGAACATTATTCCTTTCTTCGGATAATCAGGCACTGTTCTGATTTTTGATTTAATCGGCATTATTTCCTCCTATGATTTGCATGTTTCGCAATGTTCAAATTTAATCTTAGTTATTGTATGAAGAAGAAGTCTTTTAACATTTTCAGCGTTCTTTTTCATTATTGAAACAATCATCTCCCAGGTTACAGGCTTCTCGCCCTCTTTCCAGCAGTCATAATCAGTTGACATTGCTATTGTCTGATAACAGATACCGGCCTCTCTTGCCAGGATTACCTCCGGCACAGTTGACATATTAATCACATCAGCTCCCCAGCTCCTGAACATGTGAGATTCCGCCTTTGTGGAAAACCTTGGGCCCTCAATCGTGAGCACAGTGCCCTTTTGATGATGCCTGAGCTTAAGTTCTTTTGCGGATTTTACCAAAAGAGCCCTCAATTCTTTACAGAAAGGCTCTGCCATAGGAGTGTGAATCACTTTTTCGTCATGGAATGTTAGCGCCCTGTGTTTTGTATTATCTATAAACTGGTCCACGAACACAAGGTCTCCCGGCTTTATTTTATCTCTGAGCGAGCCTACTGCTGTTGTGGCAAGGATATGCGTGCAGCCTTCTTTTTTAAGGGCGTAAATATTTGCCCTGAAATTAACGCCTGTCGGATAAATGGAATGGCCTTTGCCGTGACGCGCAAGTATAACCGCATCAACACCTTCTATCTTTCCGACTGTCAGAGCGGATGAAGGATTGCCGTAAGGCGTCTTTACCTTCTTCTCTTTCTTATTCTTGATAAGGCGCGGGTCATCCATCCCCGAGCCGCCGATGATGCCGACTTTTATCTTAGCCATTATCGCTCCTTTGTGATAACATGAATTTGCTTAAACAAGATAAAAGAATGGGGCAGTTAAAGTCAAGAGGTTATTAATTTTCTGTTTAATGAACCTCCCCGCAGCAAGCTACAGGGAATTGCAAGTTAAATTTTAATGTGAATTTTACCTGTAATGTGAATTTTACCTTGACACAAACAGTGGAACTTTGTTAAATATGCTGGTAGTATTTATATGTAACTCATTGATTCTAAAGGAGGGGTCAGATGTTCTCATATAACTATAAACCCATAAAAAGATTCCATATAGTCAGCGGTCTTATTCTGCTTTTTATATTGTCCTCTTTTGAAGTTTCCCATTCTGCAGACAAGGAATATCAGGAATGCATTAGACCTGAAAAAGAAAGTTATGAAAATGCAGTCAATTGGTTTCCAAAAATCAGGGACAAGAGTTCTTTCTCCAAATATAGCTGCCAACCAATGCATTCGGCTCAAGAATATCCTCCGAAGCAGTGTTGTGACACATATTATGCAACCAGAAATAACCCCGGCATGTGGGATGAAGCCTGGTATGTCCTTCAGGAATGCGGTTGGAAAGAGGAGATAAAGAAGAGGAAAGAGGCATATTATAAAAAAGCCGAGATATGCCGTCAGAAATATCCTCAAAAAGGGGTGGAGACATCTCAACAGAGCAGCGCTCTTGTGGATATTCTCAATAGACTGTTCGGAGTAAATATTCCTCTCTCCCAAGCCATACGCGAAATCAGCGGCAGAGACGCTGCGATTATTGGAAGGGACAGTTCCGGTAATTTCTACGCAATAAATAACAGAGGCGTAAAAATCCCGTTGCCCGGCAGTTTGGCTAAAGGATTTATCTCAAACCAGTTTGCTGTTCTTGCTGATGACTCATTCATTCCAAGAGCTCTCTCCACAATCCCTTTATTGGCATCATCAGAGCACAGCAGTGTCAGAGGAACTATCAACGGTGGCGGAGATTTTGTATATCTGCAAAATCAGCCGAATTACATCTGGATGAAAGAAAATGGCGTCATTCAGAATTATCAACTTGGGTCGTCAATTTATCTGGCCAGTTCAGAACACGGCAGTATCAAAGGAACTATCAACGGTGGCGGAGATTTCGTCAAGGTAATGCAAGAAAAAGTAATAGAGACTCCATTTACAAAGATCACATTGATCGGGACTAAGGTAGTTGTGGATTTAGGATTCAACGGAGTTACAGGAGTGCTTGTCCTTGAAGGGCAAGCGCATGTTAAGGAATTATCTACAAATACTGAAAAGCACGTACGGGCGGGAGAGGCTGTGTTAATAGTTCCTGGACATGGGATTAGTGATGCGAGCCCTGTAAGTAACATGAATGTTACCCAATGGTGGAAAGGTTCAGACCTCACAGTCGCCAAGAGCGATACACCTGTTTCGTCCCACATGCGTACTCTTCGTGAGCAAGAACCGAATGAAGAAGAGCATGAGGCAATGCGGATACAGCCCGGCGATATAGTGAAAGGCACTTTCTCAATTGACCGTGCAATTGCAACACGCAGAGGAAATGATATGGACCGCTATCTCGTTAAACTTGCTCCGGGCATCAATAAAATCACATTTACGCCGCTTGTTGCGGAATGCAATTATTGGTTGTATTATGGTGGAAATCACCTTTATCCCAAGGGGTCTGAAGGACCGTTTTCATTGATAGTTGAAGTATCAGGACAGAAAAAGACGGATTTTTATGTAGAGGTCAACGGCAAAAGGGAGAAAAAATACGGCAGGGGCGATGATATCTATGAATTGCCTATTATCCTTGAAACTAGAATTTGGAGCAATGACTCCAGTAAAGGGTTCAAATGCGTTCAAAACGGCAAATGGTACCGTGAAATTCCCTATCGCTTAACATTTACTGGAGGGAAAGAAACCAAGCCTGACATAAGCAAGGTCTGGATTGAAGCAGAAGATGAAATAGAAAGCTACGTCTCTCCTGTGAGACCTGCGCCAAACACAAAAGAGATTAATCCTTCTTGGAGGCCTCCTTATTTCGGAAAAGGCTGCTGGTATCTTGCTGCCGGCGGTGAATTTTTAAAATACAGGTTCTCTGTGCCAAAAGATGGATTGTATTATGTCTGGGTTCGTGATTATGTAGATAGGTTCCAACCCAAAGGTGTAAGGAAGATAATCGTTGAATTTGACAGTAGAAAGTATGGCGTGTTTCCAGAAGTTGACATCCCTGCCCCCGGCGACAAGGGTGCTCTCGGCTGGCACAAGATAGGGAATGGGATATGGCTCACCCGTGGAGAACATATTATGAAGATAATAAAAGAGGCTACAACCAGTGGCGCTGCTATAATTGACGCCTATTATCTGACAATTGACCCAAATGATGCACCGCCTGAAAAATAAACTCTCTGCAATATAAGGTATTTTATCTGAGATACTCTTCTATGCCGGTCTGCGCCCTTAATCGCTGATAAATAACTTCAGCTATGCCGAATAGATTTACAGTATCCTCCTTGTTGTAAAGCTTTAACAGGTCCAGAGCCTCAGCGCTTCCGTTTTGCGCAGCTCCCCATAATTTCACGGCGTCATAACCGTTCATGCCCTTGACGGCCTCGTCTCTTTCAACTCCCATGCTGGTTTCAAGTTTTTTAAGTCCGCCCTGAAATCCGAGCTTTCTTGAACCGAAACATATATCAAAATGAGGGATGTCAAACCTCAGCCCGGGCATGGAACGAAAAAGAAAAGGGACGTCAAATACAGCTCCGTAAAATGTTATAAGATATTTGTATCCTGAAAGCGCCTTATTAAGATTCTCAGGTGAAAGGCCGTTGCCTCTGACAAAGCACCTGTAATCACAGCCGTCATACATGCCTACAACAGTTACATATCCGCCCTTGTCAGGCATCAGGCCGCTTGTCTCTATATCCAGGCATACTGCCTCGCCTTTGAATTTATCAAACAGCCTCCAGTGCTCTCTCCTTTTTACGGTGTCGGCAAAATATCTCGCATTGGAATTTTTCAGCTCCTGCAAGGCGGAACAAAGACTGTTGTCAAAAACAGCTTTTTTGTCTGAACTCATAGAATGCATCCTCGGGGTATTCAAGAAATCTTTCCAGGTGAGAATTCCGTTTTCCCAAAGTCTTCTTTCCTGTTTCACGCCAATTCCATTTAATATGCTGAAGGTGTTTTGTATCATATCAACCCAAGCGCCTCTTTCGTTATTTTTTCCGCTGCTTCAAACACTGCCTTCTTTTCTTCTTCTGTTCTTGCCTCAATGTAAAACCTTACCTTCGGCTCAGTTCCCGAAGGCCTTATCATTAACCATGAGCCGTCGTCAAACACAAGTTTTGTTCCGTCAACTATAATAACATCACTTATGGTTCTTTTGTTCCCGCCGATATTAAGCGCGGCTCCAACCTTGTAATGCTCTCCGATAACTGAAAGTTTTTTGACTAACGGCTCCCCGGCAAGAGAACGGTCCACTGGAATGCCGGAGCGGTCCGGATAGTAATGCCCGAATTCATCCATTATGTCTTTCAGATAGCCGCTCAGGTTTTTGCCTGTTACTGCCATCATCTCTATTGCAAGAAGAAGCCCGAAGAGCGCATCCTTTTCAAGAGTATGGTTATATCCTGTCATCCCGTCTGATTCTTCAAAGGCAACCACAGCCCTCTCCTTTGATGACCGGAGCATATACGGCCTGAAATTTTTAAAACCTACCTTTGTCTCTCTCACAGGTATCCCAAGTTTTTCTGCAATAGCATTCAGGAGATTGCTCGTGCCGACAGATTTTACGCCTATCCCCTTAATCCCTTTATGCACGCTCAGGAAATGAAACGCCATGGCTCCAAAATAATTCATCGGTATCTGCATATTTGCGTCAGCGTGTCTTATGCGGTCGCCATCAGGGTCTATGATAACCCCCATTCTGAACCTCGCATTGCTCTCGCGCAAAACCCTCTCAACACCTTGCATGTTTTTCTCTGAAGGCTCAGGAGCCACGCCTCCGAAAAGAAAATCGTCCTCTGTCCTCAAGAACTTGATTTTTCCTCTTGCCTCTAATTCCGAAATCCGCAATCCGCCTTCCGAATTTTCCAGAATCCTCTGTAGTCGCCCCCTGGTCGCTCCGTGAACATTGTCAACGCAAAAAATACAATCCTCGTTGTCTATAAAACTCCTGATTTTTTCTATATCCAGCGTCTTTCTCTCCAGAATATATTTTATATACAGAGATGTAAGGTCAATCTTTTCAACTAACCCCCCTCCCCTCCCCCCTTTACTAAAGGGGGGTAGAGGGGGGTTGCTTTCTCTCATCATCCTGTCTGCAATCTCTTCTATTTTCGTTGTAATCAGCGTTCCCGCAGCTCCTCCGTCCGAGGGATTAAATTTTAGCCCGGCATAATTTGCAGGATTGTGTGAAGGAGTTAAGTTAATCGCGCACGCTGCGCCTGACATCTCTATCCCTGCTGAAAACTCAGGCGTGGACGCTTCGCCTGCATACCATGTTTTAATCCCTTCTCTCTGAAGAATCCCTATTACTTCCATCGCAAAATCAGGGCCGAGGAATCTGTTGTCATGTCCTACAATAACGCCCCTGCTTTTCACACCTTCAAATCCTGAAACACCGATTGCCTGCATCACTGACTCATCACTGCTTTTAAGCATTTCTATAATTGCCGCAGTCACAATGCGCAGGTTATTGAATGTAAAGTCAGTTCCTATCTCGCCGCGCCAGCCCGAAGTGCCGAATACTATTTTTGCCGGTGCGGTATTTTCTCTCGCAAACTTTTCTATGACAGAAAGCAGCCCTCTGTTTTTTGAAACATCAGAGAGTATCTCTTTCCAGCAGGATGAGGCGTCTTTAAAACCCATTGTCATTAGTTCTCCCAGATTCAGTAGCCAAATAACTTTGAGCGACATCAGAGAATTTTTGGTAACAAATCTCGGCGAAGTGGAAGACAAGCAATTTCAACTGTCTGAGCCCAAAAGGCGAGTTTTGAAATTGCCTGTAACGAGCCTTAGATTTGTCAAAAAATCTCTGCAAAAAGCGAAAAGGGATTCGGCTACAGCGCATTACTTCATGTTAAATCTTTTTTTCTAATAATTCCCTTGCCTTTGTAACTATATT